>Ga0307989_1000847_pt1 | contig 18029 bp, 13 predicted proteins | sample EllFjometagen185_FD_203164 | JGI IMG/M metagenome (GOLD analysis project Ga0307989, IMG submission 203164) | Marine microbial communities from Ellis Fjord, Antarctic Ocean - #185 | ecosystem: Environmental > Aquatic > Marine > Unclassified | place: Southern Ocean | collected 2014-10-08
GAGCGCATATTCACTAAAAAAATCCCGAAGTGATTTGGTTTTTGAAAAATATCTACCATCCAATGGTGAAAGATTTTGAACCTGATCGATTGCTTCCATGATAAGCTATAGTTTTTGGTTGAGTTTAGTACTGGTGATTATTTTGCAAGAATATCATAATTAATGAATTCCAATACAAAATCAATCACTAATAGAAACATAAAATATTTAATAAAGTGTTCGGATGATTAAAAAAGAACGATATTTAACCACTGACCACACAGAATACACGGAAACGGTTTCTGTTCGGAAAATGAGAACCCGTCAGGTTGTCGTATTTATTCCTTGAACTATCGGCACAATATAAACTCAAATATTCGCTATGCGGCGAAATTGAATTCTATTTTATTGAGATTTAAAACATCTTTTTCCATGAGGTTAGCGAGTTCATAAACAGAAAAACCCTAACCCCCAGTCCCTATTTTCTCTCTCTGTGGTTCAATAGTTTTGAGTGGTGGTAAAACTTTTTACACAGTGTTATATGTTATTCTCGCTGGTATAAAACTATCTTCCTCGCATACTTGGTAAAAACACTCAATATCTTCAAACATGAATCATCCCCATAATATTATATTTGAATTATACAAAAAACTCCTGTTTGAATATGGACCCCAGGGATGGTGGCCGTTGTTGAATGATTCAGGAGAGATGATTTATAGGAAAAATCAATTACAGAGGAAATTATCTGCAAACCAGCAACTGGAAATTTGTTTAGGGGCGATTTTAACCCAAAATACAAATTGGAAAAACGCTACGGCTGCTTTACGAAATTTAGCGGAAAATAAAAAACTATCGATGAGCGCTTCAAAAAAATTATCTCAAGCGCAATTAGCTGAGTTGATAAGACCAGCCGGGTATTATAATCAAAAAGCGTCTTATATTAAAAATTTTCTGGAATTAATTGGAGAAAATGGATTTAGATCCTTTGAAGAGCTGTCTGTGATAAAACTACGCAAAAAATTATTATCCGTTAAAGGCATTGGAAATGAAACAGCAGATTGTATCTTGCTTTATGCTTTTAATAAAATAAGTTTTGTGGTTGATGCCTACACCACCAGGATTTTAACAAAAATGGATCAAATTTCAGGCAAAACCAACTATATTCAGGTTCAAAATATTTTCACTGAATCTTTAGAAAGAGATATAACTATTTATAAGGAATATCATGGTTTATTGGTAGCCCATGGTAAGAAATATTATCAGAAAAAACCATATGGGATCGGTGATCCACTTTAGATCTTGTCGCTTTGAATTCTGGAAGTTATCATCTGATTACTGATTTCACGGAATTGTTAAACTATTAAAAAAGGTGTCCCTTGAGTTTGAATATGGAACGTTTCACCCGCATGGGAGAAGAAGCAATATTTACTGCACATAAAATAGTGATCGATCATTCTCAGCAGAGAATGGAGGCTGAACATCTTTTAATGGCATTGTTGCAGCAAAAAAACAGTCTGGTTACAAATACAATTCCCAAAGCCAAAGCAAAATCAATTATTGCTAGCCTGGAACGTTTTTTAAAAAGATCTCCCCGTTCTACTTCCGGTTCTGAGGATGTTTACCTTTCCTATAATTGTGAACAAATCATCAGAAAGTCGGAACAGGAAGCAGATCGCATGCGGGATGAATTCCTTAACCCTGAACATTTGTTATTAGGTATTGCATCTATTCCTGCCATTGAAGCTTCCAGACAATTAAAAATTGCGGGATTGGAAAAGAAAACACTAGTCCCTCTAATAAATAAAGCCAGAGAAGGAGAACGAATTACTGAAAAAGGTGAAGCGGTAGAGGGTAGTAAAATCAGCGATTATTGTCAGGACCTGATCCTATTGGCGAAAGATAATAAATTTGACCCGGTGATTGGACGGGATGAAGAAGTAAGGCGTGTCATACAGGTTTTATCCCGTCGAACCAAGAATAATCCAGTACTAATCGGAGAACCAGGGGTCGGGAAAACAGCTATTATTGAAGGACTAGCGACTAGGATTTGCCATGGTGATGTTCCGGATTCAATTAAGAACAGTCGACTACTTTCCCTGGATTTAGCGGGAATGATTGCTGGAGCAAAATATCGAGGTGAATTTGAAGATCGCTTAAAGGGGTTATTAAAAGAGATCGAGGTCTCAAAAGATAATAATATTTTGTTTATTGATGAATTGCACACCTTGGTTGGAGCTGGGGCATCGGAAGGGGCACTGGATGCATCCAATATGTTAAAACCGGCACTGGCTCGCGGAATACTAAGGTGTGTCGGAGCAACAACTGTCAGTGAATATAAGAAACATATCGAAAAAGATCAGGCCCTGGAAAGACGATTCCAACAGATTTATGTTAAAGAACCTTCTGTCGAAGATTGTATTGGAATTTTGAGAGGACTAAAAGGAAAATATGAAGTTTATCATGGGGTACAGATTAAAGATTCTGCTATCATCGCAGCCGCCAAACTGGCTGCTCGATATATCCCCGATCGATTTTTACCAGATAAAGCGATTGATCTGATGGATGAAGCGGCTTCAATTATTCGCATTGAAATTGACTCCATGCCGACTGTGATTGATCAAAAAGAAAGAAGAATGATACAATTGGAAATCGAACGAAAAGGCTTGATTAAAGAAGAGGATAAGAACTCTTTGGTTCGAATGAAAGAGCTGGATAAGGAATTGAATGTCTTGCGGATGGAAACAGAAGTGCTTAAAAAACAATGGCATAAAGAGAAAGATTTCATTCAGAAAACCCGTAATATAAAGAAAAAGGTAGAAACAGCGATCCAACAGGAAAAAGAAGCCCAGCGATCCGGAAATTTAGAACTGGCCGCTAAACTACGGTATGGAACTTTGGATGATTTACAGAAGCAATTACAGGAAGCGCATCGCACCAGTGAAGGGAAACAAGGAAGGTTACTAAAAGAAGAAATCGATGAAGAAGATATCGCTATGATTGTTTCCAAATGGACAGGTATTCCTGTTTCCAAAATGTTGTTGGTGGAACAGGAAAAGCTACTCAATATGGAAAAATTGATGTCTGAGCAACTGGTGGGACAAAATCAAGCCTTGATCTCGGTTTCTAATGCCATTAGAAGAGCCAGAACCGGGATTCAGGACCCAAATCGGCCACTAGGATCTTTTATTTTTATGGGGCCAACCGGTGTTGGAAAAACAGAACTGGCTAAGACTCTGGCGCTTTTTTTATTTGATGACGAAAAAGCCATGATTCGCTTGGACATGTCTGAATATATGGAAAAGCACACGGTTTCGAGATTAATAGGAGCGCCGCCGGGGTATACAGGATATGAGGAGGGTGGAATTTTAACAGATGCGGTTCGTAGAAAACCCTATTCTGTTGTTTTGTTGGATGAAATCGAAAAAGGGCATCCTGATATTTTTCATATATTACTGCAAATCCTGGATGATGGTATTTTAACTGATACACGCGGTATTAAGGTTGATTTCAAAAATACTATTATTATTTTAACCTCCAATCTTGGTAGTGAAGCCGTTCTTAAATTAAATGCCGAAAATAAAAAAATAACATCAGCAATTTCCAGAAAGATATTATTAAGTCAATTCAGACCTGAACTATTAAATCGCCTGGATGAAATCATTGTCTTTTCACCATTAAAAATAGAACACATTGAACGCTTAGTAAAAATCCAATTAAAGAAGTTAGTCATGCGATTGGAGGATATGAATACCTTTTTAAAGATTTCAGATGATGCCCAAAAATTTTTAGCCTACAATGGTTATGATCCTGAATTTGGAGCCCGCCCCTTAAAACGGGTGATTCAGCGGGAGTTGGAAGATGTGTTGGCCTTCAAAATGCTGGATGGCACTATAAAACCGGGTGATCATATTGAAGTTAGAGTAAATAATAAACAGATATCTTTTCATAGAATCAAACCCGAAACTAAAAACTGAAGCTGTTAACAACAGTATTTCGATACTCACCGCAAAGGCACAACGAAGCCTATCGACTAACATACTCAGGCTCTTCTCAGTGCCCTCTGTGGTGAAAAATTCTATTTTCTAACGCCTGTTTCTTCATTCTCCAACAAAGCCCATCCGAACCATTAATTCATTAATATCAGTTTTATTATATGGCTTAAGTAGATAATGTTGGCAGCCATCAGAATAGCTTTTCATGACAGTATCAGTATCTGTGATTGAGGTTGTCATGGCTATCTGTACTTTATTGTTTGTCTTAAGATTCTGTTCTTCCCAGGCTCGTATTTCTACCAGAACCTCATTGCCATCTTTTTTGGGCATTATGATATCCAAAAAAATAGCATCAAAGGGTTGATTATTTTGATGTGCAGAAATAAATTTATTGATGGCACTTTCCCCATCAATTGCATTATCAATATCACCATACGCCACTAATAGTTTCTGCAGTAATAATAAATTTGAAACATTATCTTCAACAATCAGTATTTTCATAGTAGTTTGAATTTATATTTTTCAATAACTGGATTAAACATAATATTGATGTTACATACCTTTTGACAATCAGCGCAAGGCCAATTCCTACTTACTAAAATTTATTATTAGGGATTATTATATTAATCTAAGTCTAACACTTGATAAAAACTCCCCTTGACCCGATCAACTATATCAGTTCTCTATATTTTTCTATATATTGACTTAAAAAACAGTCAGTCTTTATATTATAAGGATAAGTTTGTAGATAGGGTTTCATAATTAATATTTTATGAGGAATACATGGAAAAAAGCAATCATTCATCCAGTCAAGAGAATATCGAATCAGGGGCTATCAATTTGTTAAAAAATTGTGCTAATGTCAATAAGGGTGATCGAATTGTTATCGTCGGAGAATCCGGTCCGGATCCTTTTTTTGAAGTGGAGCTATGTGATGTGGTGGCACAGGTCTCACAAAAAATGGGATGTACCGCTGAGATCATCATGACGGCTCCAATGACTTTAGATGATGAATTTCCTAAGAACCTGGCTTCTGCCATGGAAACAGCAGATGTTACTATTTTCTTTTCTCGCCTGGGGGACCAACAACGATTTTCTTCGATGCCGGGTGCAGGAAAAAAGATAATGACATATACCGTGTCACTGGATCACCTGGGTGCTCCTTTTGGGCGAGCGGATTATCAAGTCGGCCGGAAAATTCAACAGAAATTGTTAAAAACTTTAGTCCGTACCAAATCTTATCAAATTGTAGCGCCCTGTGGAACCAATTTAGTCAGCAAGTTAAATCCTTCGGAAGATTTTCTGAAAACTGCGCAAACCACTACTAATTTTACAGTGGACCTGTTTCCTGAAATGATATTTCCCCCTGTCAACTGCCTAAACCTGCAGGGAAGAGTCGTCTTTCGGCACTTTTTGCTTTCAACCGGTACCCGAATTTACGATAACAGTGCCCTGAAAATCAATTCCGATATTATTGCCATCGTTGAAAATTCAAGAATAGTTGGATTTGAAGGCGCCCCCGAAGAGGTGAAGACCCTCAAAGACCAACTGCAAAGAGCTGCTGCCATCACCGGTGGCGACCCTTATATTATCAATTCGTGGCATACCGGCATTAATCCGAATACTTTTTATAATGGTGACCCCTACGCCAACCTGGAACAATGGGGGACAGTAGCTTTCGGTTCCCCCCGATATACTCATATTCACTGTGCTGGTAATGAACCGGGGGATGTTTGTTTGCAAGTGTTCGATGCAACCATTACTTGCGATGACCAGGTACTTTGGGACAAGGGCGAATTTGTATTTCTAAATAAACCTGAAATTAAAGCGATATGGCAAACGGATGACGGAGGCAATGAAATGTATCAATCCAGTCAAAGTATTGGTATCTAATTCAGGACTCTAGTTTATCGATCAGGTGCCTTAGAAATCGGGCAACTTCACCACCGGTTACAGCCCGATGATCCGCATGATGTGTACCAAACAATGGACAAACTCTGTATGTTAAAAAATCCTTCGCTTTGCGCTAGGATAACAGCACATTTCAATTGATATCCCAACCCATCCTACTAACTTCGTGTTTTTTCATCAAAGTAAATAGACGGGTTCGACCCAAACCAGATATTCTACAAGCCTCTTTGATATTACCCTGAACATTAGCCATCAACTCCTGAAGGTACACTTTTTCTGCCTTATCGATGGCGGAACACCGATAGACTTTCATTGTGGGCAGATTAGTCCGGGATATTTTTATTTCAGACGGCAGCTTAGGGGCATGACTATTAACCAGGGGCGCTACCGTAGATTGCGCCATTTTGATACGGATATGTTCAGGTATGTGTTTTGGAAAAAGGATCGGTTCGTCGAAAGCTTTGCTTATGGTTGCTTCCAGGGTATTGTTCAATTCACGAATATTTCCAGGCCATTCATATTGACTGAGGCTACTGATAAAATCCGGTGAGTAGTCCTTCGGTTTGAGTCCTTGCTTCGCAAATATACAACCGGTTAAATAACTCACCAGTTCCTGAATATCTTCTTTACGTCTACGGAGAGGAGGTAGATCAATAGATACACTTCTGAGACGGTATAATAAGTCTTCTCGGAAAATTCCATTCTTAACCATATTTTCCAAAGACCTATGAGTGGCCGCCAATAAACGAAAATTACTTTCGATTTCATGATCTCCCCCCACACGACGAAATTGCCTTTCCTGAAGAACCCGCAGGAAGGCCTTTTGAAGCCGTGGACTCAATTCACCCACTTCGTCCAAAAACAGTGTCCCCCCATTCGCCTGAGAAATGAGACCGTCTGTGGCACGATCAGCACTAGTAAAGGCGCCTTTTTCATGTCCAAAAAGCTGACTCTCTACAAGCGTTTCAGGGAGGGAAGCACAATCGACTACCACAAATGGCTGAGCACTACGAACACTGTTGTGATGAATGGCACGTGCGAACAACTCTTTACCAGTTCCGGTTTCTCCAGTAATTAGTACGCTATTGTCCGTTCGGGCAGCTTGGGCAACAATGTCAAGACAAGACTGTATTTGAACACTCTTACCAATTATACCACTGTTATCAAGGAGCACGAGCGACGCGCCTGTAGATTTAACGCCTTCCCGGTACTGAAGCACTCTCTTGAGGGGTAAAATTATGTTTTTAGGGTACAATGGCTTTTGTAAATAATCCCAAGCGCCATTTTTTATGGCCATTTCTGCCCCGTTTGTATCACCAACACCCGTGATAATAATCACTTCAGGAGGAAAGTGATTATTGCGAAGCTTGGGCAGAATTTCAAGTCCATTGCCATCGGGCATTTTTACATCCAGAAAGATAACATCGAAATTGAGAGATTGAGCATGAGAAAGACCTTCGGCTAAGGTGTGACAGAAAACAGTATTATGCCCAATATTACCGACGAGGTCTGCCAGCATCAAACAGATTTCCACATCATCATCAACGATTAAAACGTCAGCCATTGGTATGCTCCTTATCACCATGGTTGGACAGAATTTGATTGGCGATCTCGGCCAACTGGCGCGGCCCAATCGGTTTTTTAACAAATAAACGGATACCATTCTTCACAGCCATTTCTTCAGTTCCCGGTGAGCTGAAGCCAGTACACAGCACAATTGGAATATCCGGTCTAATTTTATGAATCCTTGCAGCTAAGTCAAATCCAGTCAAATCAGGCATGGTTTGATCGGTAATAACCAGATTAAATCGGTGAGGATCCGCCAAAAAAAGATCAAGTGCTTTTATACTGCTAGTTTGAGCTTCGACGCTATACCCCTGATACTCCAATATTTCCTTGCTGTATATGACTAGGGGTTTCTCATCATCAACAAAAAGAATTTGCCCCTTGCCCTTAAGTATCGGAAGCACAGATTTCGCATGGGGAGAATCCAGTTTTATATCCAGACGTGGGAAAAATATGTGGAAAGTGGTTCCCTTGCCTACCCGGCTTTCGACTCTGACGACACCATCGTGATCGTTGATAATCCCATGGGCAACAGCTAATCCCATACCGGTACCCTCACCAGGCTTCTTGGTAGTGTAAAATGGTTCAAAAATTCGCTCAATTTCAGCTTCTGCAATCCCCTTTCCTGTATCTGTGATAGACAATTGAATATAAGCTCGGGGTTCAAGTTTCGTATTCATAGATGCATCTTCTTTATCGAAATCACGTTGACGTAAACTAACTGTCAGAATACCCCCTTTTCGTTCCATGGCCTGGGCAGCATTAGTGCAGAGATTCATTAAGACTTGATGCATCTGAGTTGGATTAGCGATGGTTACATCATTCGGACAATCAATCGCCTCCTTTATCTTTACAGTAGAGGGAAGAGAGGCCCTCAGTAAATAAAGTGCCTCCTTAAATATTGGGCTTAATTTTAAAGGTTTTTTTTCCTGATCCGAATGACGGCTGAAGGTCAGGATCTGATCAACCAGATCTTTGGCGCGATAGGCACCCTTGAGAATATGCTCTACCCGAGTCGCCAGAGATGTATTCCCTTTCACATCAAACATCTCTATCATCTGCCCAAACCCTATAATCGCACTGAGAATATTATTAAAGTCATGGGCAATACCACCTGCCAAGGTTCCGATAGCCCGCAACTTTTGTGTCTGCTGAAGTTGATCCTCGAGGCTCTTCCGCTCTGAGACATCACGCTCGCTGACAACGACACCTGACACTTGTTTATCGACATCATAGATGGGATGATAACTGACATCCATATAATGACGTCCACCCCCGGGGAAATCTGACCAAGACTGATGACGGACGTTTTCTCCATTAAGGCTACGATCCACAAATGGTTTAATCTTAGTATCAAATTGTTTCCAACCATTCAGTTCAGCGATACTGTGATCAATGATTTCCTCGCTAGACACCTGCCGTACATTAATAAATGCGTCATTGACGGCCTGTATCTTATAATTTCTGTCAATAATCCACATTTGATCCATGGTCGAGGCAACCATTTGTTCATATTTCCGCAACATTGTTTCAGATTCTTTACGTTTCGTAATATCACGAGCGATTCCCAATGCACCAATCTGTTTGTTGGCACCATCATATTGCGATGTTAAATTGAGTTCCATATGAACAACGGATTTATCTTTTTTTCCCAGCTCTATTTCAAACAAAGGGATTTTTTCTCCCCTCATGCAGGCCCGAAATTTTTCTTCAGAGAGTGACTTGGTGAAGGGAGAGAATATCTTTGAAAAATACTGACCAAAAAAATCTGAAATCTTATGATCCGTCCAAGTCTCAAAACGAGGATTCATAAAAATTAAACTGCCATTCATATCCGTGGTAAAAATGACTTCCGTTGAGCTTTCAATCAGGTTGCGATATTTTGTCTCAGCTTCACGAATTTTATTTTCCCGTAGTTGAACCTGTTTCACCATCTCATTAAATTCAGTGGAAATAGCAGCCAATTCCGATTTCATTTTGAGATCAACACGGCGGGAATAATGCCCAGCTGAAATTTCATGGAAAATCCGTTCCAGCGTTCGTAGAGGAGCAAATATTTGCCTATTGATTAAAAACCAGGTGGTTCCTAATACCGAAAACAGCACACTGAACAGAATAACAAAATCGGAAAGAAAGATCCTGCGCGTAAGAAGGCTAACTTCTGCATTGGTAAAGGTAATGATCAATTTACCAACCATTCGCTCATTGAACCAAATTTCTTCATTTAAAGTCCATTGAAGCGTGTTTTCTGCAATGCTTGAGTCGGCATTGATCTCATCTACCAGGTTCTTATTCCGTTCATCAACAACAGTCACACGAACAACGCTACGGTCATTAATTAAAATTTCAGCAAATTTACGGATAAAATTAACATCATAGAGCCAAAGGGGCTGTCCTAAATTCTGAACAGCAGTGGCTACTTTTGTTTCTGCGTCTGTTTTTAAAGCAAGCGTATTTCTTTTATAAATAAGATTATAATCCACCGTCATAACAATAAAAGACGTCACTAGCACTGCTAAGCACAACCAAATCGTAAAGCTATTTTTTAATGAACCCTGATTATTTATTTGATTGGATCGCCGCCAGCTTCGCATCAATGCCCACTCCTCTCTACATTTTCGATTGTTAATTTCCGACTAGCCCTGTTTTTTTCTGTTCGAAACCGCAAAGCTTCACTCCAGAGGAGGTTGAAAGCATTTCGACTACGTGTTTTTAGCACCTTCCAGGGGATATGATTTTCAAGTAATCGGTTTTGGTTAATTATATCTAGTGATAGCGTTCTTTTGTTTTGAAACGAAGCTAGTGCTGGTGTCGTCACCGGATAAACACCTAACTGAAGTGCTAAACTTTCAGTCTGGACCTGTGGTACTAACAAATAGTTGATCCATTCTTCAGCGATACGTTTAAGAACAGGATTTTCCCTCAAAGTATGACTAATCATCAGGGTATCAACCCACCAGGTGGTTCCCTCTTTAGGAACACTGATACGCCACCCTTCCCCCAGAGCATTTAAAAACGGAAACGTACTCCGCCAGGTTGTTGCCAGGGCTTTCCCTTTAAAGTGAATAGCATTATCAAAACCTCTCCAGAAGGATTGCGCGTTAACAGCCAGTTTACGAACCTGTTCCTCTAGACGTTGACCTTTTATAGTATCATAGGAAAAGATGGCCTCAGGCTTGTAACCTAATACCAAGGCTGAAATATAAATATTAAGCTCATAATAATCACCAGATACCATATAACGCCCTTTGTAACGAGGATCCCACAAAATATTCCAACTTCGGGGTTCTTCCTTTATAATATCGGAATTATAAGCAAGCCCATAGGGTCCTTGCAGAACGGGTACAGCAAATACCTGATCACCCTCTATCGCCCAGGATTGATATTGGAGATCTTCAGCAATGTAGCGATAATTAGGAATATTAGCTAGATTAATAGGGAGCGTTAATCCGTTGGTTGTCAAATTATATAGGGAATCCTTGGGTAGGTTGTGAGCAGGAGAAACCATTTCAACCTCTCCTTTTCGTAATGCGTTAAAAAAGTCATCAGGGTTCGAAGCATGTTTAATGACAAACTTTAATTTGACATTGTATTTATGGTAAACTTCCTCAATGAATGTTGCTTGTTCTCGGATAGGGGCATAACCTTCCCAGACCAATAGCCTAAGAGAGAGGGTCTTCGTTTTATCATCATGCGCTTGTGCATAAATAAATCCTGAGTACAGGACAATCCAAAAAACACACATCAATCTGGTCAGGCGAGGATTTATCAAAATGCAATTAAACAATCGAGGGATGATCATTTTAATTTTTATCCATTTCAAGTTAGCTAGGACTTCAATTATTCAACGGACGCGTTGTTGATATTGCAGAACCTTAAGTGAAGGATCACGTCAGGAATCTACAGGATACTTTGTCGGATGGCAACTCAAATAAAAAATCCACTTCCAACGGAGACGGGCTCACCCAATCGCTAAAGCCCGTAGTTTCAGGGAGTCCTGGGAAGGAATAGTTTAGATTAACTCATACCTTGGAAGTTTTTATAAGCCTTTTCGAATCGATCCAAATACGCTTCCGAGTATTTTTCGTAATCAAAATCGATGCTTGAGTGGATTTCTGACACGATACTCCATAAGGTTTCTCTTAATAATGATACACATTTCATTGATGTAAAACGATAGCGAAGGCAATCTGTTACCGGCTGTTGATAATACCGCTCCAAAACCATATCCTCCTGTTCAGCAGAGAGTTCGTTGTTTGAAGATAGATTGGCCAAATCAAAAAGTGCCGTACCATATCCCGCATAATCCCAGTCGATTAGCCATATCCGCTGACCGTCATCGATAAAATTTGCCGGTAGTAAATCGTTATGTCCAAATACTAATTTTATTTCACCGACTGTTTTTTCAAGTTTTGCATTAATATCAAGCAGATGTGGAAACAGACCTTTCAATCGACTATTTCCCTTCCTGGCTGTATGAATGTAACTGCGGCAAATATGGAAGGGCCAGAAGACTAATGCAGGGCCTTGGAAGTGTATTGGAAGTTCCTCATGGCAGGATCTAATCAAGGGAATAATCCGATCCAGGTTTTTTTGACAACGCACGTCTTGTGCTGCAAATGTTTTCCCTTCGATAAATCTGATGATAAAGAGCCCCGCTTCACTATAGACGACTTCAGGTGAAAGACCAACTGTGTGGGCGGCACGGGCAGCTGCAATTTCGTTGAATCGCATAACCCCATGAATGGGGATGTCATCGCCGATCCTGACCACAAACCGTTGCCCCTGATCTTCAACGACAAAGTTGATATTCGTGATCCCGCCACTCAGCGGCTCTGGCTCGACTGCCGTTGACCAAAAACCAAGCTTGGCGATCCTGTCACGGGCAGGTGTGTTCATGGTTAGCCTCCTAAATATGCTTTTTTTACTTCATCACTATTGCGCAAATCATCGGCGGGGCCAGACAGTGTGATATCTCCAGTTTCGATCACATAAGCATAGTCAGCCAATGCCAAAGCCAGACGAGCATTCTGTTCAACCAGGATAACGGTTCGACCGCCCGCATGAATGTTCCTAATAATTTCTCCAATTTCCCCACACATAATCGGTGATAAACCGAGAGATGGTTCATCCAAAAGCAAAAGTTTGGGTGCTGACATTAGCGCCCGACCCATAGCTAACATCTGCTGTTCACCACCACTCAGGGTTCCGGCTTGCTGTTTCGTTCGTTCTTTTAACCGTGGAAAATGGTTGAAGACAACTTCTTCCAGATCTCTTTGAATTTCGGCCTTATCTTTACGCAAAAAAGCCCCAGTTAAAAGATTTTCTAGAACCGACATTTGTGTAAAAACCCGTCTACCTTCAGGAACCATGGCAATACCCAAGGCGTTTATCTCATGTGGGGGTAATTTTTCTATTCTTTTCCCTTGGAAACTAATTTCACCGGTTGAAGGATGTTTCAAGCCACTTATTGAACGAAGTATTGTCGTTTTACCGGCTCCGTTCGAGCCGATTAGAGTAGCTATTTTACCTTCTTCAACAGCAATTGAAATGTTTCTGACGGCAGTCACTTTATGATAGTGAGCCGTGATGTCTTTAACTTCGAGTAACAACTTTATTACCTCATGACGATTTGTGTCCGGTTATGATATCTTCAGTCCCCAGATACGCGTTAATTACATTCTCATCGTTTTGTATTTCATCTGGCGTTCCTTCGACAAGCAGTGTTCCAAAATCAAGCACACTGATATAATCACAGAGTTTCATAACAGATCTCATATCATGTTCTACCATCAGAATAGTGATACCCTGATTGTGTACTTTTCGGATGAGTTCTATCATATGCGCTTTTTCAGTAGGTGTCATACCGGTTAATGGCTCATCCAGCAGTAACACCTTGGGTTTACAGGCCAAGGCAATTGCAACGCCCAAAGTCCGTTGATGACCGTGGGGCAGATCTACAGCTGGCTCATTTTCCAGGTGACTTAAACCCATAAATTCAATTATTTCCAATGCCTTTTCGGTATTTTCCTGCTCGATTTTCTTGCCCGCTCCGGTAAATATGTCCATAACACTTTCTTTACCATGGAGTTGGCAAGCCACGACTACATTCTTGAGGACGCTAAAGTCTTCATAGATCGCCGTTCTCTGGAACGTTCGGATGATCCCCATCCTCGCAATTTTGCTTGAAGGGAGACCGCCAATAGACTGATCGTTCCTATACAATATTTGTCCCGAAGTAGGTTTAAAAACGCCACTGATTACATTGAAAAGTGTCGTTTTCCCTGCGCCATTCGGTCCAATGATACCTCTAATCTCACCTTCCTTAATGGTGAGATTCAGATCGTCCACAGCGGCAAGTCCGCCGAAGCGCATGCCCATTTTTTTTACTTCAAGTATCGACACAATCTTTGTCTCTCCTCTATTGCGATGGATGCAGCAATAAATAGTTATTAACAAACGTTTCAATTATTAGTTCGTTCACCATGAGCACAAACATCATGGCTTAACGAATCAGGTTCTCTCTCAATCTGTTTCCGTAACTGGCGGGATTGATAGCCTTTTAAATTTATCCACTACTTTTGATACCAAATTCCCAAGCCCTCCAGGTAGAAAGATCAAGACCAGTATCATGGTAAGACCAAAAAATGCGGGTCTTATCTCAATCAAGGGACGTGAGAGTTCAAAAAGCGTATGCATGACTACCACTCCAATGACAGGCCCCCAGAAAGTACCGGTACCACCGACGACCACCCATATCAGGAGATACATCATTGTAACGATATTAAATAATTTGGGGTCTACTGCACCTAAACGATGGACCAGCAAGCCACCAGCTATCCCTGCGAAAAAACTACCAATGGCACATGCCATCAATCGGTGCCGGGGAATATTGATACCCGTTGATGCCGCTAAATCCGGGTCCATGGAAATAGCTTTGAACGAATCTCCAAGCTGTGAATATTCTATCCGATACAGGCAATACATCACAAGGAGCATGATTACCAAACTAAAATAATAGTAAGGAATGCCCTCACTGAAATCAATCCCGAAAATAACCGAAGGCCAGGGAATGTTTATAATACCTGTAGACCCTCCGAAAGGGTTTCGAAATTTAAGCCAGGATAACCTAACTAACTCTGCTAATCCATAGGTAGCGATATAAAAGCCCCATCCTTTGGTTCGTAACAAAGGTAAAGTGATCGCCACACCCATTATACCGGCCATCACACCTCCCAGAGGGATCGCTAAAAACACCGGAACACCGAAGTTTTTAGCTAGCATACCACTGGCATAAGCACCCACACCGTACATAACGATATGATATAATTGCCAATCGTGTATGGTAACGGTTAGTCGATAACTCTGGGCCAGAATGATGTAGATAAAATACATCATCACAACTTCAATCAAATACGGCCCTGCAAAAAAAGGTATCAGACACAGTCCTATGATTCCTATTGAGATGGGCGCCGTTAGCGTCCAAATTTTATTTTGTTCTTTATTATGCGATAACACGGCCCATTAATCCCTGTGGTTTAATTACTAATACGATAGCCATAACGGTAACCGATACCATTACGGCCGTAACACCGTCGACCAGTGTGGTTACAAAGGTCATGATAAAGCCAAAAATAATAGCGGCCAGTGTGGCACCGCCGATGCTCCCCATCCCTCCAACTACTACTACGATGAGAGCTGGTAGAATGAGATGTCCCCCTAGTGAAGGCGTAATTGCATAAATCGGAGACATTAAGCCTCCAGCCAAACCCGCGTAAGCTCCTGAAATGCCCAAAGCCAACGCAGTCATGCGGTTGATATTTATTCCCTGTAGCGCCGCGGCTTCCGGATCCAGAGCCACTGCGCGCAAGGCCCGCCCCAACCTGAAACGCTTCATAAAAAGCAAGAGTCCCGATATGGAAACAATGGCAAAAGGCATCAGAAGCACTCTTTGAAAGGACACTGCAGCCCCCCAAAATCTTACAGCTCCCATATGTGGACTCGGTATGGGTCTAGAAAGCCCCCATCCCCATATCTCGCCCACTAAAACCTCGAAAACAAACATCAAGCCCATGGTTGCGATAAAACCGGAAACGACATCCCCCTGCAATGGTCGGAAAATAGTTCGTTCGACAATAACACCTAAAATGGCACCCACTGCGACAGCTGCTACGACGGCCCACCAAAAAGGCCAACCGCTCAGAGCATAGAGCGCATATACAGAATAAGCGCTAACCATGAAAAAATGACCATGCGCTAAATTCGCCATCTGCATTACACCAAAGGCCAAAGTTAGCCCGATTGCTATCAAGGCATACATACTGCTGGCCATGATCGCATTGGCTATCGTTTGTATTAAAAGTTGGCTACTCATATGCTGCTTTATCCTTTAATATTTTATGTCAGTACAAAATTCAATTTCAAGATAGTTTGATGATGAGCGATAGAAAATATCACTCATCACTGTAATTTTATTTCCTCTGTGTCCAATGTTGTCCACGTTTCTTTACTTCCTTGAGGACGACAGGTTTAATTGCTTCAAACCAAGGCTCAAAGTTCATATGAGCAATGATCCGCTTATCATTAGCTTTGAGATCAAACATATTCATAGGAACAGGTTGTTCGATCATATTCTGTATCCCAAACATCTCCTGACCACTCATATGTCCCGGACCTAAGATAGTTGCAAAGGAAGGCATCTTTCTCAAAGCTGCCAAGATAGCATCATTGGAAGGCCACTCACCCGGTGTATCCTTTCCTGCAACCTGAGCACCGATACACCATGGAATAAACCACACCACATGGTCCCAATCGATACCGGTCATCCGACGATGGACGTCTTCAGGTGCTCCCGGACCATACTGCTTATTCCAGATCCGTGTAAATGAAGCTTGCCATGAATTTTCTCCCCACCAGGGATCATCCATTAAAGGAAAGCTATCAATGGCTCCGCGTGCTGCTGGAAATTCTGGCGGAATTTTGGTCAAATTAGTTTCCCAATCGGCATAATTCTGTGCCACCACCCCTTCGAATCCTTGTAAATACAGCTGTTCCCACATCAAAGTTTGATATTCAGGCCAGGCTTCACAAAGACTAATGACGTCTGGATTAGTGGCTAACACAGCGGAAACGATTGGCGCAAAGTCGGTTGTATCAGTACTGAAAAACTTTTCATAAACGATATCATATCCTTGAGAAACAGCGGCACCGATTTCCCAGGCACCAACTTGTCGGGACATGATGTCGTCTTGTGTCGTTAGCGCATATCTTAAAGGTCTGCCCAATTCTTTTTCTGAGGGTAATATCATCTTAGCCATCAGGGGATTAAACATATTACATTGGGGAGTAACATCACCACCAGCAACGACATAAGGACGACTGGGTTGCATATCTGTAGGAACCAAAGAAGCATAAATAACTTTATGCTTGGTCAAAAATGGAGCCGTTGCATTAGCAGGATCCCCACCAATCGCACTGATAAACTTAACATCATGTTGCAAGACCAGTTGTCTGGCACCCTGAAGTGCTTTTGACGCATTGGCTTCATCATCAAATTTGTACATCTTTAATGGATAACGTTTACCACCAACAAGTAGTCCACCAGTTTTGTTGACGGCCTCAATCCAAATGGAATTACCCGTCACACCTGGGAGTCCCCATCCAGCATCCGGCCCTGAAAGTGCGGCCAAAAAACCAACGTTGATTTCCTTACCTTTCGGGTATGTTTTTCCGATCTGCTGGTCCGGAAGGTGGCTCAATATCACGGCTTCATCTTGCGTTAGCTTATCAGAAGCAGAAAACGCTATCGACGGCAAAGCCAATACCATAGCAAATAAAATCCAAGTGCTTAGTTTTCCAAATCTTGTTTTTCTCATGTATCTCCTCCTTTTTTTTGAAAAAAGCATCCACATAAATCGGGATGATGAAACGAAAATAAAAGGTGCAAAACTTGAGTAATAACCTGTTTTTAATCCACAATAGAATCGGGAACTTTCAACAAGTCAGAATGTGTTATCATTAATTTATTAACACACATCAATTTAAAGATTAGGGGGGCCAGTTTCAAGATAGATGCCAATTTAAAATAAATAAAAAATCAATTTAAAATACAGTTAGATAGGCAATAAATGCGTTCAACTATAAAATTCTGAACATCAATAAATAAACACAAATAAAAAACAATAGTTCACTATTAATGAACGATTGTTTTTTATTTGTGACAGGTTTTTAAAAACCCTTCCTAGCAATTGTAGGCTTTATTATTTGAACTTGATCAGTTCTGTCATCCTAAGGGAACCGAAGGATCTTAAACCCGCACAGAGATCCTTCGTTCTTGCTCAGAGTATCGCAATTCAGTGTTCTAGGATGACAAACGTCCCAAGTATATGGAACGAACAGTGGGGACTGGCATTGGACCAAATGTTTTGCTTTTTTCCGCTTAAATGTTTCCGGTTTTTGTATTACAGACCTCATCAAACATAAATTTTTGTTCCTATGAGAGCTCCGAGTACATTGGGTTTAATCGAAAAGTAGACAAAGTGTGATTTGAATGATCATTATTTAAAGTAGACATTTAATTAT
>Ga0307989_1000849_pt1 | contig 18026 bp, 10 predicted proteins | sample EllFjometagen185_FD_203164 | JGI IMG/M metagenome (GOLD analysis project Ga0307989, IMG submission 203164) | Marine microbial communities from Ellis Fjord, Antarctic Ocean - #185 | ecosystem: Environmental > Aquatic > Marine > Unclassified | place: Southern Ocean | collected 2014-10-08
TTCCCCACAAGTAACCTGTCGCTTCTTCACTTTTGTATTGGGAAGAAACCAACGGCGGCAGATGCAACAGGGTCTTTTTTTTCGAATCTTCGGCATTGCTCTCTCCTTCTCTCGAATTCAAGAGACGAATTTAAACTGATTTTTCGAATCGTACCAGTATAGAGGCTATTTTTGTGGAGATTCAGAAGAATAAATGTGAAAGCAAATACCAAAACGTCAGATTGTCCAAGAACGGATGCTGATGGTCTAATTTATCTGAGCAAAGGGGGGCTAATTTAGGTGAGCGCTATAGATAGCTGTCAATTTCAGCAGTTAATTTAACAAACTCTGGAAACAGATGCTGATTGCTGGTGTTTACAACCAGCTCTGTAAGTTCTTGATCAAAATGGACAACGTCAATGAGTTTCCGATAGGTGTTATCTATGCAAGGGATAATTGGTAATTCGTCAATTGCTGCATCGATTTTATCATAGAATTCAAGTTCATCGAGGATATAATTTTTTGAAGAGTAATTCAATATTTGCAAAGGCTTCCAGCTGACTTCTTTCCCAGATATTTCTTTTGCTGTCGATATTATTAACTCGATTAGGCGGTCTAGTATGTATTTGTTCTTGTTAGATTTGTTAATTTGATTCCTTGAACTATCTAAATCAAATGTGCCATGAATGATAACCGGAAAATTTATATCAACTTTGGTCGGAAAAAAAGAAAATAGTTTTTTATAACTAGTACTTAAATTGTCACTAACGGCAATTTTTAGACTAAAATTCTCCGATTCATTTCTGTTTTTATTCTGCAAATTATCGGGTAGCACACCAGCGGAACTATAGATTTTCCACGTTGTATCTTCGATAATAATTTCATCCCTGCTTATTTGTCTCGAAATCGTAAATTCTTTCTCTGAAGTCTTGATTCTTATTTCATTAAGGCTATTTAAAAAAAGCAAAATTTCCTTTTCAAGCGAATTGATCTGAAATTTAATATCCTCAAAACGGTCAGGTTTGTAAGTAATACTGATTGCCGTTGACCAATTTTCTAGTTTTTTTTCACTGATTCTTGGTACTGCAAGCATTGCAAAGGGAATAGCATCTTGTGAAAGGTCTCTAGTTTGTCTAATGTCTTCTTGTTCCTGCTTTTTGAATAGGTTGTTAAATTCAGATTTGGCTATGGAATGAGAAAACTCAACATCTAATCCATTACTATTAATGGAAATGTTATCTGCCCAACTTATGATCGCTCGGAATCCAAGTCCTTTATTTCCGATGTATCTTTGTTTTGTTTTTGAACTAAGATTAGAAAGCATCAATGATTTGTAACCCTTCTTACTAAAACTCTCTCCTGAATTTACAATACTTAGGATTTTCTGGTCTTCATTCAATTCTATCTGGACTTTTTCCGCTTCTTCATCATCTGCATTTTGAAGAAGTTCGAATATTTGTCTACCGTCGTATTCATTAGCAAGTTCGATTTCTCTGTTATAGTCGCTCACCATTCGATCAGGATCTTTTAAGTATGTATTTTTCTGTGATTCTATCTGTTGTTGTAGGTATTTTTTAATATCGTAGATGTTCTTATCCATAGTAAATAAACAGTTTAAGGTTTTATGATAATGTTTTTTTTCGCTGATCTTTTTCTATTAATTTTTCCTAAATTGATCCTGCAAAAAAAGCTCTCGTTTACCAGTTTTCCGGCAACTTACACCCAATGTAAAACAAATTCAATAGGATGAATTCTCTGCGACAGAATACATTTTTATGTAACTTACTGAATTATAACCCTTAATAGTAGAAATAGTTTATAATATTCATTGTTAAACAAGTTCAATTAAGCCACATTGCTTTATCAAGTTAAATAGACTCTCAATGCCATTTCCACTATCCTACTTTCCATTACTTACCTTGATAAAATTTTAGGATCCAGATAATGTAACCCAATTAAACCTGATTTATGCTGATTGGTAATATTATTTCCTGATTGGTATTGGATATTTCCTGATTAGTTTTAGGATCCTCACAAGAATTCAAGGAGTCTAAATGGAAGATAGGTGGTTATCAGTGGACGAAATCTGCTCCTACCTTGGTATTAAGCGAGACACAATCTACAAATGGATAAATGAAAAGAAAATGCCCGCTCAGAAGATTGGTCGGCTTTGGAAATTTAAAAAAGACGAAGTTGATGAATGGGTTCGGTCCGATGGTGCAAGTGATAATGAAGTGAAAGAAAGTTAACTCATTGATAGAAGAAAATGGAAGCATCGATCCAAGAACAGATACATCGAGCGGTTAAATCAGTTGAGAGTTTATACAACAGACTTGTCTTAGTTGTTGGTAATCCTTGTATTGGTAAAACTTTAGAGCTTGAAATATACTGCAAGTCTCAAAATTTGAAAATGACAAATGTGAATTTGGAATTGTCCAGGCAATTGCTAGGATTGACCAACAAGCAAAGATCACTTCAGGTACCTAAGCTTTTTGAGAATGTGCTATCAGTCGGTAGCAAAACTGATGTGTTGTACAATATTGAAATCTTATTTGATGTCTCACTTAAACAAGATCCGTTGAGACTTTTACAAAATAGTTCAAGAAATAAAACAATCATAGCATCATGGAATGGGTCAATGTCAGGAACAAAACTGATTTATGCGGAACCTGGACATCCAGAATATCAGGAATACAACGCTTCAGATCTTTTTGTATTAAACATTGACAGTGAGAATAGCAAGTAACCCACAAAAAATGATGAAGGAAAAGCATGAAATACAAAGACTTAATTAATTTCGATCCAATTGAATCCATAGTTCAATTGCGAGATGCAGGACAAGCATCGACAGCCCAAAAATTAGTCAGCACATACGTAATTTCAGACGAAATGGCCGATCGCCTGGAGAATCTTGTTTTTCCTCAAATGCAATTTGATGAGCCAGTAGATAATAAGGGATTACTTGTCGTTGGTAATTACGGAACAGGTAAATCCCACTTAATGTCAATAATTTCAAGTATTGCCGAAGATTCAACCCTGTTAGATTCCCTTAATCATAGAGGAGTTGCAGAAGCAGCAAAAATAATTGGGGGTAAATTTAAAGTAATCCGTACAGAAATTGGTGCAACCACTATGTCTCTGCGAGATATTTTAGTTGCAGAGCTAGAGGAAAACCTAGATCGGATGGGAGTGTCTTACGTTTTTCCTGATGCGGGGACTATTACCGGCCATAAATGCGCATTTGAGCAAATGGAAGCAAAGTTACTTGAAAAATATCCCGACCAAGGCTTGCTTTTGGTAGTTGATGAGTTGTTGGACTACCTACGAACAAGAAAAGACCAAGAGTTAATGCTTGATCTTAATTTTTTAAGAGAGATCGGTGAATACGCAAAGAGTTCTCGGTTCAGATTCGTAGCGGGAGTTCAGGAAGCAATTTTTGACAGTCCACGGTTTGCATTTGTCGCAGATAGTATCAGAAGAGTAAAAGATCGGTTCGAACAAATCTTAATTGCTCGTAACGATATTAAATTTGTTGTTTCAGAAAGATTATTAAAGAAAACACCTGAGCAGCAAACAAAGGTTAGGGAATATCTCACTCCTTTTGCCAAATATTATGGAAATATGAATGAACAGCTGGATGAGTTTGTTCGTCTATTTCCTGTTCACCCAGATTATATAGATACATTTGAGAGAGTTACTGTTGTTGAGAAAAGAGAAATACTAAAAACATTGTCAGTTGCAATGAAAGAGATATTGGAAAAAGACTTGCCTGTTGATCAACCGGGCTTAATTGCTTACGATTCTTATTGGTCAACTCTAAAGCAGAATGCTTCATTCAGGTCAATTCCAGAAATTCGAGCAGTCATCGATTGTAGTCAAGTACTGGAATCACGTATCGATCAGGCTTTTACACGACCACAATATAAACCGATGGCTATCAGGTTAATCCATGCGCTTTCCGTTCACAGACTTACAACAGGTGACATCTACTCAACAATCGGTGCGACAGCATCAGAATTCAGGGATAGTCTATGTTTATATGATTCTATGATAGCCGAAATGGGAAGTGATGAACCTGACCTAGATCTTCAAACTCATGTGGAAACAGTTCTTCGTGAAATACATAAAACCGTCAGTGGACAATTTATCTCATCAAACCCAGAAAACAGACAATTTCATTTGGATCTAAAGAAGACGGATGATTTCGATGCACTAATTGACAAACGAGCAGAAAGCCTAAGTGAAACACAATTGGATCGGTATTATTATGAAGCTCTCAAACGGCTAATGGAGTGTCAGGATACAACATATGTTACTGGTTATAAGATCTGGCAACATGAAATCGAGTGGCAAGAAAGGAAAGCAGCTAGAACGGGCTATCTCTTCTTTGGGTCACCTGATGAACGATCAACAGCCGTCCCTCAAAGAGATTTCTATCTATATTTTATTCAAGTATTTGATCCCAGCCAAAAAATAAATCGGTATATTAAGGAAAAAAATAGTGATGAGGTATTTTTACGGTTAATAGGAAACAACGAAGAATTTCAAACTGTTTTGAAAGGTTACGCATCCTCTCTTGACCTGGCATCAACTTCATCCGGGCACTCTAAAGCAACATATGAATCAAAAGGCGACGATTTCTTACGCAAATTAGTCCATTGGTTACAAAAGAATATGACGAACGCTTTTGAAATTACCTATCAAGGTAGGACAAAGTCGATAGCGGAATGGGCAAAAGGAAAGTCTATAAGTGGAGCATCTGGTAACACTGCTTATGAATCGATCAATTTTAGAGATTTGATTAATACGATTGCAGGTGTATGCCTCTCTACTTGTTTTGAAGATAAAGCTCCAGATTATCCCTATTTTTCTTCGATGATTACCGGAAGTAACAGGCCACAGGCTGCTATGGAAGCTCTAAGGGCAATAGCTGGTCAAAACAAGACAAAACAAGCAACAGCTCTTTTAGATGCATTGGAACTAATGGATGGAGACAAAATAGATCCATATAAGTCTAAATATTCAACTTTCATTCTGGATATCGTCAAACAGAAAGGATATGGGCAAGTTACTAATCGAAATGAAATTATCCAGGATGAGCATGGGCTGGAATATATGAACGCTGGGAAGGCAAGATTAGAACCTGAATGGGTAGTAGTGATTATTGCAGCACTAGTGTTTTCAGGTGATGTAGTTCTTGCGGTTCCTGGAAAGAAATTTGATGCTACATCGTTACAGTTAATATCTGGAACACCTTTGGATGATTTAACTCGTTTTAAGCACCTAGAACAGCCTAAGGAGTGGAACTTACCCGCCTTAAAGGCATTGTTTGAATTATTTGGGTTATCTCCCGGTATGGCACAGCTTATTACTCAAGGAAAAGAAGAGTCTGTTCAACAACTTCAACAATCAATGTCTAAGACCATAAATCAAATTGTATTAGGTCAACAAACTGTTAGGGATGGTTTGCCTTTTTGGGGGGTTGATTTACTATCAAATTCAAATAAAACAAGCCAATCCGACACACTAGTGAAAGCAAAAGATTTTTTTGAGTCACTCCAGGTTTATACAACCCCTGGAAAACTTAAAAATTTCAAGTATGATGTCAATGAAATTAAAGTTTTTGAAAATGCTATCCAAGTGTTAAAAGAGATAACTATTCTTCAAGAGTTTGTATCACATTATAGTAATATAGCATCATTTCTTTCTACAGCTGAGGCAGTGCTTCCAACGGACCATGAATGGGTTGACCGGATGAAATCGGTGAGGCAAACCATATTGTCTACTGTTCAAGATATAGAAGTTGCAGATTTAAAAAAACACTCTCAAGATACTAATACCGAATTATCCAAATTAAAAACAGAATTTATTACTGTTTACTCAGCTTTACATACAAAAGCACGATTGGGTGTTAATGATGATAAGAAGAAGGCAAGCCTTATGAATGATCATCGCTTGCACGTTCTACAAAAGTTGGCTGGCGTAGATCTCATGCCCAGACAGCAACTGACTGAATTTCAAAACGACCTTGCAGGTTTAAAAAGCTGTTTTTCTATGACAGAACAAGAATTGGATAAGTCGCCTGTTTGCCCACATTGTGGGTTCAGGCCATCAGTTGAAACAAACTCTTCCCAAGTGCAAGGGGCAATTGTCCTGGAAGAATTAGATGAACACTTAGATGAAACGCTTGAAGGATGGATAACCACAATACTTGATAATCTGGAAGATCCAATTACACAGGCAAATATGGATCTATTAAAAAATGAAGATCGTAGTATCATTGAGAAGTTTATCTCTTCAAAAGAACTACCAGACCCTTTGGATAATGAGTTTGTAAATGCATTAAAGGAGGTATTATCGGGGCTGATAAAACTAACAATTAAAACAAATAATCTGAAAAATGCTTTAAAAATATCAGGAGGACCAGCAACACCTGCTGAATTAAAAAAACGGTTTAACGATTATATAGATGGACTTTCTAAAGGTAATGATCCTCAAAAAGTCAGAATTGTTATGGAGTAATTCTAATGACCAAAGATGAACTCATCGAGCGACTGAAAAAACATGAATGGAATGATTTCGAGTGCAAAAAGGCCCAAGGGGGAGTTCCTGCAGATGCATATAAAACTGTGTCGGCATTTGCTAATACCTCTGGTGGATATTTGGTATTTGGAGTTCAAGACAGAAACAATCAATTAGATATTGTTGGTGTTTTGGAAGTTGATCGAGTGCAAAATGATTTTTTGAGCGCATTGCGGGCTGGGGACAAGCTTAATCGGATCATTTGTGTTCAAGAGGATAGAATTGAACATGAAGAAAAAATACTATTAATTTTTTATGTTCCTGAGTCTCCCATTACTGAAAAGCCAGTATACTTAAGTAGGGATATTCGACAGTCTTTTATCTGTCGTGGAGCGGGAGATGAACGATGTACGCCTACAGAGATTGAACGATTTATTAGAGATGCGTCCAGAGAACGTTATGATAGTGAAGCAATTTCAGGAATAAATTCTGATAGTTTCTTTGATGAAGGTACTGTCCGGTGGTATCGAGAAATATTTAATACCAAACAACCAGGAAGACATGAAACACTTTCTAATGTTGAGTTTCTGATGGAATGGGGATTTGTTAAAGAGATTAATGAGCAATTAACTCCAACCCGTGCAGCAGTTTTACTTTTTGGCAAGGGGCGTTTTGTACGTCAGATTCTTCCACGTGCAGTGGTTGATTACCAAAGGATTGATACAGAATTTAATAATTGGAGTCCAGAAAAACGTTGGAATGATCGTTTAGTGTTAGAGGAAAATATTATTCAAACATGGTTGGGATTAGTTGAAAAGTATACACGGATGTCGGAAAAATCATTTTCAGTTGATGCCTCAACTATGAGAAGAGACGATGATCCTCCAGATTACATCACTTTTCGTGAAGCAGCCATTAATCTTTTGATTCATCAGGATTATGGTGACCATTCACGTAAACCTGTTATTAAGTTTTTTCGTGATAGAACTGTTTTTTGGAACCCTGGGGATGCTTTTGCTAACAGTGAAGAATTATTAGACGCAACTGAAAAAGAGGTAAGAAACCCGGCAATTGTAAGCGCATTTAGACGTATTGGATTAAGTGATCAGGCAGGAACCGGAATTCGTTCGATATATAGCAATTGGCATAATCTAGGGAATACGCCCCCAGAAGTGAACATTGATAAAGTAAACAAAACTTTTGAACTATTGCTACTTAAAGAAAAATTGCTGACTGAAGAACAGATTTTGTTTCAATCCCGAATTGGCGTGCATCTATCTGAAGAAAATGCTGCCATATTCGCATATGCTTGTAAGCGTGGAAAAGTTTCTATCACTGATATCAAAGCAATAACAGGAAATACGAATCAGGAATGCCGAAGGATCGCTAGTTATCTTGTTATACAGGTATTATTCAAAGAAATAGACCAAAATAATTATGAGGTTGCCGACCATTTAAAATCTCAGTTTATAGAAAAAGACTCCGAGTCAATAACAGATGACACGGCAAAAAGTGACCAAGTTGATAAAAAAGCACATGACAACTTAGTCACTTCTAAAGAAAAAAACCATGATCCAAGTAAGTTAGACTTAGTCACAACAAAAATCAATTTTCCAGAATTAAATAATATTCAGCGATCTATTCTTAAGCAATGTGAAGTTCCAAGAGGAATGGCTGAACTTCAAGAAGAAGCAGGATTTGGAAACCGAACTCATTTTAAACAAAAATATGTTAAACCAATAATGGGAAGTAATCTTATCAAAATGACCAAGCCTGATAAGCCAAAGGCCAGCGATCAAAAATATGTACTTACTGATAATGGGTTGAGGCTTCTACAATCTTGGAAAATGGACAATGAGTAATTCATTTTGGTGAGTTTTAAGATCAGGGTTCATCAAAACTAAAGCTTGAGTTAATTTAAATAATTCAAATATTTATTGAGAAATGACTATGAGCAATGAACAAATTGCGTTTCCATCCGATACCGAAAAAAAAGGACCTGTATTTTGCCTTGGGATGGAGTTTGAAAATGATGAAAAACGACGTGATTATTATATAGAAAAACTTAAAGAAAGGCTAAAAGACCCTGAATTTAGAGAGATTTCGGGATTCCCCAATGGTGAAAATAAAGACATTCTCGCTTTGTCCGATCCACCATATTATACCGCTTGTCCAAATCCATGGATAAACGATTTCATTGAGGAATGGGAATCTCAAAAACCTGAAAAGCCTAAAGATAGCTTTTACCATAGGGAACCTTTTGCTACTGATGTTAGTGAAGGTAAAAATAATCCGATTTATAATGCTCATTCATATCATACCAAAGTTCCGCATAAAGCTATAATGCGTTATATTTTACATTATACAGAACCTGGTGATATTATATTTGATGGATTCTGTGGAACCGGAATGACAGGTGTTGCTGCTCAAATGTGTAATGACCGAGATGCAATACTATCATTAGGTTACAGAGTTGAAGCGAATGGAGATATTTTAAAGTTGGAGGTCAATGAATCTGGGACTCAAGAATGGTCTCCCTTCTCAAAAATTGGACCTAGAAAAGCAATATTAAATGATCTATCTCCTTCTGCAACTTTTATAGCTCAAAACTACAATACACCGGTCAATATAGAATCATTTAAAGAAAAAGCTAATCAGGTACAGACAGAGTTAGAAATAGAGTGTGGTTGGATGTATGAAACTCTTCATTCTGATGGAAAGACAATAGGTAAAATTAACTTTGTTATTTGGTCTGATATATTTATCTGTCCTGAATGTTCAAACGAAATTGTTTTTTGGGTCAGTGCTGTTGATAAAAACGCAGGAAAAGTAAAAGATAATTTCCATTGTAACCATTGCAATGCAAAACTGAACAAGCGGAATATGGATCGTGTATGGATAAACAAGTATGACACGGGATTAAAAGAAACAGTAAAACAGGTAAAGCAGGTCCCTGTTCTTATAAATTACTCTATTAAGGGAATCAAAGGGCGATTAGAAAAAAAGCTAGATGAAAAGGATTTAGCATTAATCAAAAAAATTGAAGACAGTGAAATCCCATATTGGTATCCCACCAACCGCATGATTGAAGGCAAGGAAACAAGACGTAATGATCCCATAGGATTCACGCATATTAATCATTTTTATACAAAAAGAAATTTATGGGTCTTGAGCAAAGTTTTGGATTTAGTTAAGAATGACAAATCTTTAACATTTCTGTTTACTGGTTTTTTAAACAGGGCAACTAAGTTAAACCAATTACACATTTCATATTATTTTTTTGGTGGCGGTGGCTGTAATGCGGGCCATAGAAAAGGAACTTTGTATGCGCCATCGATATCAATGGAAACTCCAATAACATCACTTATTGAAGCTCGATTAAAAACTCAGATCAGAAGTTATAACGCATACACTAAAGCAGAAAGAAACATAATAAGTACTGCTTCCACAGAAAGTTTTCTTCCTTCAACATCACAAAGTGGAATATTAGATTATGTATTTATTGACCCACCATTTGGTTCAAACCTCAATTATTCTGAGCTTAGTTATTTTTGGGAGGGTTGGCTCAAAGTTTTTACCAATAATAAAACAGAAGCAATTGAAAATAGTATTCAAGGTAAGGGCACCTTTGAATACAAACAATTAATGACAATGGCATTTACTGAAATTCATAGGCTACTGAAACCAGGAAGGTGGATCACGATAGAATTTTCAAATACTAAAGCCTACGTTTGGAATGTAGTGCAAAGTGCTCTACAGGATTCTGGTTTTTTAGTTGCAAATGTCTCATCGTTGGATAAAAAACAAGGAGGGATGGCAACAATTCGTAGTAAAGTTGCAGTACTTAAGGACTTAGTAATTTCCGCATATAAACCAAATGGTGGATTTGAAAAGCGATTCGGCTCAGAAGCACGGACAGAAGAAGGCGTATGGGATTTCGTTCGCACGCATCTAAAATACTTACCTGTTTTCAAAATTCAAGGAAATGAAGTTGTCAATGTCCCAGAGCGTGATCCAAGGATTCTCTTTGATCAAATGGTAGCATATTTTGTGAGAAAAGGATTTGCCGTTCCAATATCAAGTCAAGAGTTTCAATTGGGTTTAATGCAACGGTTTTCAGAACGTGATGGAATGTTTTTTTTACCAGAACAAGTAGCAGAATATGACAAGAAGAAAATGTTGATTGGAGGTAGGTCAGTTCAACAGACAATATTTGTTTTAGATGAATCTTCGGCCATTAATTGGTTAAGGAATTTACTACGAGATAAGCCACAAAGCTTTCAAGAAATTAACCCCTTATTTATGAAAGAGATAGGAGGGTGGAGTAAATATGAGAAACCGTTAGAACTATCAACTTTATTAGAACAAAATTTCCTGTGTTATGATGATAAAAGCAAAGTCCCTGAACAAATACATGGTTATCTATCTACAAACTGGAAAGATATGCGGAATTTAGCTAAAGACGATCCCATTTTAATTAATAAAGCAAAAAATCGTTGGTACGTGCCAGATCCTAATAAAACGGGAGACTTAGAAAAGCTACGTGAAAAGTCATTGCTGAGAGAATTTGAAGCATATAAGCAATCCCGGAAGAAATTAAAATTATTCCGTATAGAAGCCGTAAGAGCTGGGTTTAAAAAAGCATGGCTAGATCGAGATTACGCAACAATTATATCTATAGCTGAGAAAATACCAGGCACAATTCTTGAGGAAGACCCAAAGTTGCTAATGTGGTACGATCAGGCAATTACAAGAGCAGGTGATATATAAAAAATTCGAGTTTTAGCATAATGCTTCTGTTTTCAAATATGTAAGAACTCATTTTAAGACATCGGAGATCCCTAAAAAATTAATAAACCTTAATTATTGAGCTACGTTTTTAAATGAGTACAAATTGGCAATACAGCAAAATACATCATTCGATATGCAGAGTAATTGAAGAGCAAAAACTTTGGGATAAGACTATATGCAGAGTATGGTTACCGGGAAGTGATGCTGTGGTTCAAATTCCGAAATCACTGTTGCGGCCAATTGGTGATAAATTAAATCTGGACAATGAGAAAAAGAGGATTACTTATGTGGCAACAGCAACAAAGGTAGCTGATGTACTGGAAGGCAGCGCAAATGCCTCAGATGGTCATATTCTCCTTGCCCCGATGGAATCGAATGTTATCCCCTTACCTCATCAAATCCATGCCCTATCAAAAGCTATTTCCGGTGATCGTATACGATATTTACTAGCAGATGAGGTGGGTTTAGGCAAAACAATTGAAGCCGGTTTAGTAATTAAAGAATTAAAACTGCGGGGACTTGTCAAAAGAGTGTTGGTTGTAACTCCGAAAGGGATAGCAACTCAATGGGTATCGGAAATGAGCACTCATTTCAATGAGACCTTTCAGCTAATCCTTGGTGAGGATATAAAAACACTCAAAAGAATTAAGCCATCTTTTAGTAAAAATAAAAATTCTATTAGCCCTGGCTATAACCCGATTTTTTCTTTTTCAGATCCCATACCACATAACTCAAATCCTTGGACCCAATTTGATCAGGTTATTGTGTCACTTGATTCTATTAAGCCAATCGACAAACGAAAAGGATGGTCCAAGCAAAAGATTGAAGAGTATAATAGAGATCGATTTGAAGACTTGATTACAGCAGGTTGGGATCTGATAATCGTAGACGAATCTCACAGATTAGGAGGAAGTTCTGATCAAGTAGCACGTTATAAACTAGGTGTAGGGTTAGCAGAAGCAGCACCTTATCTCCTTCTTTTATCAGCAACACCACATCAGGGCAAAACAGAAGCATTTCATAGACTGATGAGCTTGTTGGATTCAGACTTTTTTGCTGATATCGATAGCATCTCAAAAGACAGAGTAGCACAATATACGATCCGAACAGAAAAACGTAAAGCAATTGATGCAGATGGGAACCCTTTATTTAAACCAAGAAATACCAAAATGGTTCCTGTAAAGTGGGAGATTCGACATCAATCTCAGGAATCACTTTATGAGGCAGTGACTGACTATGTCCGTGAGGGGTACAATCAGGCATTAAAGGAAAAGAAACATCACGTTGGTTTCCTAATGATTCTTTTACAACGTTTGGTTGTATCAAGCACATCTGCTATTCGTACTACTCTTGAACGACGATTGGATGTTTTATTAGACAAGAAGCAGATTATTGATAACAAACTGGATGGAAGTAATAACTTGGATTTTGATCTTGAAATAATCTATGACATGGATGCTCAGGAACTATTGGAAGAGTTAATGGAATCCAATCTCGTCGCATTGGAAAATGAAGTTGATCAAGTGGAAACGCTTTTAGATCTGGCAACAAAAACAGAACAAATATGTCCCGACGCAAAGGCAGAGAGTTTAATTGAATGGATTTACCGTTTGCAATCAGAAGAAGGTGAATCTGACTTAAAAGTATTGATTTTCACTGAATTTATCCCTACACAGGCAATGTTGCTTCAGTTTCTTAATGACCGTGGGATATCTGTTGCAATCTTAAATGGTTCCATGGGGATGGAAGAGAGAAAACATGCTCAGGATGATTTTCGTGATAATGCTCGTGTTCTGGTCTCGACTGATGCAGGTGGAGAAGGCTTAAATCTTCAGTTTTGCCATGTTGTAGTAAACTATGATTTGCCCTGGAATCCGATGAGATTGGAACAACGCATCGGTCGAGTGGATCGTATCGGACAATCTAAAATTGTAAAAGCAATTAATTTTGTATTTGAAGATTCAGTAGAGTTTAGAGTACGTGAAGTGTTGGAAGAAAAACTTGCCATTATATACAATGAGTTTGGTATAGATAAAACCGGTGATGTCCTCGATTCAGCGCAAGCTGGAGAAATATTTGAGGACATGTTTACCTCTGCTTTAATTAACCCAGATACTGTTGAACAAAAAATTGATGAAACAGTCAGTCAAATAAGGCAAGAGATAGAAAATATTAGAGAAACATCTTCAATTTATGGGATATCTGATACTCCTGATAGGAAAATGGCAGAAAAACTCCGATCGCACCCCTTACCCCATTGGTTGGAGCGTATGACAACTTCTTATATAGAATCACACGGGGGCAGAACAGTTTATAAAAAATCATGGTTTGAGCTTTACTGGCCAAATGGAACGATACAAAAGAAGGTAGTTTTCAATTCAGCAGACGCAGATCGCTATAATGCAACCCATCTCAATTTGGAAGTGCCGCAGATTCGAGGATTAGCTTTGAATCTATTGCCTGTAACACCTGGTCAACCCGTACCTTGTGTAACAATCAATGGATTGCCTGATGGTATCTTTGGGTTTTGGGGATTATATGAAATTAGAATTACAATCAATCAAGTCTCTCTTCATTCAAAGATAAGAATTCCCCATAAAAGACGGCGATTCTTAAGTGTTTTTACAAACGAAGATGGAAAAGTTTTTCTTCCATCAGCCAGGCATGTATGGAGCTGTATTGGCGATTCTGAAATGGAAGTTAAAGGACAGCTCCATTCCGAAGATTCTTTACAGGCTTTTGAATGGCTTCAGGTTGTAGCTGAAGATGTAGGAGCAGACTTATTTAAACAACTTAATCAAGAGCACACAATCGCAATTGAAAAGGAAAAAGAACGACTTGAGTACTCATATGTGGTTCAAAGAAAGTTAAATGATCGGATAGGGTTACCAGAAGTAAAAAACTTTAGAAGTAATAAACTAGAAAGTGAGAAGGAAAGTTGGGAAAAGGAGCTTAAAATGTTGAATGAAGTAATTCCTGAACTCCGACCTCTCCTGGTTTTGAAAATCATTCCAAGGGGTATTGATGAGCAATTGGCGTGATTCAATCCTAAAAGAGTTTCCACAGGAGCTTTGTCGTTTAACAATTGTATCAGATCCTGACGATTTGCTAACGGAGGAATTATTAAATATTGAACTACAAAGCCGAGGGTATGATATAATCGATTATGTTAATTCAATAGAATTTAGGTATGCCTTCGAATCAAAATATCGGCAAACGTGGGATCAAGGAAGTTCAAAAAATTCATCAGTTGTAGTTAGATTGCAGAGTTCAGAAATAGAAAAACTTCCATTTGATCTTCTTCAAGCAGGAAGGAAATTGTCTTTCAGTCTGGGAGATTTATTCCAGGATTTAAGTTATCCAGTTATTGAAAGTTTAGGGCAAAGCCATTTGGATGCTTTAATGAAAGCTCAAGAAGAGTTTTTACCAGGCAGACTTGGAGATAATGCTACCAAAGATTTTGTTCTTAGACACATTTTTGGAATTGCAAGTGAATTGGTTGTTAATGAAAAAGATCTGCTTCGATTATTGCTACGAACCCATTATGGTGACCTACAGCTTCCTCATGTCTTGACAGATCATCTTCTACACTTGCTGGTAAATAGTGATCAATTTTCTTCTTGGCCACTCGATAAGATAATCCAAGACAAAAACTATTTTTTCTCATTTCTGCAAGAACGTTGGCCCTTCTATCTAATTAAAAGGAAAATTGCTGATGATGTGCGTGAAGTTCCTCCTGAATATGGTTTTGAATTTGATGGACCAGCAGATCTGCCATTTGAACACCAAGATATTCGAATCTATATTAATAATCTTTTTGTAGAAAAGAAGTTAAAACCAATTTCCGTTCAAGTTTCAGATGCCGGATCCAAGATAATAAAAAATGAAGGTTGGATAAGCAGTGGTATAGTAGAAAGCGATCCTAACAAAAATGAAAGTCAGCAAATAAAACTATTTGAGTTGATTGAAAATGAGAAGCCAAGTGTTGATAATCGATTCACTGATTGGATATCATTTTCGCTAAAATGGGCAGAGTTGTCTGCATCAGTGCATAACGAGTCAAATCCAGACTTAAAAGATAGATTTATCCTCCTTGACAACGAAATCAATGATATTTTTGCTGAGTGGCTTGAATTACGTTATGCAAGTCTAATCACCTTGCCCCCAACCACACCCGCAATGTTACATCATGTTCCAAGACGGCTAGCTAGGGAATTGGAAATGTCCGTTGACTGTAAAATTGCTTTGGTAGTAATGGACGGACTTTCAATGAGCCAGTGGATCATAATTCGAAATATCCTCGATGTCCAACTGGAAGGCGTTGTGATGAAAGAATCAGCAACTTTTGCATGGATTCCAACACTGACTTCAGTCTCCAGGCAAGCCATATTTAGCGGGATGGAGCCGTTTTATTTCCCAAATTCCATTGATAATACCAACAACGAATCAAAGCTATGGAATAGTTTTTGGGAAAAACATCATGTTTCCAAATCAGAAATTGCCTATTGCCGTGGACTGGGGGATGGGAATCCCGTCAAGATATTAGAAGATGTATTTAATCTAGGAAGCATGAAAGTAATTGGGCTTGTTGTCGATAAAGTTGATAAAATTATGCATGGGATGCAACTTGGATCAGCTGGAATGCACAATCAAATAAAACAATGGTGCGAACAAGAATACTTAAAGAATCTCTTAGAGTATCTTCTTGAAAATGACTTTCAAGTTTGGATAACAGCAGATCATGGAAATGTAGAATGTATAGGAACAGGGAATCCAGCTGAGGGATCAATAGCAAAAAGCCGGGGAGAAAGAGCAAGAGTGTATCCCACTCCAGAACTACGATTAAAAATGAAAAACAAAATTAAAAACACAATTGAATGGCAATCAAAAGGCCTTCCGTCAAATTATTACCCTCTGTTGGCTGGTAAAAAAACAGCATTTGTGAAAAAAGGAGTCTGTCAGGTTGGACATGGTGGGGCATCCATAGAAGAAGTAATTGTGCCTTTAATAAAGATTGAAAGGAGAAATTAGTGAAAGGTAGTCGGTATGATAAAATCGGAATCAAACAGGTGATTCGTCTTGAATGGATGGATAAAATTTTGGACCTGGTAGTAGCAGATTTACCAACTAAGGAAATTAGAAGTGAGTTAATTGAGTATCTTTCCAATAAAAAACAAAGTGGTGGTGAAGGAAAACGGGGGAAGGAGGCTTATATGAAAGCCCTTAGTATTCTTCTGCAAACCTGGTGTACACCACCAAAGGAAATCTTAGATTTAAGAGATGCTGCTCTAGAGGTAGCGAAAAAGGTCCCTCGGAAAAAACGATTGTTTTTACACTGGGCTATGATTTCTGCGGCCTATCCATTTTGGGCTTCGGTAGCTAAGCAAACCGGACGATTACTTAATTTACAGAATCAAACAACACAAAAACAAATTGTAACTCGGTTGAAGGAGCAATATGGAGATCGAGAGACAATTAGTCGATATGCCCGTTATGTTGTCCGTTCTTTGATTGCTTGGGGAGTCTTGAAAGATTCAAAAGCGAAAGGGTTTTATGAGAAAGGCAAGCATCTAATCATAACCGACAATAATAGTGCTCTAATGCTGCTTGAAAGCTCTTTATTGACTATCCCAGAAAACAAAAGCTCCCTCAGGGTTTTACTTAATTCTCCAAGTTTATTCCCATTTTCATTACCAAATTTATCAGGTGACCTCATTTCTCAGAAATCATCAAGAATAGAGATTATACACCATGGATTTGATGATGAGATATTGAATCTCAAAAAGAGGGGATATTAAGAAACTCTTTTCATCAGAATAAAGTATAAATAATCATTGATAGTCAATATGTGTATTCCGGTAAATACTTTACAGAAAGCCCCGATCCGGAATACGCACTCTTTTAACAATCTCTGGAAAACTGTACGATAAGGGCTTCATGACGGCCAAAGAAAGACCTTTTTCAGCTTCCAAAGTTAAAAGGTTGGTTCAATAGTGAGAAGTATAGGCAAGTCTAATGCTCTGGAATGAAAGAATTAGACGAGGACTATTCGAAAACTAGAGGTGGATCAAAATGAAGCATAATATATCGTTGTGACGGCAGTATGATTTAATTCAATAAAAATATACTGCACTATGCGTATTTCTACGAAGGTCGTATTCTGGTTTTGTAGTTATTTCGGATTATGCCTTAATATACTCGCATCAGCTTCTTTAAGGGCTTTGAGAATTTCATAAAAGGTTATCCTTTTAATTTTTTTGGTGTTGTATTCATCAATAGTCTTTTTATTACACATATTAAGAGAGTCTTTTAACCAGTCGGTGAATTCGGAAGGCATTACTTGAAAATCCCCTGTTTCTGTTTTCAATATGTATCCCATCATCCGATCGTATAAATCTCTGTTTTCAAGAACCACTTCTATCATTTCATTTTTAATCTTGTGAATATTTGGTTCCGGACGTCTTTTAGTAAAAATAGCAATCGTTCTAACTACTGATTTTATGAAGTTAGTTTTTCCGAAACTTGAAAAACGATTGTTTCGAAGATCGATCCAGTATGTTCGGAACTTTAAGAAAAGAATAAAAAACAGTACGATTTGGTAGATAATTCCGTTTTTTCTTCTTCAATTCCACTATCCAATACGAAAAATCATCAATACCAAACTAACATCTAAACTCAATTTCATAAAATAAGGAAAATACCGCTTGACTTCAAAAAAGCAAATTCTTATCATT
>Ga0307989_1000850_pt1 | contig 18023 bp, 10 predicted proteins | sample EllFjometagen185_FD_203164 | JGI IMG/M metagenome (GOLD analysis project Ga0307989, IMG submission 203164) | Marine microbial communities from Ellis Fjord, Antarctic Ocean - #185 | ecosystem: Environmental > Aquatic > Marine > Unclassified | place: Southern Ocean | collected 2014-10-08
TAAAAAAAATTTTCCAAAATCCTGACCACGTTTGACCATGATATAAATTCTAATTGCTAAAGGTACAAAGAATAAAAAAGGGAAAAGTACAACGACAATTGTTTCGTATAGATTAACCGGTAAATGTGTATCAGGGGAAAATGGCATTAATAAAAATAGTGGAGAATAAAGCAATGAGAGAATCAACAAGTCAATTACAATAGCTAATAAACGAGTAAACGGATGAGCAAGTTGGTGGTTGTGATTAGACATGAATATACAATTTAGAAGATATTAAATTAAAAAACATGTAATGGTTAACAAGGGAACGATACTGAGGTTGATATAGAGTAAATAACTCGGAATCATTTTTTGGTAGATATATAGGTTTGATTGATTCGCTAAAAGCACCTGAAGCAAATCTACCAAGTGGTATTGAGGGTGAAAAAGAAGGAATATTGAATAGAACTTTATCTCGAATCAGATTACCACCATTCATTAATACATCTTTTGAAACCCAATAAGGCTGCAGGGCAATATGTTCAAGTTTACCGTAACCATTACCTGTTTGCTGATAAACGAGCATAGCATCTTTAGAAAGGGTTTTAGTTGTCCCATTAGCTAATTCAACCTTAATACCCTTTCCTTTCGTAGTAAATAATTGTACTAATTTTTGTCTTTCTTGACCTAGAGCTTTATAAGGATCAAAAGTTAAATAAAATTCACCATCAGGTAATCCACCAGTTAAGTTACTGCCCTGAATAAAATTTGATAATCCATTTTCAGCTGCATTAGAAAAACCAGTCACACTAACAATATCATCTGCTCCTAAAATTTCATCCGGATAAAGATTTTTTAATGTATGAATAAAGACGTCATCCGCCTTAAAATCATATCTAGAAAAATTATCACTCACGTTAAGTAATTTATACAAAAAACTATTTGACGGTGATGGTAATGCGGGACGAAGTGAATATCGAGGCTTTAAATGTTCAAAGGCAGCTATATATGGATTTGTATGTGTAACTGCTGTAGTAACAGGGTTAGCTGAAGTAATGTCATAAACCATATGCTGACCATGAAGACTATCACGATAGACATATCCATAAGCCATATTAAGCAGTCCTTCGTCGTAATCAATAAGTGCACTTTTGAAATACCCCTCATAACCATTACCTTGTTTTCTAGCCCAATTCATGGCATCCGCTGCTTCGCCGACAATTTCATGACGAGCTAGCTTAGAAGAGATTTTGCTATTCTCGGCGTAATCAAATAAATTATCCCAATAAGACATTTTACCGAGAGATGAATCAGCCATAAATATATCAAGTGCACCTCCATCAGCTCCTTTGGCCAATGCCTTCACAATGTCATCATCAATGTAATGCAATTGATTAGATAATGCCGCCAAGCCAAGAACATTCTTTTTTGCAGGTTTAGGTAGATTATTTAAAGTGGAGAGAGCTGATTCTTGGATAGCCCCCAAGTTTTTTAAACTATCAATTGTGTTATCTATATTATCAAGAGGAATATCACGAATAAAATCAATCGCCTCAAGTCGTTTAGACTGAGAGAGGACATTACGGGTTAATTTATTTGAACCAGAAACAGCTTTAATATCTGCATAAACAATACCACCACGACTAATGAGCGCCTCCGTTCCATAATCTGCCATAGCCATACCTGACGGATGATTGAGAATATCGTCTATTTGTGATCTAACAGAAGTAAATGTAGGTGATAATCGATCAGCTGTTAACTTACCTTCAAGTACATTATCAATTTGATTATAAGTATCTTTTAAAATACTTTTTGAATTTTGAATTTCGGGCTCAAATTGATTACGCAAGAAAAGACAATTTACAGTCTCTAGTGAAGCGATTTCGTTGCTCGTATAATTTCCTGTAAATGAATTATCTCCAAAGCTGTTTTGCGTTTGATTGTTTTGTCTAAGATGTATTTTATTTCCATATGCCCCTGATAATCTTCCTTGGTCATTGAATAATTTATCTCGGAATAAGGTTTTGCCTCCATTCCAAAGATTTGCGTCCACTGAATTAGATAAGAGTGAATGACCTGATCTTGAATCTGATAATAAATTGCTCTTGGATAACCATGTGCCAAAGGAAATGTCACTTGATTTGGATTTAAAGGTTTGATTTCCTGAGGCTGAATACGTTGTACCAGTTCCACCTTCAGATCTAAGTGCGGTATTATTTGATTCAACTCCTCCAATCTTTCCAAAATCTCTAACTTGAGTTCCAGTTTGATAATTTTCTCCTCCTGAACCTTCGATTCCTTGTCCGAATACTCCAGACCAATCTCGTTTGTAAAGTAATCCAGCCCTTCCTTCGCCAACTTCTTGCGGTTCAACAAATACTCCTTCAAAATCTCCTGTATTTGCGCTTGCGTATAAGTGATCATAATTATCGGGATTAAGAGTTAATGGATTTCCTAAACAAAAGTTATCGTAATTATCAATGAAATCAAGAATTCGTTCAAGTCTTTTTCGTTCATCAGGTAAAAGATTATTTACAATACGGACTGTATCTTGGTCGAGTAAATCATCAACAACCTTTTCTGTCTTCAGACCAGCGAAAACCTTTTTCTCAATCTTATGTTCTGCAATAGCTGCAACAATTATACCTAATGATAATCCAGCATAATAACTTCGCTTCATCCAACAGGCAGATGAATTCATAATTTCAAGTGCCTCCTGAATCATAGGAGGAGTATTTGGATCTTCAGCCGCTTGATTCATATCATCGACCATCATCATAACCTCTTTATTAAAATGATCTGTATGAAATTCAACCTGTATAAATAACAATCCAACAAGTCGCATTGTCTCCCATAAACCTTCACCTACAATAATTGCTGATTCCATTAATCCAGTGGACAAGGCATATAAATAATCAACATTTCTCATTTTTGAATCAGGATAAATATTGCAATTAAACTTATCACTTTCATCAAAAGATAGAATCTCAACATTTGAATACTGATCCCATTCCCAAATATCAGTATTAGCAAAATGTTGCTGGTAATAAACTCGAGCAGGGTTTTCTATAATTCTATAAATAGGATTCGTTACCGGATATCCAACTGATGATTCTCCTCCTTTAAATTGATATAAATCATATACTTTTCCATAAAGGAGTCGATATGGATCATTCCAACCATCCATCAAAATACCAGGAATTTTAAAAATTACGCCGTTTAAAAATGGTTGTTTAAAACCCTCTGAACCAAAAAAATCTACTGTATTATCATAATCAGTTAATGGAAAACCAAGTAATGAAATATTTTTGATTCCAAAACAATAATCCTTCCATTGTGGATCAATTGATTTATTAAAATCACAATGCTTAAGACGGTCGATTGTATTAGTAAAGAAATATTCATCTGATTTCCTTGAATTATATAAATCTAAGTAATCATCACGTACAGCAACAATGCTTTTACTTTTTGGATTAAAATATGCTGTGGAATAATCAAAACCTGAACGCCTTCGACTAGAAGGAATAAAATAACTTTGATAATAAGTACCTGTACCGGACACACCAATACCATACTGCTCTCCCATTTGTCGTTCAGTAATATATTTATCCATGCTTTCTTTTACCTCTGAAAGTGTTTGCCAAAAGTTATATTCATTTTCTGAAAAGAATTTAGCACCATGACTCATCTGCCAAAAAATATGTTCATGATCACCGAATTGATAATGTTTTTTTTGTGCAACTGGTACACCGACATTGGTACATATGGATGGGTCAGCATTAACTTGTGCTACATAATCAGATAGTAACTCTTCATCATTATCGATTTCATTTCTATGCAAATAATATTGAACAGTAAATGCAGTTTCTGGATCTTCAGTTAATTTCTCAAAGTACTGTGATAAACAGATCGTAGAAAGATTCTCTTCGACTAGTTGCATAATTTGATTCGAGAGGGCGTTCGTAAAAGCTATTGAATCATTATAATCTGAAGCTATATCAAAAAGCATATTCCCCAAACTAGCAACTTCATAAATTGGTTCAGCCATAAGATTACGTTCCGGATCGAGGAAATGAGCTGTAGTTTCATGATCATAAATAATAGATCCATCATTATCTAAATAATAAATTGGATCTAAATATGTTGGAACAGAAAGATTTCCCTTTTTAGAAATGTCATAAGTCTCCAACCAATAAAGTTCATTAGCAAGAGAGGTGAAAACAACTCCAGATTCATTGTCCTCTTGAAGCATAGTCATATTCATTACATTGTCATAATAAAAATGTACTTGTTTGATGACTTGTTTAGAACGGTTTAAAACTTCAACTCTGGATATAAATGATTTAGTTACAACCTGGTCAGCAGTATTCGAAATATCATAATAATCTCGTTGTAAATCAAGATATTTGGAGTAAGTAGAATTACCTGAAGGTCTAGATATCAGGTCATCATACAAATAATAATGCTTGAGAGTTTTTGAAGGAACATCTGGCGAGGTTGTAAAACGTGGATGAGCATAGCGTCTCTCATCAAAATCTACTGTCCAATCATTAGTGTATGACCACTCTTTCTTACCCTGAATGACATAAGTATTTGTATTAGGAATTTTAGCATTCCAAACTGTTGGATAATCAAATGTTAAAGTTTCTGGGTTCCATGTTTCTTTTGCAGTTGATTGAAGTTCTTCTGTAAGTCGATTTAAAGAATCATATTTGAAAAATGAAACAACCCCAAGACCTTTTGCTGTTATTGTTTTCTCAACTAAGTTTTTAGGATTGTAATAATCAAGACGATAAAAAGACAAAGTGCCATTAAGCTTCTTTTGAGTATACATCATCTTTTCACTGACATTAATATGGTACACATAATCCCCTTGTGAAATTGTATGAAAAGTTGTCACCGTTTCTCCAGAAGGCAAAGTAACAACATCTGAATCTATGTATCCACGTACTGATCTTTTAGCTAAGCGTTTAATATTGATTAGAATTTTTTCACTTACATTTAAAATAGGTTGAGAAGAAGTAGATGCATTTTGTGAGTTTAAATTAAGACCTAAATCAGAAATTCCACTGGCTATTAAGGTCTGCCACGAAGAGGAATAAGAAGTAGAATCACCACTAGTTTTAAATGATTCAATCTTTTGAATAATTAAGTCTTGAATTTGATCGTCTTCTTGATCAAAGAAGCCAATACTTTTTTCGTTATAATATCTATCTAATCTATTTTTTTGACCAATAAAATACAACTTAAGATCGTATGCTGAATCAGCGAGTTCTACGTACCGATGAATGTTTGAAAGTAGAACAAATTTTAGAAATTGTTCACTAGAGGGTTCTAAAGAAAAAGTTGAATATGTAGAATCTAAAATATTAATAACACCCAATGCTTTTGCATGAAAATCTTTTACCTTCCCAACTAATAACTCACCAGAATAATAAGAAAAGTAATCTAGTAAATAATCGATATACCCGCCATAAGCACGTGCGATTTCTAAAATGAGCGCTTTGACATCCTCGGGAAAGTCAGAGTTTTCTAATAGCTTGAGATCATTATCAGATAATTCCGAACTTAATATTAATTCTCCTAGCTCTAAAGATTGATACTCTTTATTAATTTCATCATCCTGGGTTTGAATAATGGAAGATAGTTTGTTCTTTGTATCATTATGAAGTGAGTCGACTTGCGTAGTTAAGCCTGAATAATCGTTATTATGTATTTGCATAATAATTAAACGAAGTTGAGCTGGTTCCATATCGAGTAAGGCAGCGAGTTGAAAGTCTGTTGTGTACACAAGGGAAATTAAATCGCTAACATCATCATCGATATCCATAACAAAAGAATCGACATCAAAAACCATTGCATCTTTTATATTGTAGTCGAATTCTTTTAATACCTCCGTAGTACTTGCGAGTAAATGTGCCCTCGATACGTTTGAATTACCAATTACGGATTCAATGAGATTAAGAAAGGACTCATATTTATATTTAGTCGTATTTAAAATCTGATCAACTAAAGAAAAATAAGTAGATTTACGTTCCAATAACAAAGTATCAAAGGCATTTACGACAGCCTGGTATTCTTCATTATCAGAATATTCAGATCGGGCTGCGCGCATAAAGGCTTTCTTCTCTTCTGAAAAAACAGACTCAAGTGAAGTGGTTACAGAAGAATTTAAATTATCAACAAGTAGATTTATGTGAGTTTTTATTGGCTGAAAAGAAAGATGTAGTTTTGAAAATAATTGATCTTTCTTTTGATTAAAAGAATCAGGATCATCTAAGAGTGATTCAAATTCAAGAAGTCTCGGTGCAAGAGTACTTTCAATATCTTTTATAAATAGATTTTTCTGATCGTTGAATTCTGATAAATCATTAATTATTGTTTCATGGATTTTAGAACGTTCATCAATGATATCTTTTAAAACGTCATTTAAAGATGGAGCAGATGTTGATTTAAATGTTTCAAGAATTTTGGAAATACGTTCTGCTTTTTCTGTAAGAATCCGAAGGCTTTCTGAAGTCTTAGTTTGATTCGCAATAAGTGATTCGATTTCTTCGAGTATTTGCTCTCTTCTTGATTGATCTACAATGCGATGATAAAGATTTTCTAAATCAGCTTGCTGAACACACCATTGATCAAGCTTTATTTCATTAAGTAAAATTGTTGAATCTAAAGTTGATAAACCATTGAGATACGAAGAAATAGGCGGATTTGGTATTTGAGTTTTATCAAAATTAAATCCCCCATCGCTAATTGATTTCGTATATCTCGAACAATATCCTTCATCAGGATATGTATACGAAGCTGCCTTCGTAAGCGAAATGAAAAGTAATGGTAGGGAGAACATCAAAAGGGAGAGAATTATTCTTTTGAAGTTCATAAATATGAATTAAATAAATAAAACCCACACGTGGCAAACGTGAGAGTTTGAAAATGAATGTTTACAAATATCCAACATAGAACTGACGGTTATAATGCTGGGGGGACAATTTATTTTTATTTCTAAGTTATTTATACCATGAAGAAAAAGAGCCTGTCAAATAATTAAATCAATTGATTCAAAAAAACAAAGATAATATATATCAAATTATATTCTTTTGAAAATATTAATCTGAAAGCCAAGACGTATTATCAGTTTTTCCGTTCATAAAATCCATAGACCCTCGAATACCTTCTGCTTCCAAATCAACACCCTTTAAATGAGCTTGATATTGCTTTTTGAAAAGTGCAACAGACTTAGGACGTCCTTCATATGCAGCTAACATTGCCCCATCTATAACAGATTGGATAAAAGTTGGATCTGATTCATCAATCGCTTGTTCTGACCGTCCCATTAACTGATTTGCTGCAAAAATATGACCAGTCTTTAACATCTGAAGGATGTTATCAGGAGTTGGTTCCATATTAAGTGTATCGGGAGTATTTATTGTTGTAGTTTCTTTAAGAAGTGGAATACTACCATCTACTTGTAATGCTGACTCCTTAGGTAATAATTTAAAATCAGGATCAACCCAACGACCATTCTCACTACCCGCAGTATCTCTTTCTTTGTCATCATCATCTACTGATTTTTCAACAGGATCATTTAAAAGCCAAGACAAATCATCGCCACTTTTCCTAGCCATAAAATCCATAGCATTTTTAACGCCTTGCTCAGTTGGAGGAAGAATATCTGCTTTATCCACAGTGGACTGAAGAAGGGGTCGTGTACTATCTACTATTTTCTCCTCAGGTTGATTAGGAGATTTAGAACCAGTATCGCCAACTTTCCCTGCATTTATATTTTTAGCCATGATATGAATTTTTAATTTTGTATATCTAGATTATACCATATGTAGAAGATTATGACAAGGTTAATACATAACTAAAAGATCGGATATATCAACATTTCACTTAAAGATTGTTTATGATAAAATACATTTATAATAATAACTAACACAAAACACTATGGGATTCATGGATCAAGCCAAAGACATGTATAAATTACAAAAACAGGCAAAACAAATTCAAAAAGAGTTACAAAAAATTCACATCGAAGCAGAGGCTGATGGAGTTGTTGTAACCGTTAATGGTAAACAGGATTTTAAAGATTGTAAAATACCTGAGGCACTCGCTGGTGAACCTGATAAAATAGGTAAAGCCGTTGTAGAAGCTGCAAACAAAGCTATCAAAAAATCTCAACAAGTAGGAGCAGATAAAATGAAAGATGTTATGGGAGGACTTGGTGGAATGTTTGGTGGCGGACAACAATAATCTATTAGCTGAAAATATAAATACTAGAGAAGATTCCGGATCAAGTCCGGAATGACAATGTAGTTTTTAAGTTTTCAAATATTCATTAAAGAACAATAAAGTGAGAAACATACTATATTTAATAATTCTAACATTCGGTATTGCCTCTTTTGTTGGCTATAGCCATTATTCTTCGGGGTTACATTATTCATTTGACCCAAATAGTACAAATAGAGTTGTTGTGGATATTAAAAGTGGGATGAGTGCTATGGAAGTTGCAAATATGCTTAGTGAACGAAATTTAATATCCAGTTCATTCATCTTTAATTTATATTTAAAACAAAAAGGTATTGGTCATCAAATCAAAGCAGGAAGGATGGTTTTACAAGAAAATTTTCAATTGCCTCAAATTGTAGATGTACTTGTTGAAGGTAAAGTTGAAGAAATTCCCGTAACAGTATTAGAGGGTTGGACAATAGATCAAATCGCTGAACAACTGGAGTCGCAAAATCTTACAACGAAAGTAGAGTTTCTAGATTGTATCTCATCATGTGAATTTAATCGTGGATTAATCCCTGAAGGATATCTAGAAGGTTATTTATACCCAGATACTTATTATGTAGATATAAACCTTTATAGCGATCAAAGGTTCATCGGACGAATGATAGATAACTTTAAAAATAGAGTACTTGCAGATGAAGAAGTAAAGAAATCCTTATTACGATCAGATATTTCTTTTGCCGATCAATTAAAAATGGCCTCCATAGTAGAACGTGAAGAAAAAAGTAAAAGTGCAAGACCTACGGTGGCAGGGATCCTTTGGAATAGATATAACGGTGGAGCAGGCCTAGGAGCTGATGCAACTGTGCTATATGCATTAGGAAGAACAAAGGGTGGCTTAACTTATGACGACTTGCAAGTAGACTCGCCGTATAACACACGAAAATACCGAGGGTTACCTCCTACACCTATTTGTAATCCTAGCCTTTCATCGATCAAAGCAAGTATCAATCCAATAGAAACAAACTATTGGTATTACCTCCATGATAGTGAGGGTGATATTCATTATGCAAACACTCTAGAAGAGCACAATGTAAATAAGGCGAAATACATAAACTAAAAAAACCCGTTCGAAAGCGCGATACCGTTATCGCGCCTACACGAAAGAGTTTTTTGAATGTAATTCGTTTACTTACGGTTTATATATAACAGTAAGTGAAACAGTCTTTGTATTGTCTCCTTGTTTTTCTCCGTAAATATTAAAGATGTTTTCTCCTAGAACGAGCTCTACAGTTGATCGCCATTTTTCACTTCCAGGAATATAGCTTTGTAGCTTTTCACCGTTTACATAAATCTTTTCTACCCATTTACCAACCGTTCCACCTATAACTATTTCATTAAGGGTTGTTTCGTACGGATTACTAGAAGGAATATTGATAGTAGGATCGCCCATTGAACCACTCTCTACGTCGATAGTAATGCTTGCAGTACCTACAACTTCACCGGAATCATCATAAGCGTTAACAGTGTAAGTATTCTTTGCCCCAATTGTTAAATTACCCATACTACTACTAGCTCGATATTTGTATTCTGTATCACCCTTAGAAAAAGCTTGAAGTTTATAGTCATCTACTTCAACGCTAGCTGTTCCTTCTGGAACTGTACCATTAATTTCGAATTGAGTTTCTGATGTTTTAAAACTTTCACCACCATTTGGTGAGGTAATTTCAACTCCACCAGTAGAACTAGAAGTTGGAAGTTCTTGTTCTACTGCATCTTCTTCACTTTCATCGGTGGTATCTGTATCTGCATCTACATCTAATTCATCCTCATCTTCATCTCCCACCCCCGCTGTATCAACAGTATCTTGCTCTAGTACTAAAGTAAGGGTAGCTACATCACTTAAATTTCCAGCTTTATCCTTTGCATAAATAAGATATTCATTTTCACCAACCTCTAAGTTACCATAAGCAGTTTTAGCAAAATAACTAAATTCCTTACTACCTGAAACAAATTTTGAAAGTTGATAATCATTAATTATTACAGCATATGTATCTTTATCTACAGTACCTAAAATCTCTTGCTCAATATCTGCAATAGTAAACGATTCATCATTGCCAATTGGCGAAGTAATTTGAGGTGTTGTTGGTGGGATATTATCGTAATGAACGGTAATAGAATCTAAAGTAGTTTTAGTTCCAGAAAGATCCTCAGCTTCTAAAGTAAGTTCATTCTTTCCTTCTCTAGTAAGGCTGAATTCGTAGACTTTCCAAGTATCATCAGCATTCAAACTAGCCTTCTTACCCTGCACATAGACGTTTTGAACAGAGTCTGAATCATATGTACCAGATATAGCAATTGTAGATTTATTGGTAGCTAAACCATTTTTAGGACTAATAACAGTGACACTAGAGTCTGGATCAACCGTTGGTATTACATCTGGTAATTCATCGAGTTCAATCTCATCGTCTAGATCGGATTTTTCAAAAGCAGAAATACTCCCATCTTTTTTCATATTCCATCTATACCACTCAGAAGACTTAAAGCCATCAGATAGTGCATAAACAAGAGTTTCATCTAAACCTTCTGTTAATTTTGAAACTACTTCTTCATCAATCGAAAGTTGCTGTCCTACACCTAATGTTTTAGTAGTTAATACATCATCATTATCTAAAATATCAATTTCTGCAATACCCTCAATCATGTAAACAGTTCCAGGGGCAGAAATTGCTAAAGTACCAGAACGAATATCAACAGCTAATAAATCTGTAGTAAGTCTAAAGAAGGAATTCGGATTGGAAATACGATCTACTTGAACCCATAGTTCTCCTTCTTCTAAATGAACCTTTACTTGATTTGTCTCATTCTTTTTAGTGAGTTTAGAAAGTTCTATCTCACTGTCATTTCCAACTCTTAGGATATTATGATCAAAAGCAGTTAAAGTAGCGCGACCATCAAAACCAGTTTTGATTTTTTCACCTTTGTAAAAATCAATACCATCTGGTGCATTTTGCCATTCAGAACTACCTACAGCCATAGCTTTAACACTCCCCTGTTCTATATTAAGAGAAACAGTTTCGGTGGTTAAATCTACAGAATCACTCTGAAAGTTCCCTCCTAATTGTTTGAATACATAAAACAACCCTCCGACAATTACTACGATTAAGAAGAAAGGCATAATGTAATGATAAAACCGTTTTCTTGGCGGTCTTCTTCTGTAATAAACACTCATAGTATATTATTTAGAGATTTAAAAGGAGGAATTCTTGCTTACACATCATACAAAAAGTAGCTTTTGTTTGTCAATGAATGCTAATTGCCTTATAATCTTTTCTGCTAAATAAATTATGCTTACAAAAATAATAAATAAATTCATCGGGGACTTTAATACGAAAGAATTAAAGAAGGTTGAACCTCTAGTTCAAGCCATAAATGAAAAGGAAGTCGAGTATCAATCACTTTCTGAAGAAGATTTAAAAAAGAAAACTCAAGAGTTTCAAGAAAGGCTTGAAAAGGGTGAAACGGTGGATGATATACTGGTTGAAGCCTTTGCAACAGTGAAAAATGCATGTCGAAGGTTAATGGGAAGTAAATTTCAGCTTGGCAAAGAGACAAAAGAATGGGATATGATTCCTTATGACTGTCAGCTTATTGGTGGAATTGTATTAAATCAGGGTAGAATTACAGAAATGAAAACTGGTGAGGGTAAAACGTTAGTTGCTTGTTTGCCAACGTATTTAAACGCTTTAACACAGAGAGGTGTACATTTAATTACAGTAAATGACTACTTAGCGGAACGTGATGCAGAGTGGATGAGTCATTTGTATAAATACTTAGGAATGTCAGTAGGAGTTGTAATTCACGGAATCACCCCAGAGGATAGAAAGGCTGCATACGAATGTGATATTACATACGGAACAAATAATGAATTTGGATTCGATTATCTTAGGGATAATATGGTCAGGGAAATAGGTCATAGAGTTCAACGAGATTTACACTATGCAATTGTGGATGAGGTGGATTCAATTTTAATAGATGAAGCACGGACTCCACTAATTATTTCTGCTCCAGCAGAAGAATCTACACAAAAATACTATCAATACTGTCAATTGATTAAACAATTGCAAAAGGAGAAAGATTTTATAATTGATGAAAAAGCTAAGGCTGTAACATTAACAGAAGAAGGTGTAGCAAAGATGGAAAGTCTTATGGGGGTAGAAAATATCTATACGGAAGCTGGCTTTATGGAGGTTCATCACATTGAGCAAGCATTAAAAGCTAAGGCTATATTTCAAAAAGATACAGATTATGTAATTAAAGAAGATGAGATAGTTATTGTTGATGAATTTACAGGGCGTTTAATGCCAGGCAGAAGATATAGTGATGGATTACATCAGGCTATTGAAGCAAAAGAAAATGTTGAAGTAAAAAGAGAAAGTAGAACACTTGCTACAGTTACATTTCAGAATTATTTTAGAATTTACGACAAGTTATCCGGAATGACCGGTACGGCTAAAACAGAGGAAGAGGAATTCTTCAAAATATATGGTTTGGAGGTACTCGTTATTCCAACGCACCGTCCGATTAAAAGAAAAGACTTACCTGATGCGATTTTCAAAAATACCCAAGGTAAATGGAAGGCGGTCGCAGAAGCAGTTAAAGAATATTATCAAAAAGAACAACCTGTACTGGTAGGTACAATATCTGTAGAGAAATCTGAAATGTTATCTAAATTGCTCAAAGTTCAAGGAGTTCCACATGAAGTACTTAATGCAAAGAATCATGAAAGAGAAGCTGAAATAGTAGCAAAAGCCGGTCAAGCAAAATCCGTCACGATTGCTACAAATATGGCTGGTCGTGGTACTGATATTAAGTTAGGAGAAGGAGTAAAAGATAATGGTGGTCTTACAATTATTGGTACAGAAAGACATGATTCAAGACGTATTGATAATCAGCTTAGAGGTAGAGCTGGTAGACAAGGAGATGCCGGTGAAAGTAGATTTTTCATATCTATGGATGATGATTTGATGCGTTTATTTGGATCAGATCGTATTCAAGGAATGATGGATAAGCTAGGATTACCAGATGACCTACCGATTGAAAATAGAATTATCTCGAAAAGTATTGAATCAGCTCAAAAAAGAGTTGAGGGACATAACTTTGATATTCGCAAACATCTTCTCGAATACGATGATGTAATGAATAAGCATAGAGAGATTATATATTCACGAAGATTAAAAAGTTTAACTGAGGATGACTTAAGAGAAGATGTATTAGAAATGCTACATGATGAAGCTCATCATATCGTAACTCTCCATACATCAACACCAAATCATAGTGAATGGGACTTAGAAACAATTGTAGATTTTATTAATGCATTACTCCCCCATCGAAGTGATAAAATTACGATTCAAGATTTAGAAGGTTATACAAATGCTGACGAGTTAACTGAGTTTCTAAAAAATAGTTTAGTTACTGAATACAACAATAAGGAATCAGACATGCCAGAGCCAGGAATCTTAAGAAGAGCTGAAAAAGAAATCATGCTACATGTAATTGATACATTATGGATGGAGCATATTGATCAGATGACACAATTGCGTGAAACAGTATCACTTCGAGGTTATGGGCAACGAGATCCACTCCTGGAATATAAACAAGAGGCATTTACTCGTTTTAAACAAATGTTGGATTCAATCAATCATAATATTGTGAACACATTATTCAAAGCAGAGATAAACATGCAAGCGCCAACTCCGAAAAAAAATATAAATCCTGCCGAGATGCAAACCAACGAAGATGCAATTGAAAACCAAGGACAAGCTGGTTTCAGAAAACCAAGAACTGCTGAATCATCAGTAGCAGACAAAATTGTTACAGGTGGAAACACCCCTACAAACGCAGTAGGCCGCAATGAACCATGTCCATGTGGATCAGGGAAAAAGTACAAGAAATGCTGCGGGCGCTAAGAGGCTAAAGAGGCTAAGAATCTATTTATATTTTTGGTTTTTTAAGTTAATATAAATTTAGCAACCTCGTAACATGACTGCTAATGGATCCAAGACCACGAAAAATTCTGGAGGCAATAATTGATACATTCATCAAAACCGGCTTACCCGTTGGATCAATGCATATTCGTCATGATTATGATTTTCATGTATCCCCGGCTACTATTAGAAATGAGATGGCGAGACTCGAAAGAGAAGGTTTTATTATGCAACCACACACTTCGGCTGGGCGTATACCAACAAACCAAGCGTATAGAATGTTTGTGGATGAAATGCAAACAGATTTGAAATTGATGAGTCAGATGAAAAAGAAAATGGAAATGTTAAGTCAAAAACGAAAATTAAAAGAAATTAAAGAAAAACTTTACGATATAGTTACTACTGTAGCGAATGTAACTGACAACATATCTTTTGCTAGTGTACCGGGAGTGAAAAGAGTGTTCTATATAGGTATTAGTAACTTATTAAGAAAACCTGAATTTGTAATGGATCCTGATAAAGCAACTAAGGTTGTACAAGTTTTGGAACATGATCTATATGAAATACTTTCAAATTTGGATCTAAAAGAAGGTGGTTCATTTTATATAGGAGAAGAAAATATTCTAAAGGAATTTCAAAGTTGTAGCATGCTAGCTATGCCATATAATGAAAATGGCTTTGATGGTGTAATGGGTGTGCTCGGTTCAACTCGTATGGACTATCCATATAATTTTGCTGCACTAAAAACAGCTGTTAAGTTATTAAATGATTAAACATGGCATATTATCTGGGTATTGATCCAGGGTTATCAGAGGTTGGTTTTGGTATTATTGACTTTCATAAAGGAAAGAGTGAATTTATTGATTGTGGAATTATAAAAACAACTCCTAAAAACACTTTTGCAGAAAGGCTCCATATAATCAAGAATGATCTGAGCGACCTACTAAAAGAATATAAATATGAAGCTGTTGGAATTGAGGAACTATTTTTCGCAAAGAATGTTACGAATGGAATTAAGGTTGCGGGAGCAAGAGGCGTAATAGTAGAAACTATTCATGTAAATAAAGTCCCAATGTATGACTTTACGCCACTTGAAGTAAAAAACAATATTTGTGGATATGGAAAAGCAGATAAGATTCAAATTCAAGAAATGGTAAAGCGTCTTTTAGGTTTAGATAAGAGACCTAGACCATACGATGCTGCTGATGCACTAGCAATTGCAATAATAACTGCTGAAAAAAATCAAAATACCAAAATTTTAAGTTCCGCTTCTGCATAGATTTTGGTACTATCTTTATGATATAGATAATTTTATGAAAAAGTTTTTTGCCTTCATCACAGCCATATTACTTGCGGTCATTTTATCCAATGTTTTTTTAGAATGGAATGATGGTTCTTTAACAGTTAAAGAACTTAGTTTTGAAACAATAAAAGAACAATTGCAAAATAAGATTTCCAACCTCACTACTCCAGAAAAAGATGTAGAAGAAGATGGTAAAGTGATTGAACCTGTAATTGATACTGATCCTAACTTGAGTTATGAAGAACGGATTAAAAAAGGTGACTACTTTTTAGAAAGGGGGTTTTTTACTTTTGCTGCAAATGAATATGTAAAGGCTGCGAATATGAACTTCAATTCTATAGTCCCTTACGAGAGATTATTACTAGCAAACTTTGAACTCGGTGATTATTCAAAAGCAAAACGTAATGCAGAGATGATATTAAAATTAGATCCAAATCATACTGAAACAAGATTTGCTTTAGTTAAGATAAATATCAAGCAAAGTTCATTCGAAGAAGCGATGAATATAATCGAGCAGTTAAAAGCGATGGAGATTAAAGATGCTCGAATCGAGTATTATAGAGCCCTTCTCTTTTTAGCTAATCAAAACTTTGACGAAGCTCAAAAACGATTAAAACAAGCTCGCGTCGAGTCAGCCACAGAAGATATAAATGAAAATATTGATAAGATACTAGGTGCATACAATGAGTTTGATTTTGCAAAAGCTGCAGAAGAATTATATTTAGCTAATTTAATATCCAGGTCTCTAAATGAAATTGAAGAATATGAAATAAGTATTCATATACTTAAAAATGTATTAAAAGATAGAAGCGACCTTAGGGACTCTTGGATTCTACTGGGATTCGGATATATAAATCTTGGTAAATATTACTTTGGATTAACTGCATTTGAGCAAGCTTATCAATTAGATCCAGAATGGCCAACAACACAGTATTTCTTAGGGATAACTCACAAAGAATTATCCAATTACAACGATGCAATCGTATATTTCAACTATGCTCTATCTAACGGATTCAAACCTGAGCTTGTGGTATATAATCATTTAGCTGATCTATATCTATCTATCGAAGACTATGAAGCTGCAGTAAGTACTTATAAACAATTACTCGAACTAAATAGATCAGACATAAATAGTTTTGTAAAACCGATTTGGATTTATTTGGACTTTTTAGGTAATCCAGAAGAAGCATTAATTCTCGCAAATATGGCAGTAACGGCTTTCCCAGAAAACGCGATGGCTTTTAACCTACTAGGTTGGAGTCAGGTAGCATCTGGAAACTACACCGATGCTGAAATTAATTTAAAAAAATCATTAGAAATAGATCCAGGAATTGCAGCTGCACATTTAAATTTGGGTAAATTATACGAAGCACAATTAAAAAGAAAAGAGGCAATGAGTGCATATCAAGAGGCATATCAGCTTGATCAAAATTCTTCAATCGGAAACCTAGCCGCGAAACGTTACAACGTACTTTTAATTCAAGAAAACAATGAATAAACTACTAAAGAGCAATCTGGTAATACTTTTAATTCTAGTTGTCCTTGGGCAAATTCTTTTTTATGTATATAGCCCAAAATATATAACTCCATATTTTGAAAATAAAATATTCGCAACAACTGGAGTAAAACATGATGCTAGCGATTTACATAAACTAAATGAATCGGCTCATTACTTTGGTGAAACTATTATCGGATGGACCAAATTCCCAAACTTTACCAAAGATTTGATTACTGAAGTGAAATTACCTGAAGAAACAATTTTTACAGCTAGTATTCAAGAGCGTCAAAACATGGTTTATACAATTAAAACTCCAACTGAAATAGAAATGGAGCAATTAAAGAAAATAAAAGAATATATTCAAAGCCAAATTAATAAATATAATTCACAAACAAATACTCAGTTTCTACTTACCAATATTGATTACAGTCAAACAGAAGTCAGTAATCATTATGTAATCGGTTTACTTGTAAGTTTAATTATCTCATTATTCCTATGGGCTGGAGTTATAATCATTAAAAGAGAAATTTAAGCATTAAGTTACTAGCGATTGTTGACAGATGAATCAGGTTTATTTATGATAGAGTACTTTAAAGCTAAAAGATGACAGAATTAGTGCATTATAGAAATGTCGGAAAAGTCACTGAAGAAAAGACACACCTGAAGAACACATATTTAGTGACAAATGATGGGAAATTAATTCCAGATTTGATGTTTATTTTTGGTGATGGATTTTGTAGATCTATAGAAGGTCTTTATCATTCATTTTCAAAAAGGTATAAAGATCTAATACCTGAAATGAAAGAACTTATACCTCAATCGTATCATGAAGTTAGAAGGGCAATCGATGAAGTACTTAAAATCTGTGATCCTAAGGCAAGCTTTGGGTATGTTGAAGGGGTCACTGAAGAAGGAATGTACTGTCCAGATGGAGTACACTTTTTGAATTCCTGTATTTTACGAAGATTATTTGAATTAGCAAGACATCCAAATGTTGATGAAAATGGTGAAGTGAGTCAGACAA
>Ga0307989_1000851_pt1 | contig 18020 bp, 7 predicted proteins | sample EllFjometagen185_FD_203164 | JGI IMG/M metagenome (GOLD analysis project Ga0307989, IMG submission 203164) | Marine microbial communities from Ellis Fjord, Antarctic Ocean - #185 | ecosystem: Environmental > Aquatic > Marine > Unclassified | place: Southern Ocean | collected 2014-10-08
TTCTTTACTGAAGTGCTTAACTTTGCCCATGGCTTGACAAAAACGGGTGAAAAGCATGCCGGACGGAAGCAGTTAAAATATTGGACTGCATTGGGATTATTAAGGGGTGTCATGTCGAGTCCAGCAGCAGGCGTCATGATGTTGCGAAATCGCATTAAGAATCTTCCAGAAATGGGTGAGGATTTCATTAATGAGTCTAATCCAATCTTAGATGAAGACTACTCAGGTGACAGTGATTTTGTGCCAGAACACATCATGAGTAAGAACGACTGGTCTCAATCACAAAGAGAAAAACTGGACTACCTTGCCAATGAACTTGAAAGTCTGGGGAATATTGATGATGATTTAAAGGCAGCTTATACGTTGGAGATCATTAAGGACTGGTTGAAGCAAGGATTTAACCCTGTCGTCTTTTGTCGCTACATATCTACAGCAAAATACTTAGGAGAATTGCTCAGCAGAGAAATCCAAAAATCTTCCAGCAAAGCTCAGGTTTTAACAATCACCAGTGAAGATCCTGATGAAGTCCGCAAACAAAGGATTGAAAGTTTAGATCAGAAATTGCCACGGGTCATGTTTGCTACAGATTGTTTGAGTGAGGGTATTAACCTTCAGGATCACTTCACGGCTGTACTGCATTACGACCTGCCCTGGAATCCCAATCGTCTTGAGCAGCGTGAAGGCCGAGTTGATCGATTCGGACAGTCACATCCTATTGTCAAAGCTTATCTGCTTTACAGTCCTGATAACCCTATTGACGGTGTAGTGTTGAAAGTGCTGCTTCGAAAAGTCCGCGAAATTAAGCGATCCACCGGTATTGCCATGCCATTCCCTGAGGATAGCAAATCGATTATGGATACAGTATTGCATTCTGTTTTGTTGAACCCTGAACACACCAGAAAAACCTTACAACTCGGTCTAGATTTTGGTGAAACAGATCCAATTCGCCAGGGAGAAGTGAAAGCTACCAAAGCTTACGACGAAGCCGCCGAACGGGAGAAAGTATCGCGAAGTATATTTGCTCAGCATTCAATTCAAGCACAAGAGATTGAAAAAGATCTGAAGCAAGCAGATCAATCCATTGGAAGCCCAAAGGATGTGGAGTCATTTGTCGTTTCATGTTTGAATAATGTCTTAGGTGCTCAAATTAGTAAAGACAAAAAGGGCTACCAACTGTTTACCACAAATTTGAGCCCGGCTTTAAAGAGTACCCTACCACAGCAAGAGAAACTTCCTGTCACTTTCTATTCTCCAACTCCAGAAGGGTATTATTACATTGGCAGGAATCACATTTTTGTAGAGCAATTATGCCAACATATCATGGCTCAATCTTTAGCCCATGAAGTCTCAAGTGGGGCAGCCAGAGCATCTGTCATCAAGACGATTTATGTTTCTACAAAAACAACAATATTGCTGTTCAGAGTCCGTAATGTTATTGAGGAGATGAAGGGAAGCAATCAAATCGTAGCCGAGGAGATGCTGCTCTGGGGTTATAAAGGGAGCCCGGAGGAAGAATCATTCATCTATCAGGATGAATGCAAAGCATTCCTGGATAACGCTAAACCCTCATCAAATCTAACTACTGTAGCGAGAGCCTCCTTCCTGGAGAATGAGCTGGAGAAAGTCCCAGGATTGAAGTCTGAGTTTGATGCTGTTGCTGAGGAACGATCCAAGCATTTGGTGGAAGCTCACGAAAGATTCCGGAAAGTGATGGGTGGATCAAAATTCCAGGTGGTTTATCCTGTCTTACCTATGGATGTAATGGGTATGTACATCTTGCTTCCTGATGGGAGTTCTCAATGAAATATCCATCCATACGTATAGAGGGTGCCATTTTATCCGCTGATATTCTGGACAAGATTGAACAAGGGGATCTATTAGGGCAAAAGACCAAAGATTTCGGTTTTACAGGCAGCAATATCCGGGTGAAAGATGAAGTCGTCCGCGCCTGGGCAGATGCCCAAGATATGTGGCGAATTTATAAGCGGAAAATGGATACTTTGCCTGATCAAAAGGCTGGGACCACAGAAACCCGTAATTTCTGGATTGTACCCTTGCTGGGCTTACTGGGTTATGAGGTTGAGCGTTATCGCAAAGCACAGGACATCAATGGTAAAACTTACGCAATAAGTCACTATGCCAACAATATTGATTACTTCCCTATTCACATCATGGGTTTTCGCGATAGTCTGGATAAGAAACGTCTGGACAGTGGTCCGAGAATGTCCCCACATGCACTGATACAGGAATATATAAATCTCCATGAACATCTATTTGCCATAGTCACAAACGGGCTTACCATCCGCTTACTCAGGGATAGTAGTCGTCTGATTAAACTCTCATTTGTAGAATTCGATCTGGAGCGCATGTTTGAGGAGGAACATTTTACTGACTTTGCCCTATTGTTTCGACTAATCCACTACTCACGGATGCCAGGGAAACAGACTGAGGGTCCTGAAAGCCTGATTGAGGGTTACCACCAGGATTCATTGGATAGCGGTTCACGAATTAGGGATGGTTTAAGTAAGGCTGTTGAGCATTCTATCCGTTCAATGGCAAATGGATTCCTTGCACACCGGGAAAATGCTGACCTTCGTCAGGTTATCATTGATGGAAATCTGATAGCCAAGGACTTCTACCAATTTCAATTGCGTCTGATCTATCGCCTACTTTTTTTAATGGTTATTGAAGAACGGGATCTGATCTTTACTAAGAGTACAGCTAAGTCAAAGAAAGACCTTTACTACAAATATTACAGTGTTGGTCGTCTGCGCAAACTATCTGAAAAACGCTACTTGGCTGATAAGCGTTTTCGTGATGTGTGGATCAGTCTGAAAAATACTTTTAGACTCTATGAGTCCAGTTTTTATGGTGAGAAACTAGATATTCCACCCCTCGCAGGTGATCTCTTTAGTGCTAATGCAATTGGCTGTCTGAGTCAATGCCAGCTAAATAACAAAGTGCTGCTGGAGTGCCTTGCCAATCTGTCCGTGTTCATCAACCCTGATACACAGCAAAAGATGCGGGTGAATTACGCTTCTTTGAATGTGGAAGAATTTGGATCGGTCTATGAGGGCTTATTGGAATATGATCCGGTACTTGATGTAACTGGTGATAATGTTGAGTTCCGTTTGGTAAAGGGTAGTGGACGTTCATCCTCTGGTTCACACTATACTCCTGATGAATTAGTTCAACCCCTGATTAAGCACTCTTTGAATCATATCATTGAGGATAAATTAAAAACTTCTGATTCTGAAAAAGCCTTGCTATCAATTACTGTCTGCGACGTCGCTTGTGGATCCGGTCATTTTCTATTGGGAGCAGCGCGGCGGATTGCCACGGAATTGGCAAAAGTCAGGACTGGCGAAGATCAACCATCGCCCTCAGCCTTTCGGGAAGCTGTTCGAGATGTGATTCGTCATTGTATTTATGGGGTAGATTTGAATCCCCTGGCTGTAGAGTTGGCCAAAGTCGCACTCTGGCTAGAAGCTCATAATCCTGGTGAACCCTTAAACTTTTTAGATCATAAGATCAAATGTGGGGATGCTATTGTCGGTCTAGCACATATCGAAGAGCTGGAAAACGGAATTGCAAACGAAGCTTTTAAGAAACTTTCTGGTGATGATGATACAGCTCGAACATTTGCCAAAAAGAACAAAGAAGAGAAAATAACTCAGCAAAGCGCCATTGATTTTGAAAAGCAGGTAGGTCAAAAGATTGAGGAAGTGAATACGGCTTACAAAAATTTCAGTAAGATGCCTGAAACCACCCCAGAGGAAATCATCGCTAAACAGGTGGCGTATCGAAAACTCAGCAAAGGTGCAAATTGGTGGCGTTTAAAAACCCTGGCTGATATTCAGACGGCACAATTCTTCATACCTAAAACGATTGAGCATGCAGAACGATTAATCAGTGAAAACACTTTTCGAGATCTATTAGCAGGTATAAAACCTCTGCAAGGTAGCGTAGCCATAGCCAAAGCCACTGCAGTAGGAATGGACCAAAGAATTTTTCACTGGTTTCTTGAGTTTCCTCAAGTGCTCGCAAATGGAGGCTTTGATTGTATCATAGGAAACCCTCCTTTTTTGGGCAATAGAAAACTTAAAGATGCTTTTGGTGAACCTTATTTAGAATGGCTGAAATATTCATATGCTCCAGCTGCGTTGGTTGAATTAGTGACCTATTTTTTTAGACGAGCATATGCTCTAATTCGAAATGACGGGTTTTTATCTCTTATTGCAACAAATACCATTGCACAAGGGAGTGCTAGAGCTGGTGGATTAGCAGTGATTCAAAAGCAGGGTGGCACAATAAATTATGCCATGCGTTCCATACGTTGGCCTGGTCTAGCAGCCGTAGAAGTTGTCCAAATTGCGGTGTATAAAGGTATTTGGAATAAGGGAATCACATTAGACAACAAAAGGGTAAAAAATGTCACTTCACTGTTAGACGACAGTGAAGAAATAGGTTCACCATACAAACTCTTAGAAAACAGCGACAAAAGTTTCATCGGCTCATACGTTTTGGGGAAAGGATTTGTATTAGATAATGAAGAAGCAGAACGTTTGATTGTTCAAAATGCCAGGAATAAAGAAGTCATATTTCCATTTTTGAATGGACGTGACCTAAATAGTGATCCAGACCAATGTCCAGACAGATGGGTAATTAATTTTTTGGATTGGAGCGAAATTAAAGGAAAGGCTGAATATCCAGAGTGTTATAGAATACTCGAGGAAAGAGTAAAACCTGAACGAAGAAGATGGAAGCTAGGTGAAGATGGTAGCCCAATAATTGGAACTTTTGCCCTAAGAAAACCATTGCCACAAAAATGGTGGATCTATGCAGATAAACGGCCAAAACTTTACCACAGTATTAAATCTTTCAATAAAGTCTTGGTAGTTGCCAGAATTAGTAGAACACTTGCATTTTCTTTAGTGAATAGTAATCAAGTGTTTGCAGATGCACTCGTAGTTTTCGCTAAGAATAAATATATGGATTTTGCTTTGCTACAATCGTCCATACATAACCACTGGGCATGGAAATATTGCACGACTATGAAAACAGATTTGAATTATACGCCAGGTAAAACCTTTGAGACTTTTCCACATCCTCCAGATCAGCGAGAAGATTTGAATAGTAATTTAGAGAAACTGGGTAAATCATATCACGACTCTCGAAGTCAGTGTATGCTCAATATTCAGATAGGATTAACAAAATTATACAATCAGTTTCACAATCAGGATTTAGACATTATTGAAGAAGGTTTAACTACCTACGAGATCGAAAAGAAGTATGGGCAAGAAACTAAAAAACTGTGGAATCAACTTGAAAACGAAGCAGCTGTCAGCTCGTTCGAAAAGGCTGTCAGCGATATCATCAACTTGCGCCAGCTCCACAAAGAAATGGATGGAGCAGTCCTCAAAGCTTATGGTTGGCATGTGGAAACTGAGAAATGGGGTCCGGCTATTGATCTTGCTCATGATTTCTATGAAGTAGACTACCTCCCCGAGAATGACAGAGTACGCTACACCATCAGTCCTGAAGCTCGTAAAGAGGTCTTAAAGCGACTTCTCCTGCTAAACCATGAGATCTATGAGGAAGAGGTTAAACAGGGCTTGCATGGCAAAAAGAAGTCTCCTAAAGCTGCTGAGAAGAAGAAACCAAACATAGTCAATGACCCAGGTCAGGAGTCTCTATTTTCAGGTCCGCAAACAACCCATACAGCTTTGAGTGGTAAGTCTGATACTCCAAAGGCTGCCACCATAAGAAAAGTATCGCATCCAAAATTCGGAGAGGGGGTTGTTCTCAATACCGAGGGTCATGGCGAGAATGCGAAGCTGACTATCCAGTTTGACTCAGGTGAGAAGAAGCTGCAGGCGAATTTTGTGACGATTTTAAAATAAGCAAAAGGACGCAATTAATGAATACTACTGAAATTATAGCCTTGGGAAGTCTTTTTCTAGCCTTTGTTAGTCTCATAACAGGATATCTGTTGCAGCGAGACTCGAAAAAAGTGAGAGATATGGAACGCGAAATTAAAAAGAGTCAAGGCAGACTTCTCAAATCTGTGAAAGCTATTCAAGGGTATCAGTTGATAGAGAAAGACTATGCAAACGAGCTTGGTAAAGATACTTCAGCCTATCGGCGTGAGATAAGAAAGGAATATTCTGAGTATTTCAACACTTCTTTCCTCTCTCCAAAGAACGTCAGCGCATTAGTTGATGAAATTGAAAGAATGTAATTATGAAAAATGTAGAAAAAGCTGACAGAATTCACCTGGGTAGTCTAATAGAGGAATTAAAAAAAGGTCATTATGTAATTCCGGATTTTCAACGTGATTTTGAGTGGCAACCCTGGGATGTTCTAGATATTGTGAAATCCATTTTTATGGATTACTACATTGGTACTCTGCTCCTCTGGAAGGGGAATGCAGATAATTTTAAAATGCTCAGCTGTGAACAAATATACGCATTTAATGGAAGGGCAGATCCGCAGCACATTGTGCTGGACGGACAGCAACGGCTCACAGCAATTTATTATGCATTTTTTCAACCAGATATAGTGTTTCCCGGAAGAGCTAAGCCGATGGCTTACTTTTTAGACATTACAGCATTTCTCGAAGAGGACTATGAAAAAGCATTCAAATACGAATCCCTCACGAAAAAGAATACTACCTTATTAAAGGATGTAAAATTGCAATATGAGGGACACATTTTCCCGCTTGGAATCATGAGTGAAGGTACATGGGGAACGACCGATTGGATAAAAGGTTATCGGGATTACTGGCTTGAAAAAGCCGACATCCTGACCGGGGAGTCGAGTTCCAAGCTTAAAAACCAATATTTACAGCATGCAGAGAACGCAAAACTATTCAAGGAAACGATAGAGGAACTCTTCAATCAATATTACATCAGCTATATTCAACTTGATCAGGACATAGATATAGCAAAAGTCTGTGACATATTTACCCAAATTAATGCAAAAGGTGTACGTCTTGATATTTTTGATTTGCTAAATGCGATTTTGAGGCCAAAGGAAATATTTTTAAAAAAAATGTGGAATGAAGCTGAAGAAGAAATCAGTTATACAGATCCAAAAAAGATGAAAATCTACATCCTCCAAGTGATGTCAATTCTTGAGCAGTCCTATTGCAGTGCAAAATATCTTTATTACTTGGTCCCGGAGGCAATCAAGACGATTAAAGAGGCAGATGGGAAACGAAAACAAATAGTGCTAGTCAAGAGTAGTGAAGAATTTATTAATCGTTGGGATAAATCAGTCACTGCATTGCAAAAAGCCATTAAAAGTCTAAAAAATCCTCGGGACTATGGGGCTATTCAACCGGCTTTTGTACCTTATCCCTCTATTATTCCAGCTTTTGCAGCTCTTAAGGCGTTTGTCGAAGCCTCAGATTCACTCAACAAACTTGATGTCCAAACAAAAATCAGGAAATGGTATTGGGCCTCCATATTTACTACCCGGTATTCCAGCTCAGTTGAATCAACTTCCGCAAAAGATTTTCAGGATATGAAGAAATGGTTTCGCAGTGATGATGATGAACCTGAAGTCATAGGTGATTTTTACAATTTGTATCGAAACATTGACCTTCATTATGACAATTATAAGGGATCTGCGGTTTATAGTGCCATTTATAATTTGTTCATCATTAATGAAGCAAGAGATTGGTCGACATTTGAACTGCCAGAATACGATTCACTTGATGATCACCATATTGTACCACATTCGCTTTTTCATGAAATAGCTGGCAAAAGTATTAATAGCATATTGAATCGGACTCCGCTCTCAAGTACAACGAATCGCCACATCATTCGGAATCGAATGCCTAATGAATATATCAAGGAAATGTTAACGAATAATGATGAGGAGAAAGTATATAAGGTACTTTCATCCCATCTTATCAGTAGGAAAGCGGTTGAGATACTACTTAGAGATCCCTTCTCGAAACAGGACTTCGATGAATTTCTTCTCGAAAGATTGGAGACTATCCGAAATGCCATTGAAAACATGCTTATCAAGGAGACAATTAATATACCAGTTGCCCTACAATCCTTGAATGAAAAGATTGAACAAGTAGAACTTACAATACGGCAGTTAATATTGGGTAAATACTCAGATGATATGGATGCTTATAAACATGCAACTCCGAGCCATATTCAGGAAAAAGTAGAAAAAAGAATTCTCTCTTCACTCAAAAAGAAGCCAGGATTGAAATTGGAATATTTCAATTCCTTTTCAGAGAGGATCAAGTTTTTTGATGTATTTGAATATTATGACTTAATAGTAAGCAAGGCAGGGTGGGAGTTATTTGAAAGTGTGTTTAAAAATAAAGGTCAATTGGAGAACAGGTTTAACCAGCTTTCAACTTTACGTAATTGTATTAGACATTCGCGAGATGTTTCGGCTATCGAAAAGTTGGACGGTGAGGCAGCTATTGCATGGTTTAGCGAAACGCTGAAGTAAGAATAGCCGAGTTCCCTTTAAAGCACTTTTGATATTGTAACAGATTTTGAGAGAAAAAAATACAAATGAGCAACTGTAGATTTAACAACGGAAGCTACAGAATAGGGGCATTGATTAACGGACCTTAGCCAGTGGTAATAATCTGCCTGAGATCAGAATAATTACTGAGCCACTGTTCTGCGATTAGCCATAAGGAAAAATACATATTTATGATTGAGATTCAGGGGAAATCCTCAAAAGATGTATTCAGCTTAAGAAAATCTGGGAAGCTAAATGAAGCGATCGATCTTGCTCGTGGTTTATTCAAAGCCGACTCAACCGATGAGTGGATTATTCGATCCTACGCATGGACATTGATCAGTTTAATCTGGGAGCATAAAGAAGCTCCGGAGGTTTCAAAACTTGTAGAGGAGCTGCGTGAATTACCCACTATTGAGGATGAGTTACTAGCTAGTAAACGGAAAACAGCCCTTAATATTGCAGATCCTGTATCACGTGAAATATCAACGATAATTCAATTGAGTAAAGCTGGCGATCATGCAAAGGCATTGAGTTCAGTTCGCTCCTTAAGAACCCAGAAGGGCTCGCACCCAGAAATTGATAAAACGTACGCATGGGAATTATGGCATGCCTCTCGCGGCGAGATGTACGGAGATGGGGATACAGATATTGGAAGGTTACAGGAGCTCTTTCATGAGTATGGACATCTTAAGATTGAAAAACCATCTGATATTCATTCCAGGATGTTGGATTTAGCAGCCAGAGCAGCATCCAAAGATGCTTTCGATTCTTTTGCTGGATTTCTGAGATGGTGGGATCCCCAAAATATTCGAAGTGAGGATTATTCGCGACCAGCTAAACAGGAGGGGGGTCACTATGATTCCACTGTTGAACATGTTATTAAAGCCCTAGGCCACGTGGCAAAGAAGGAAAATGATCGACAGAATCTTGAACTTGCTGCAAAATTTATTTCAGATCACTTTGAACGATTTCCTGATATGGAATGGTTTCCATACTACTTATCCATTATATGGATTCGAATTGACCGCCAAGCAGAAGCGATAGAGCTACTACTGCCTATTGTGAGAAAAAAATCATCCGAGTTCTGGGCATGGCATCATCTAGCCGATTGCTTTGAAAAGAATGACCCACAGCACCTTGCATGTCTTTGCAGATCAGTTCAGTGTTCAGTAAAAGAAGATGTGTTTTTAAGTAATGTTCACCTCGATCTCGCTGATGCCTTAGTGATCAAAGGGCATCGAGATGTAGCCAAGTATCATATCGAAATTGTAAAACATATCAGAGAAGCGAATGAGTGGTCGATCAAGGGACGACTTGAGGAAATGGTAAACTACTCTTGGATGGAGAACACTGAGGCCAAAGCAGAGCAGGAATTAATAAGTAGTCTCGCAGCTACGGCAGATGCAATCTTGATTGGCAATCTCCCAAAATATAAAGCAGTTATTGGAGTAACCAAAAAAATACTTGGAAAGAAGGGGAATGAGTTTGCAATCGTTGATTATCTCTCATCTGATGATTCAATCAGATCAACTTTAGTGCTAAGAAAAAAATTCCCCATCATATGTGACCTAAAAAAAGGAAGCCCACTTGAAATAATATTGGATGAGGGGAGTGATAAACCCATGGTAGTTGATATTGCCTCCCGTGACGCAGAGTTATTCGATATTTTACCGGCTCTAAATGCTGTTGTATCGCATGTCAATAAGGACAAGGGTACAATTGTGGCTAAACTTCAGGACAAAAATAAAGCCTTCATATATTTTGATGAAATGGATGATCCGAACCTTCTGTCAGAGGGAATGTTCATAAATTGTAGGCTAGCCAGGGATAAAGATAGATTTCGTGTTCGTGACTTCAAGGTAGTCAGCAGGTTACCCGATTCATTAGTGTGGAGAGAGTTCAAAGGAGCTTATAGAGAACGCGAGCAGGGGGGTGGTCATGTGGATGGAATTTTCCTCCCACAGTATTTAACGAAAGAAATTAATGATGGTGATTATGTAATTGGCCTCGCTGTCACCAAAGAAGGTGATCGTGGGGACTGGTGGGCGGCATTAAAAATTTTTGAAGTAAATTCGACTCACTAGAGCAGAAACCACCCTTGGAGGAGGAACAGAGTTATGGCAATTGAGATTGATGGAGGCTACAAATATTCTGGTGAGCTGAAGCAACAATATCAGAGCTTGACTCCAAGCCAAGATAAGGCTGTACAATCGATTCAAGCCTTTCTTGAAGATCCGAAGTCAGAGTGTTTTGTCCTGAGAGGGTATGCTGGAACTGGAAAAACCTTCCTCCTGGGTGGACTTGTTAAATACTTGCAGATTAACTCCCGTGAGGCGGTGTTAATGGCACCTACTGGAAGGGCAGCCAGAGTTATATCTGAGAGGCATAGTCTTTCCGCAAATACAATACATCGATGTATCTATTATCTTAAGGAATTGAAGGAATATAAATCTGATGATGATCCGGTTACATACAAATTCTATTACAGATTGTTGGTGAATGAAAGTGATCAAGGCACTGTGTTCATCGTAGATGAAGCTTCCATGATTTCTGATGTCTATACTGAGCAGGAATTCATTCGCTTTGGTTCTGGGAAGCTTTTAAGTGATTTGTTTTCCTATCTAGGGTTTGATGGGAACGATGCGAGGAAAAAAATTATTTTTATTGGCGATGACGCTCAGCTTCCGCCTGTAGGTATGTCCAATTCTCCCGCACTAGATCCAACCTATCTTGAAAAAGAATATCATCTTTATATTAATCAGGCTTCTCTTACAGATGTCGTAAGACAGCAGGAGGGAGGCGGTATACTAAATAATGCTACCAGATTAAGAGAAATGTTAGCTAAAGATAAGTATCCTGCATTTGACCTTGAAGTTGATACTCTAACAACCTTCGAAGTTCGCAGAGAAGGTGTTATTTCCAATTATTCTGATGATGATCCCCATTTAGTAGAGCCATCTCAAATAATTATTGTTTACTCTAATGCTCAGGCTGCTGACTACAACGCTGCGATTAGGAGTAAGATATTTCCTGGGAAAGACGAGATCACGGATGGGGATCGGATAATTGTTGTAAAAAATAGCTACAATCATGAAATCGATCTAATGAATGGACAAATGGGGAGGGTCTCCACTGTTGAATTACATACGGAAACGAGAAACATTCCTCTTGGGAAAGATAAGCATGGGAAGATGAAATATGTATTACTCACATTTAGGGGGGTTATAGCTTCATTCATCGATATTCAAGGCAAAAAACATAGCATTAACTGCCGGATCGTAGAAAATCTATTATACAGCAAAGAGAGAGCACTAACTTCTGATGAATCAAAGGCACTCTATATTGATTTTTGCATGCGTAACTCAAGCTTAAAACCGGGTTCAGCAATCTTTAAACATGAATTAAAAAGTGATGAATATTTTAACGCCTTACAGGTGAAATTTGCCTACGCTTTAACATGTCACAAAGCACAGGGTGGTGAGTGGAATGATGTCACCGTAGATTTCTATGGAAGGAATAAACTTAACAGAGATAATTTTCGGTGGTGTTATACAGCGATTACTCGAGCCGAGAAACGACTTTATGCCATAGACCCACCACACAAGCAAATCCTTACACCAGTAAAACCACTTAAGGAGACAGTAATGATTGAAGAAACTGATCCAGGAAGTGTAAAGGAAGCTGATACACCAGATAGTGCTGTGTTGGCTACTCTCAAGGGTTTGTTCGACGATACCCTAGATATTGCATGTATTCATAACAGTCAATATCACCTCCAGTACGCGCTGACAAAAGATGGCTCAACCGTAAAAATTGATATTAACTATAATGGAAAAAACATAATTACGAGAGTGAATATTTTTAGTGGTTCTGAGGAATTGGCTGCTACTCTTCAAGAAAAGTTGGGACAATTAACACATCAAAATATCTTATCAACACAGATGAAAAGTGGTAGTGTTAATATCTATAACTTAGCCTTTTTCAAAGAGAATGAATCGATGCTAGAGTTTCACAACGAATTGAGCGAAAAAGTCAAATCAGCAGGAATTGAAATCACTGGTGTGAGCTGTCATACACTTTATCATTTGGAGTATCGATTCAACTCCAATGATTATGGCAATCAAGCCTTGAACTATTTTTTCAATGAGAAGGGAACCTTTACCAGCTTGAGGGTAAAGGGTACACCAGGACCAAAGACGGATGCGTTTATAGAGCATCTGCATGGAGCCGGGAATGCTGATGGATCAGAGAATAGAAGATCAACTCAGAAAGTTTTTGACATATTAGAGGATGAAGTGCATGATCTGGATGATAGTGGGGATTCCGAGAGCGATGACCCAAACCTAAAGGATATTCAGGATGATGAGCATCTGCCCTTCTGATGAGCACAATTGTAAAGATTTAAAAAATATAATCAGCGAGCTGGATATTCTACGGTGGCTTACATCTAATAACCTATTGGAGGAAAAGTGGATAATAAATTCAAGTGGATTAGTGTACCTCAAAGAGATAGCGGTAATGATAAAAGAAATTTTGATCACTCCATAGTATCATATGTAGGCGGTGATCCTACAAAACCAATTGTTGGCAGAGAAGCACTGGAATTCGATGATGATTATTTGGTGCAGAATATCAAACCTGTTATGAAATACAGTAATGTCTTTCGAGCGAATCCTTCATGGTGGGTACGTGACAATACAAATTTCATTTATAACGATGAAATGGATTTAGAAAAATTTAAACCGGACTTACCGGGTAAAGCATATAAAGATTTGGTTGAGGAATTAATTGTCAAACAATTCAATAGTTTTTCCTCAGCAAGAAAGATGAAAAGTGGAACCACAAAACAAATAGATGTTTTGGTTGGAATCCCAGCATTCCCTAGTAATGTTCAAGAAGACCAAAATCTCTCCAAGAAGGCATTTAAAAACAATTACATGCGAAATATAAATAAAATATTTCGTGATTTGAACTTTGGAAAAAAAATCCACTTTTTTTATGAACCATTTGCCATAATTCAACTTGCTCGGCATGATGAGCTAATGAAAATGAAGAAGGATAAAAATCACATTCTTATCCTCGATTTTGGGGGAAGTACTTTTAATTCATGTGTAGTGACAACCACTCATGAAGGAAAAATTCCGAAGGCTAATAAATTTAAAAATGTATTTGGAACCAATGTTGTAAATTTTGGATGTAGCCAATTTGATCAAGCAATCTACGCAAAATTATCAAGTATGACTGAACCGGGTTCACTCCAAACTAGAATGAGTGCGAAGGATGCACTAGCAATTGAACGATTCAAAAAAAAAGTGAGTCGTGAGATGATGACCGGAGTGATCGGTCCATGGGATCTAAGCATTCCGAGTAACAAACAAAAATTATATCAAATAAGTAAATCCCTATTGAAAGAGGTATTTACAGAACATCTCTGGGAGGCAAAAAGGGGGATAAAGGCGGTAATCTCAAAAACCATTTCTGATGCCCAGAATGAGTTAAAAGGAGGGATTGAGCAATTCGATTATATAGTATTCGCTGGTGGTGGCTCTAACGTTCCTCTACTGAGAGAGTTGTTTCATGAGAATTTCAAGAGTTATTATGAAGATGAGGACGCTCTTGTGAGCATCAAAGAACCTGAATCAGCTGTTGCCAGAGGATTAGCGATAGAATGTAGTCACAGGTTATCGAAAAATACTGAGGAGATTCTTTCAGATGATGAAAATGTTGAGTCCGATTTAGCTCTGAGTCTTTTTAATAAGGGAAACGAATTGGAGTTTTCGTCCAAATGTAGGCTTATCCAAGATGCTAAACTTATGTCAAACGGTTTGCTTTTTGAACAAGAAAGCCTCTTAAAACAAGATATCATTGAAAATTCGAAAGATGAAGAAGATCAAAAACCTTGGGAACTTCGGTTTGATCCAATTATTGATGGGGTTAAAAGATATCGTTATGAATTATTCCCAAGCCAAGATAAAAACGAGGAAAGTAGGCTTGATAGACATACCTTCTATTTCCCCAAAAAGGTATCGCAAAAGCATTATACGGAGGGCAGATTACTTCTAAAAGTTGCTGAAGACGGATCTGCTATTCCCACTCTCAAATTGGATGAGTATACTTCTACGGGGAAAAAATTTGATCTCTGGTCATTCTCAACAGAGGCAGACTCCATGCTAGCAGTTGATATTGGAAATTCAACAACATCATTATTTTTTGTTTCAGCAGATCAGGAAACGGTAAAAGATTCTGATGTGAGTGAAACTATTTTACAACCCATACAAGAAACAATTCCAGATGATGACTTTCAAAAACCGAAGGAACCCGTATTGGTTGAAGAGGTAAATGACTGGTCTTCAACAGAAGCTAAATGTTTTTCAATTTTAGAATGCATCCCTGTATTTGCCGTTAAAAGTGGCGATGTGTCAGAATGGGTGAAGCGATGGGCAAACTCCGGTCTATACTACTCAGAAGAAATTGTCAAGAAGCTAATATTTACTCTTCAGAAAGGCAAAATCCCCGTTCTCTATGGTCCTCCTGGAACGGGTAAATCGAAAATAATTAAACTCGTTTCCAAAGAGTTACAGGCCTATTTTTCACTTATACCAGTGGAACCTAATTGGACAGACTCATCATTTTTGCATGGGAGGAAACAACAAGAGTTCAGCAAAGCAGTATATGCCTCAAATTATTTAGAAAGAATCCGGCCTGAAAAAGTGCCTTCGACAATAATTTGTTTGGACGAAATGAATATGTCGTATCCAGAACAATATTTTGCTGAACTCTTAAGTAGGCTTGAGTATGAAGTCACCCAGGATGAGAGGTGTTTGGAAATTGAAAGTGAAACATTAAGACTTAATTCCAATTTATTTATCACTGGTACTTTGAATATTGATCATACCACGATGATTCTAAGCCCCAAGTTAAAGAATAGGGTAGTATTTATAAAGAATGGTTATGATAGGGGGACCTTCTTAAATATTATCAATCACGGAATGGAAAACTCCATTCTGGAAGACCAAGAGTATAAGAGATTTTGTACACTTTTGGTTGATGCCAATGACACCATTTGTGATTTGAATATGCTTATATCTTTTAGAAATGCTCGATTCTATAACGAAGTGATTTCTGGAATCAAAGATGATAATATCCTTTTAGACAATGTATATGACTATTTGTTGACCACAACAGTGATCCCCACTTTAGAATTCAACAGAATTAATCCTGAGCATAGTGAAGCATTAAAGAAATTAGAAGCAACAATTGGCCAAGAAGAACACTATCAAAAGTCCTTTCCGGCTTTTATGGAAGCATTTAAACGAATAATCTCAATAAATAACGGTCTGTTTACTTCTGGGATGCAATGATCTCAGCAAAAATAAATAATAGCCCTTTTCGGGAAATACCAGTATTGTCGCCAGATGAGACTGCTGTCCCAATATTCACAATTGCAAAAGGAAAAAAAATTCGAAATTTGTACATTAGGAATGATTCTGAATCAGATTTGTTTGTTTATGTCGAAATGCCAAACCGAGAAAAGAGAGTTGGGTTGCCTCTGACCAAAGTAGATATGGCACCATTTGAAAAAGGATTTGAACTTGATATTGATAGTTTACCAGACAATAATTTCGAATATCGGTATATTTTCACATTTGATTTAGAGACAATTTATATAGTCGAAGGATATGTATTATTTACGATATTTGAAGGTGTTCAGACGCACCTGTTTTATGTCTATTTCCCACATATCCTGATTCTAGCGGATAATTATAAAATTATGCTTAATGATGTTGATGAGTATCAGGGTAATTACTATTTGGGGAATAGTGATGTAGTGTTTCAATATTTTCAGATGAATAATATGAACCTGATCCGAGATACATTTATCGCAGGTTCGAGAAAGAATTATTATGTAATTGAGCTGTACAATCAAATGGTATCATATTTACGCGGTTCTGGAATATTGCACATCTATCCTTATTCCAATGCACTTACTGCATATAAAGGTCGTCCGCTCGAGCTCCTATTCATTAAATACATTCAAGTATTGCTAGAAATTACTATAAGGGGACTAACAATTGACTTGTCAGAAGAGAAGGAAAAACTCATTTATAGTTATAACCAAAACGCAAAATCAAAACAGGGGAATTTGAGTGATTATTATAAAAACATCAATCACGACATAAAAATGGCAGATGCTCAGCTGACTATGCTCAATCGAAATGCTGCAATCCTAATTCAATTAAACCACAGCTCGATTTTGAATAATATAGAATATAGGGAAGACACGTTGAGTCACATTGGTCCACTCTTGCCGGGCAATCCATATTTGTATAGTATGTATCACACTATTGTTCTTCTATTGTCATTAAACAAACCTACATCCTTATTGTCGGCAAATAAGATCTCAATTTATGGGGCAAATGAGATATACGAATCATGGTGCTACTTTAAGGTATTGGAAGCGCTTGAATTTGCTGGTTACTCATATAATAGGGCAGATATAAATGTGCTAAAATACAGCGGTAATATTCAAAAACTCTCCGAGATAGCACTTTGGAATGAGAAAAATAGAACAAAGATAAAATTATTTTATGACAAATATTACAATTTGCTGGAAGATAAAAAAACAAATACTACATATGGTTACCCTGGGGGTAGGTATCGACGAGAGCACGATATTGATCAACATGGTCTGGCAAAAAAGAGGAATCCAGATATTGCTGTTGAGGTTTTCTCCGATTTATACTTCCAGGGTGATATTCCGATAATTATTTTCTTTGATGCTACTTATTCCAACAATCCTGATACGATTGAGGGGAAGTTGAAGTATAAGGACCGAGTATTTTTCAGGAACTCATCCGGGGTGGAAGAGTCTTGTGGCTATGGAGCCTGGGCTTTGCATCCTGCAACACAACTTTCTCCTGATGCTAGTCCGCGTGAATACATAGATGAAATTAGGAATAGTGGTGCTCTAGCCCTCACCCCTGGACACCCGAATTCAAGTGCGATGTTAAATGAGCTAATAAGTAATCTGCTATCAGAAATTTCAGAACTGCTCAACAAAAAAGCAATCGGGTGACAGGGGATTGTGATATCGGTTTGGGACGAGTTTAGTCTATGAAGATCAGGCAGGCTTCGATTGAGTGGCAACCCCTTTTTGTCTAACGCCCGCTGAATGCTTTGCTATATGATGGGTTAGAAAAGAATGTGAGTGGCTCAGATCGGGACTGAGTGGAAAGAGCTACTCATATATGACCACGAAATCAGAACCTGTGATTCTTTAATTTCCCTCCGTGGGAATGAGATAGTCTTTGTGAATCATACCATTCAATTCCTTTTAGTACCCCACTCAACACATAGGTGCCATTCCGCAATTTAAAACTGATATCAAAACTGTGTCAAAATAGTGTCAAAGAATATGGCATGTGGTGGCGTGAAATGTCTCAAAAAGTGCAATTACATGCACTCTCATTGTCGATAGTATTCAACACCTAAGTTATTGTAAAACAAGAGCGGAGAGG
>Ga0307989_1000853_pt1 | contig 17984 bp, 14 predicted proteins | sample EllFjometagen185_FD_203164 | JGI IMG/M metagenome (GOLD analysis project Ga0307989, IMG submission 203164) | Marine microbial communities from Ellis Fjord, Antarctic Ocean - #185 | ecosystem: Environmental > Aquatic > Marine > Unclassified | place: Southern Ocean | collected 2014-10-08
ATAAAGCGAAGACATTTTCTGGGGCGATTATTAATTTTATAGACGATAGAATCCATATCTTGCTGAGAGAATGTACCAAGCTCAATTGTGCGAGGGAAATATTGTCGTAAAAGTCCATTTGTGTTTTCTACGAGCCCTTTTTGCCAACTGCAATAGGGATCACAGAAATACGTTTCAAGCCCTGGGAATTCATGTTTTAACTCGTGGTGGAGGACGTTTTCTGTACCGTTGTCGAAGGTAATAGATTTGACGTTTTGTTGCCCCGAATCGAGAATAACGCGATACAAAGCGTGTTTCATTTGAATCGCTGTTTTATTCGGTAAAATAGAAACAATACAGTATCTCGTTAATCGTTCCACTGTGACAGCAAGAACGAATTTCTGGTTGGAGAAAATCATCAAATCCGTTTCCCAATGACCAAATTCTTTACGATTATTAATTTTTTCATGTCTTCTGCGAATCGAGACTCTGTCACGAATAATAAATCGCTTTTTTCTCGTTCCAAACGGCTGCCTCATTGGTTTCTTTTTTCGTCGTAAATATTTATAGAGCTTAAGCTTTCGTCCTTCTGGAGAGTAAATAAACTGATAAATAGATTCATGTGAAAGAACAACTTTTCCACCGGATTTAATACGGAGAACACGGTCGATTTGTTCTGGTGACCACTGTTCACAAATGATTTTACAGACAATGTAGAGTTTTAATCCGGGACTTATTTCTAATTTCGTTCGTTTTTTTCGCTGATTCTTTCGTCGCAAGGCTCTTTGGTGTGCTTCTGTTGCACGATATCTCCCGTTATGGAGCGTATTTCGTTTCATTTCATCACGAACAGATGTGTGGCTTTTGTTGAGACGTTGTCCGATTCCTCGGTAACTCACGCCTCGTTGTAAAAGATCTTCTAGGATCTCTCGATCCTCTAATGTAAAGTGTTTCATGACCACTTGGGGTTATTTGATATAAGATTTTGCTTCTATATCTTACTCTTCCAGGTGGTCGGTTCTATTCTTGAACTTTTAAAGTCGCTGAAACACTTGTAAAAAAGGTGATTTTGGGGTAGAATATTGAGATGAAAAGTTTATATCAGATCAATGCGATTTCTTCTGGAGCATTTTTGTTCCTAAATGGGGCTGAGCATAATGAAGTAGTGTCTCCTGATTTGGACGCAAATGAGGCACTTGTAAAGTTAGAAGGAAAAGTAGAGAAAGAAACAGATGTAATAGAAAAAAGAGAGCAAAAAAAATATTTTAATGCAAAAAAACTATTAGAAAAAAACAAAGATAATCCTAATAGTTCTTTTCGTCGTAATTTGCGCGCAATTTCTAAAGTACTAGGGGCTTCGCACGCACCACAAGAAGACAGGGATTTGGCGATCGCAGTTTTGAAAAAGATTGATATAGATAAAGTTTCTCAGTGGATTTTTAACGGAAAAAAGTCTAATGAAATGACTCAACCAATTACAGATGTTTTAGTATTTAGAACAAATGAAAAGGCAGCCATAGATAAGAAAATAATGAAAAGAGAATCAGAAGGAAAAAGTCTTTTGCAATCAGTGAATACACTATCTATGAAATATGTAAATCTATTACGAGATCTTCCCGTAAGTGAATTATTAAAACCAGGATTTACATCTCCAGAAGGATTGAGAGCTCTATTCCTTGAGAATGGTGTAGTAAATTTCCACGGAAATAATTCTGCAAAAATGCGTATTGGAGCAGGGGATTTATATCCCCCTACTCAGAAGTTTATAAAAATAAACAATGAGGTGGGGCAACGATCTATTGATCCAAAGTTTCACAGTAAAAAAATTGGATATGTAACAAAGAAAGGGCATTACTTACCAATAACAGGAGGAGAAACAATTTCAGAGATAGAAGGAAATCAGGAAGGATTTGGAACTACATCAATTATGGGAACTGAGAGCCATGATATAAAGGATAAAGATGGAAATGTAATAGATACTGTGTATGGAGAGGCGGCTTATAACGCAGCATTTCTAGAAGAAATAGAAAAAGATGTAGCAGCTGAAAAAGACTTAAGTGATGAAATGGATACACAATTGGAAACAGTAGAAGGACTTGAATCAATGAAATGGAAAGAGAAATATATTGCAACGGCACAAATATACGCAAAAGAAATAGAAAGAACGATGGGAATCCCTTACGAAGTTACGTTAGTACAGGCCTGTCTCGAAAGTGGTTATGGAAGATCTGCAATAGGAGGGAATCATTTTGGGATAAAAGGTGGATCAGGGAGTGATAATACAGCTCGAACTACTGAATATTTTACCGGAGATGAATTCCATACATGGAAGGAACAGAATCCATCTTTGGGTAAGGATGTTAAATTTAAGGGAAAAGGAAGTCACAAATATTCTTTGCCAGATAATTTTCGTTCTTATGGTTCAATGAAATCGAGTTTTATAGGATATGGGAAATTTATTACAAAATCTAAAAATGGACAGTCCTCTGGACGTTACAGTGAGGCATTTAATCATGTGGCCCCAGATGTCCCAAATGCCCCAAAGGACTCAAAGGACCCCATACGTCCAGAAAGAAATCCTCGAAAATTCTTGAGAACAGTGATTGGTGCAGGATATGCAACGGATCCGAACTATATGAATAAGGCAGATAAAATTGCTAGAAAATTAGGTTTAGAGGGCTGGAATGGAGTATGAATTTTAGAAAGAAAGTTTATATAAAAAAGAAGTTTAATATTGAACACATTTCTTGAAACATAGGCTATAGAGCGGGCTACTAGATTGTTGTACTTTGAAACATTTTCAGGGTGTGGCACAACCACTTTTTGCAACAAACCGCTTGCCAAGAGAGGAAACCTGGGCTTAAACTTCCGGCGAAGCTATTTTTTAACCCCTATTAAAATGGCATACTCAAAAGGTGATCTCGTAGCAGACATGTCTGCAGCAGCAGGTATTACTAAAAAAGCAGGAGCAGACGCTCTAGAATCATTGCTTGGAGCAATCTCAGGAGAGCTTAAGAAAGGAGGATCAGTTACATTGACTGGATTCGGAACTTTCAAAGTTTCAGCACGTGCAGCACGAACAGGTGTGAACCCACAGACTGGAGAAGCAATCAAAATCCCAGCACGAAATGTTCCTACATTCAAAGCTGGTAAAGGACTACGAGAGACAGTTCGATAATTCGAATTTAATAAAAAAAACTCGTCCTTCTGGGCGAGTTTTTTTATTGTTTAGTTTTTAGCGATTATTTTTTGTGGCTTGATTGAGGATGATTGGAATTCTGAGGACGGTGTGGTTGTTTGGTATGTCCATTTTCATTTAATCCAAAGTTCTGTGTGAGATCTTGTAATTCTTTAAGCATTGTTGCATACGCATCTCCTTTGTTTTTGAGGAGTTTTTTCTCTTCCTGTATTTTTGTTTCCAGTCCAGAGATTTCTGTTTGAAACTGTTTAATATTTTTCTTATGAAAGTCTACAAATGCAACAATATCGCTTTTAACTTGTCCTACGGCTTGCATAGGATCGTTTGTGGCGTTTGTTGAATTAGAACTTGATGGAGCGACTTCAGGTGTAGAGGGCTTGTTGGGCTTGATTTCTATTTCCTTTTTAATTTCCTCTTTCTTCTCTTCATTTTTTACCTCAGGAGTAACAGCCGGAACAGAAAAAGGACTTGCTGCCGGCACTACAGGAGCGGGCGTATTTTCTTTTTGGGGTTCTTCTTTCTTCTCTTCCTTTTTTACTTCAGGAGTAACAGTAGGAACAGAAAAAGGATTTGCCGACGGTGCTACAGGAGCAGGCGTATTTTCTTTTTTAGGTTCTTCATTCTTCTCTTCCTTTGCCTCAGGAGTAACAGTAGGAACAGAAAAAGGATTTGCGGGTGCTGCTACAGCAGGTTTTTCTTCAGTTTTTTCATCTTTTACTTCAGGTGTTTTATCGGGTGTCGAAATCTCTGGAACTTTATTTACCGGAGTTTCTGTACTAGGAATATCAATTTCTGGTTCTTTTGCTACTACTTCCTTTTTTATTTCTACAGGAGCAAGAACATCAATCTTTTCAGTTGAAGAACCTTCTTCCGTCATAAGTTCAGCAAGCGGCTTCGCTTTTTCTACAGAAGGAGCTGGCTCTGCCACAACAGGAGCAGCAGAATCATCAGTAGTACTTGTGTTTTGCGTTCCAGCAGGATCTGCGGGAGTGGCAGAATCATCTGCGCCGAGTCCGAAATTGAAATTAACCATTTGTTTGTGTGGGTTTTGTGTCAAATAAAGTTCCTAGAAAAAGTTGACTTTTTATGACCTTTTCGCCAAATTGTACAGGAAATTCTGCCTTTGAGCAAGTTTTTTTTCTCGCGAATGACTGAAATAAACATCTTATCCCGGCTTAAAGCGTTGTCCACGCAAGCACGGGAAATTTTTTCTACCATAAACACACAAGAGCAATTAGCTGACTTTGAAATACAGTTTCTTTCAAAAAAATCAGAGATCGGACAAATTTCTAAAAATTTGAAGACTTGTTCTCCAGAAGAAAAACGAGAGATCGGTCAGGCGTTGGCAGGTTTTCGTTCAGAGTTCGTAGAGGCATTTGCAGAAAAAAAAGAAATATTAGAGGCAGCCGCCTTGAATGAAAAACTTCGAGAAGAGAAAATAGATGTAACACAGCAATTTCCGGTGAAACATGGATCAATGCATCCTATAAGTCATGTTCAGAGACAAGTAGAACAGATTTTTACCAGCATGGGATTTGAAATAGCCGATGGTCCAGAAATTGAATCAGAGTGGCACAATTTTGATGCATTAAACATTCCAGCATCGCATCCAGCAAGAGACATGCAGGACACCTTTTGGATTTCAAAAAAATCAGAAAATCCTGATGAAAATTTTGTTCTACGTACGCAAACATCAGATGTTCAGATTCGAAAAATGCGTGAACATGGTGCGCCAATTAGGCTCATTGCTCCGGGGCGCGTGTTTCGGAATGAGGATGTGGATGCGACACATGATGCCGTTTTCTACCAAGTAGAAGGGCTTTTAATTGATAAAAACATTTCTTTGGCTCATTTAAAAGGGACAATCGAGACGATGCTTTCACAGCTTTTTGAGCGTGAAACAACAGTTCGTCTTCGCCCTGGATATTTTCCATTTGTGGAGCCTGGATTTGAAGTAGATTTTAGCTGCGCGTTGTGTGGCGGACAGGGATGCAAGACCTGTAAAAATACCGGATGGATCGAGTTTATGGGCGCGGGGATGGTTCATCCAAACGTGCTAAAAAATTGCGATATTGATTCAACGGAATTTAGTGGCTTTGCATTTGGGTTTGGATTAACGCGATTAGCAATGATGAAGTATGGGATTGGTGATATTCGATTATTATCTTCCCCAAAAATAGAATTTTTGTCCCAATTTTAATGTCAGAAAAAAAAGCGAAAACAGCAAAAAAAACTGCATCTAAGAAAGAAGTAAAGAAAGTAATACCAAAGCCTGCTAAAAAGAAGGTTGAAAAGGCTCCTTTAGCCAAGAATTTGAAAACTAAGAAAGAAATTAAAAAAACGGCAGTAAAGAAAGAAGAGAAGCCGGCTTTAAAGCCCAAGGAAGAAAAGGTATTGGTAGAGAAGAAAAAGAAATCTTCAGCTAAAAAAGAGGAGAAGACACCAACGCCTGGTACTCGAGGTGGGGGGAAAATTATGCCTCAGCATCTTCCGCCAAAATTGTTAGAACAGATTAAAGCGTTTCCACAGGAGGTACAGGACTTGATTCAAAAAGGCCGTGATCAGAAGTTTGTAACAGAGCAGGAATTATTCCGGGTAATGCCTGATGTGGAAGAAAATATAGATCAATTAGATGAACTATATGAATTGTTACTAGAACTTGGTATTGAAGTGATTGAGGTGCGAGAAGAGAAGATTTGGCGAGAAAAACAACGACAGCAAGAACGAGAAGAAAAACAGGTTCAAAAAGCTGTTGAAGAGGTTCAAGTAGAAGTTACAGGAAAAGATGACGACGATGGAGAGGAAGAGACGAAGGAAGAAGAAGCAACAACAACAGAGAAAGCGAAAGGAATGGATTTAACAGAAATTTCCAACGATTCGGTTCGAATGTATTTGAATGAAATCGGACGAGTAAATCTTCTGACAGCCCAAGATGAAGTTGATTTAGCAAAACGAATTGAGAAAGGAGATTTATCAGCGAAACAACGTTTGGCAGAATGTAATCTTCGTTTGGTTGTTTCCATTGCAAAACGATATATAGGACGAGGACTTCCATTTCTAGATCTCATGCAGGAGGGAAATCTCGGATTGCTTCGTGCCGTTGAGAAATTTGACTATCGAAAGGGATTTAAATTTTCTACCTATGCAACGTGGTGGATTCGCCAAGCAATTACACGAGCTATTGCCGATCAGGCTCGTACGATTCGTATTCCAGTACATATGGTGGAGACAATTAATAAATTACGCTACACACAGCGTCGTTTGCAGCAAGAACTTGGTCGCGATCCACTATCAGAGGAAATCGCCGTAGAAATGAATCTCGATCTTAAGAAAGTGAATTATATTCTCAAAATTTCACAGGATATTGTTTCCCTAGAGGCACCAGTGGGAACAGAAGAGGATTCGAAGCTTTCAGACTTCATTGAAGATGAAAAGATGTTATCGCCTTTTGAGGTAACACATCGTCAACTTATTAAAGAAAATATTGAAGACTTATTGACGTACTTATCAGCACGTGAGCAAAAAATTATAAAAATGCGATTTGGACTTGATGATGGAGTTCCTCATACATTGGAAGAGGTTGGAAAAGAGTTCAATGTTACGCGTGAACGAATTCGTCAGATCGAAGGAAAGGTGCTTGAAAAATTACGTTCTCACCCAATGGCAACTAAAATTGAAAGTTGATTTTTCTTTCCCAGGCGTTACACTGCGCCCGGGTTTACTACTTTACCCATTTGAAACATGGCAAAAACAGAAGACAAGACCAAAAGAATCCTCCTCACAGCAGCAGGATTACAGAAGCTGCAAGATGAGCTTGAAACACTAAAAACAAAAGGACGTCGAGACGTTGCTTCTCGTTTGAAAACAGCGATCGAGTTCGGAGATTTATCTGAAAATGCGGAGTATGATGAAGCAAAAAATCAACAAGCATTTATTGAAGGACGTATTGCAGAGCTTGAATCTCAATTAAAAAGTGTTGAAGTTGTAGAAGAATCAAAAACAGGAGCTATCCAGATTGGTTCAGAGGTAACATTAAAAATGAAAGGAGATAAGGAGGAACACAAGTACACAATTGTTGGATTTACAGAATCTGATTCATTGGTACACAAAATCTCAAATGAGTCTCCAGTAGGAGCTGCAATTTTGGGAAAGAAAAAAGGAGAGAAGGTAAAGGTGGAAGCACCAGGAGGAGATTTCGAGTATGAAATATTAGCAGTAAAGTAAGTATTTAAAAATATGTATTCAAAATGCTCTGTCGTATGGCAGAGCTTTTTTTTGTGATACACTCTTTATGATGAAAAAATTGAGACCAGTAGCCGCAGTAGTACTTCAAAAAGGGGACAGGTATCTCCTTGTTCGTAAACCGCGAAAAAACAATGCATGGCAGTTTCCGCAGGGCGGAGTAGATATAGGGGAAACATTGGCAGAAGCAGTGATGCGAGAGTTGGCAGAAGAATGCGGCTCAGATTTACAAGTAGATCTTTTCCCCGATCAAATTGCAGAATATCGGTATGAGTTTCCGGCTGATTTTCTCCGACACCATAGTGAATTCGCAGGAGCGCGAGTTACATTTTTTAAAGCAAAATATATTTCTGGAGAACCCAAAGTAGATGGAGAAGAAATTGTAGAAGCGCGATGGTGCATGAAAAAAGAGATAGAGAATTTGGTAGCAGAAAAATATTGGGAAGTAGTGAAAAGCTGTCTGTAATGATGATTATTTCCAAGAAAAAACCTTGTCTTTAAATACAATTTTGGTTTCTCCAAGCATTTTTTGACTGCCTCCTTTTGGATTTCCATGAATCCATCGCAAGCAATCCTCTATTTCAGAGGCACTTGGAGTTTTTTTCGAAATACGGCGTAGAAATTCAGTTTGAATAGTTGGACTCAACTCAAGGAATTTTTTCTTCTCTATGGGCTTGAGAGGAGGGAGGTGTTTTTCAATGAATTGTGCTGCATCGTGAAAGATTTCAGATTCACGAACAAACACTTGTTCGAGGTTAGGAGTGATCTTTCGCAGTTTCGGTAAAACTTCGTGTCGGATTAAGTTTCGTTCAATATTTGTGTTCAAGTTGCTCTCGTCTTCGCACCATTTCAGGTTATTCTCCTGTGCATATTTTTCAATCTCACTTCGTGGAACATTCCACAATGGTTTCGTCGAGATATCAAAAGGGGAGAGGCCAGAAATTCCACATCCTTTGGTCAATCGCCAGATCATTGTCTCAACTAAATCAGTAGCATGGTGTGCCGTAAAAATTCGTTCAAGTTTGTGATTTTTTTTACATTTCTCGAAGAACTTTTTTCGTTCTGTTCGCCATGCAGATTCTACGTTCTTTTGCGGTACACTGGTAAGTTTTTTGCCGATAAAATGTGCATAAAGAGTTTTGCACATTTTTTCAACTATATTCCATTCCATGTCACATACAGAGCGAGTTCCATGATGTACGTGCAAAACAAAAATATGGTCAGGATTTCCACATTTTGCCATGAGATGTAGGAGAACAGTTGAGTCGATTCCTCCTGATACAGCAATACCAATATTCTTCTCCTCGAGTTGTTCGTGGGAGAGAAAATTGCTAATGATTTTTTCTAAATTCATGCGTGTCCAGTACTTCCAAATCCACCGCGAGAATCGCCTTGTGGGCGTTCAATTTCTTGCCATTCTGCTTGATCGGAACGAACGAGAAGCCCTTGTGCAATACGTTCTCCACGTTCTACAGTTACAGATGTATCACTGAAATTTAAGACCTGAATTTTCATCTCATCATCAGGGCCACAGTAATCACAGTCGATGAGTCCTGGTGCATTAGGGATGAGTAGGGATTTCTTTCTGTACAATGAGCTACGAGGAAGAATCAAAAGGGCGTGACTTTTCGGTACTTTTACGATTAAATTTCCAGGAACAAATTCCACTGCATGTGGTTGAATAACAGTTGTTTCACGGGCAATAAGGTCAAACGCGCAACTTCCTTCTGTTTGATGCTCAGGAAGAGGAAGAGTGGTGTCAACGCGGTGTACAGAGATTTTCATTACTCGTACTGTAACAGAGTGTTGTACGAGCGTCGAGAAAGCTTTTGAGCGTACTTTATTCTTGCTCTATTTCAAAATCACATACTTTCTTTAACGTACTCATAAAGGCATTTCGTACAGATTTTACTTTTGATCTATATTTCATTTGATTTACCTCATTGAGATAAAAAGATCGATTAAATTCTATTTGTAACGCAAAAATCTCACGTCCTTTTAATATTCGACGTAATCGGGAATTTTGATAAGGGTTTCCAAAATGACGTACAATGTTTCCTCCTTTGTATACATGATTAATTTTTACTTCACTTTGATCCACATTGAGTTCTTCCGCGAGCAGTTCAGAAAAAAATTCCAGGAAGTAGTCTGGTGCTGTCCCGAATCGGTTTTCGCCAGTTTCTAGATCGGGAGCATTAGAAATCACTACTTCAGGAAAAACTTCTTTTCGTTGTGTGTCTTCTTTTTTCCAACGACCAAGAACTCTATTCCCTACATCATGCACATCAATAAATACAATAGGGGACATGGATTCTCCCTGATTTTTCACAATTTGTTCTAGTTTTTTATAGATAGATTTATAGTAGGGATGATACGAGTAATTTAGAAATTTTCGTCGCCAAAAAAATCGAAGCATTGACGTGGTGAGTCGTCGCTCAAATCTTTCTGAGAAGATCTTATTCCCTCCAAAATCATTAAAACGAATAAGATCTGGTGCATCCAAATCTCGATTGGGATCTCCTACAATTCGTCCATATCTAGGAACAACTTTCTGATTGTCAGGAACATCTTCCAGGAGGCATTTTGTTCCGTAATCAGAATAATTCAACCACAGTCGAGGAGACGTTTGATAATAGAGAGAAAGGTGATGTATAAGCCTCATGGGGATCCTGGCACTTCCATGAGTTGCTGTTACCAAGATATTAGAAGGTAATTCCACTGGTTGTCGAAAAAAATTGCTGACCGCCGAGCTTATTTTTTGAAATGCTTGTTTTTTTAAAACAAAGAATATGCTTTTTATTTTGTTCATTCTAGGGAATCAAGAGAGCACTGTTCACAGTATATATTTTTTGGTCTCTCTGGAGCAAACGTAGTTTGTATGTCTGTGTTACATTTTTTACATTTTCCTTGGGAATTTTAAATGTTTTTCCCGAAACAGCACAGACCTTTTTCATCGCGGAAAAACTAGCATTTTTCCCAAAAATTGGCAAAATTGAGAGGATGCGGAAAATATTATTTGCCTTCGGTGTACTGGTTCTTGCGAGTTTCAATTTTACATACGCAGAGAGCGTTCAGGTAACTACAGTTGAGCCTCATTTACGGCCAGTAATCTTAGTAGATACATTTATTCCTGCAGGAGAAAAAGTTCTTTTTGATGCTACTGATTCAAAACTTCTTTCACCATCAGCAGGAGTTCCCGTATATTCATGGGATTTTGGCGATGGAAGTCGTATGAAGTGGGGAGGACAAGTCGGATATGAATTTCAAAAACCTGGACGATATGCAGTAAAATTACAAGTGCGACAGGGAAGTAGTCGAGAAGAAGTTGAACATATGGTGACAGTGTTTACTCGTCGAGCAGTTCTTGTAGCAGATCCAGATTTTGACGCATCAGGGTTGATCGAACAAGCGAGCAAATATGGAATTTGGTTAGAAGTAGTCCCGTTTTCTCGTTCTGTTTCAGGAGTGACGGCTGATGAACAATTTATAAAACAATTACAAAGAAAGCAGTCGTTTATTGATCAATCAGATTTAGTTATTTTTTACACAGAAAATGGAGGAGGAGTACAGAGTCTTGCCCAGTGGTGGCAGTTGTTTCCGGCAGAAGATCGATTTGATCCAATGGAGAAATTTTGGGTACAGATATCAACAGGATCACTGTCTCAGTTACGAAAACTAACTCAGCCGGGATTTGGAATTCTTCAGGCAGAAAAGATGTTACTTACTCGTCCAGAGGCGTTAGAAATAGTTTTTAGTGCAGAGGTTGATGAGGTAGCAAATGAATTACGAACACGAGAGTTGGAATACAAGATGCTAGATGATCGAGCGAGTGGATCATGGCTTTTCCCTATTTCGCGAATGATGACATATTTTGTTTCTCGTGGAGTTTCACAGAGTGTACTCTTCTTGTTATTGGCGGTGCCATTTATTACCTTCGTGATTGCCTTTTCTCGACAAGTGGTGGGGCTTCAGACCTTTGGGGTTTTTGCACCGCTCATGTTGGCGCTTTCATTTCTTTTATTAGGACTTCAATTTGGGTTTGCTGTCTTTGTTTTAGTGATGATTGTAAGTTACTTAATTCGATTGCTTTTTGATCGTGTCGAATTGTTATATATTCCCAAAATAACATTATTGCTTTCGGCCCTCGCTTTATCATTTTTCCTTATCTTGGGACTGGCCGTGGAATTTAATATTGAAGTGAATTTAGCTTTGGCGGTATTCCCAATGTTGGTAATGTCAACGGTTTCAGAAAAATTCTTATCAGCTCAATCAGAGGGAGGATTGAAATCTGCAGTACGAATTGCAGGAGAAACGGTTGTGGTTGCATTAGGTGCATTTTTCTTAGTACGTTGGGGGTGGGTGAATAATTTGATTCTTGCCTTCCCAGAAATGATCCTATTACCAATTTTTGGAAGCATATGGTTGGGGCGTTGGACAGGGTTACGATTGACAGAATACCTTCGTTTTAAAGCATTATTTAGTGATGATACCCGTGAAGAATGAGTTTTTTTAATAGAGCCAATCAGATTTTGGGGATGAATGCACGAAACCTTGAGTACGTGTCTCGTCACAACTCGCATGCGGATAAAAAATTTGCTGATGATAAGATTTTTACAAAAAACTTTCTTTCTTCTCGAGGAATTGGAGTAGCAAAATTATTTCATGTAGTAAAAAATCATACGCAACTTACACCAGAATTCATTGAGGCTTTACCAGAGAAATTTGTTATCAAGCCAAACAAAGGATTTGGTGGTGGAGGGATTTATGTTTTCATGAAGAAAAGAGACAAAAAATGGATTACGCCTTCTGGTGAAAAGTTTGATCACGATGCTGTTTATCGTCATTGCATAGAAATTCTTGAAGGAAAATATTCTATTTCTGGGGTACGAGACAGCGTTATTTTTGAGGAAGTTTTGACGGCACATCCATCGCTTCGTCGTTTGACAGAGGTTGGTTTGCCGGATGTTCGTGTGATTGTATTTAATCGCGTTCCAGTTTTGGCAATGTTGCGTGTACCCACCGAGGAGTCTGATGGGAAGGCAAATATGGAATTGGGAGCCTATGGAATGGGAGTGGCATTGTCTACAGGAAAAACAACTGGAGCAGCGTATCATTCTCAATTTTTAAAAAAATTACCAAACGGAGAATCTAGTGTGGGGTTTGAAGTTCCTTTTTGGGATGAAATTTTACTGGCTTCAGCACGAATTCAGCACACAACAGGAATTGGATTTCTTGGATGTGATTTCGTTGTTACGTCTTCAGGGATAAAAGTTTTGGAAGTAAATGCTCGACCAGGGTTGAAAATTCAAGTGGCAAACAGAATTCCATTAAAACCACGATTAAAAAAAGTAGCAGATCTAAAAATAGTATCGCCCGAAGATGGAGCAATGATAGCAAAGCAGTTGTTTGCACAAACAGTTTCTGTAGAAAATACGGGACCAGAACGGATGGTCATTGGTGCTATTGAGTCAGTGGTATTGAATTTAGCTACTCCAGAAACAGTGCTCGCGCGAGTAGATCTTAATGCTACTGAGAACATCATTTCAAAGCGATTATCAGAAGAAGTAAAAGGACTTATAGACGTCACCATTGGGAAACAGCGATTAAAATTACCAGCAAAAGTAGGGGAGACAGGAGAAGAGGATTTGGTATTGGCTGGAAAATTCCTTACAGACTTCTTGATAGATGTGAACAAAAAAGTTGATCACGCCCCAGAGGTTGTTGCGGCAGACCTGGATGAAAGGAAATTAAAAAACCTAGATGAGAAAGTAGCAGAACTAGATGGGCAAATTAAGCTATTATCAGCCCTTAATCCGCGGAATTTACTAGAACAAAAAGAACTATTCTTTTCACATCCAGATTATACGCCTCGATTTTCCTATCGTCAGATGGATTTAGATCTTGATCGATTGCGTCGGGAATTGAAACGATTTCCAGTGGTATCGCATCCATTGGCACCACTTTTTACAAATAAAATTAAAGAATTAGAAAAACGTATAGATCTTTTGGCCGCACGAGAAACAAAGGATTTCTCACGATATTCAGAACAATTGTTTGGGAAAGTGACCCAGCCGTTGTACAGAGAAGCCGTTTCTTTTCTCAAAAAACATTCAGAAAATACCCCTGATGACAGTCCTGTTGTAGATGCAAAAGCGGCAGCAACCGTAGTGTCTGAGTTTTGTAAAGATAATAATCTTGGACACTGGGTGATTTCGATTATTGAGGACTCCGTGGCAGATATGCAAGTGACGAAAAAGGGAAAAGTATTGATTCGAAAAAATGCAACATTTGCTACTAATCGACTGCAGGCATTATTGGTGCATGAAATCGGAACACATGTTTTTCGTTTTGAAAATGGGAAACGTCAGCCATTTAAATTATTTGAACGAGGAACAGCTGGATATTTAGAAACGGAGGAAGGACTGGCAATTTATAATCAGAATCAATTGGGATTAGTATTGGGAGAAAAATTTCTCACTCCGGCATTGCTCGTGGTGGCAATATTTTTGGCAAAAAAAATGGGGTTTCGGGCTTTATTTGAAATTCTTCAGCAAACCTATGCTTTATCTGATGATATGGCATGGAAGTTATGTATCAAGGCAAAAAGAGGAACGGCAGATCAGTCAAAGCCAGGTGCCTTTACAAAAGATTTAGCATATTTCAACGGGGAACGGGCTATTGAAAAATTTGTGGCAAATGGTGGAGATATCAAAGATTTATATATTGGGAAAATTACTATTGAGAATTTGAAAACATTGAAAAAATTTGAGGGAATAGTGAAGGCGAAGTGGATGTTGTAGAGTTTTTATTTTTAAAAAGAATCCCCACATTAGAAGTGCAGGGATTTTCTTTCAATGAGCGGACATTTTTACCATTTATGCAGAGATAGGTCGAATGGAATTGTAAAGGAAAGCTGAAAAGAGGGTTCGTATTTACTAAAGTTAGAACCGATTAATAAAGCAGCCATTGCTTTTCCGTGGTTCAAACCAATATCTATTCCTGCTTGCCAGAATACTTCATTTATCTTGAAATCATTTCCCAATACACCAACAACGGCAATTGGAATAGTTGATTCAAAATTATTTAACCAATACTCATTAAATGAGTAGAGCACATTATTTACAGGACTATATCCTAATGACAAATAGGTGTGATTAAGGATGTAGCCATGTTCTATATTTAAAGAAATTCCGGCTTCCGGCGTACTTCCTTGATTCCAAGTGATTGACGGATTAAACCGTAATCCCAATACCATTTCATTTTTTTCTTGTGCCATGACTTCACTAAAGGAGAAGGCAAAAATGACTAATAACAAAAGCAACTTTTTCATAACAATATTTATTTAAAGATTTATATATAAGATTCACTCATCTGTCACTGAGAAGGAAAAGGTAAGTAAATCTTATTATTTGTCCGCTATTTGAAAGATCTGAAAAGAAAGAAGTAATGTTCTCTCTTTTACTTTGTCATTTTAGAGCAAGAAAACAAAACGTTAACCTATTACATTCTTTCTGGTGCCTGAAATCCGAGAATGCTCATTCCTTTTTCAAGAACATTCAGAACCTTTTCTGCTAAAGCAACTCGTGCAGCACAGAGTTCTGGAGTTTCTGCTTTCAAAATTGAATTTACGGCATAATAACTCGACCAGTCTTGAGCCAACTCTAATAAGTAGGTGACAACGTAGGTTGGGTTCAAGTTTTCCGCCGCTCGATTCAATACATTGGGAAAAGCGATGATTTTTGCTCCAAGTATCTTTTCGGCATCTCCCAAATACTCAGCAACGTTTGTTTTTGGCTGTTTACCGGCTTTTCTTAAGATAGATTGAATTCGTACCGCTGCGTATTGCAAATACGGCCCTGTGGCGCCCTCAAAGGCGATAGATTTTTTTGTGTCAAACGTAATAGATTTCTTTGGTGATGTTTGTAACAAAAAGAATTTCCAGGCTGCATCTTGAATTTTTTCAGCCGTATCACTTATTTCTGATTCGCTCCAATCATCGTGACGCTTGGAAATTTCTTCAGCGGCCAAATCGTGTAACTCGTCCATTAAGTTGTCGGCATCTACAACGGTTCCTTCACGAGATTTCATTCGTCCATCGGGAAGGTTTACGAGTCCGTATCCGAGATGATGGAGATGTTTTGGTGCAATGAGTCCTAGTTTATCCAGACATGTGAATAATACTTTGAAATGGTAGTTTTGTTCATCAGCAACGACGTACATCATCTGATCAGGATTGAAATCTTTCATTCGAGCGGTAGCTACCGCCAAATCTTGTGTCAGATAAATTGAGGTTCCGTCTGCTCGGAGGACAACTTTTTCATCGAGTCCTTCCGCTGAGAGGTCGATTACAATTGCTCCATCATCACGTTTTTGAAAAACGCCCTTCTTTAGTCCTTCTTCTGCGATATCTCTTCCAGCCGTATAATATTCAGATTCTTTGTACGATTTTTCGAAATGAATTCCTTGGCGTATATATGTTTCTGCATGTCCCTCAAGTGCCCAATCTGACATTTGTTTCCATAATTTTTTTATTTCTTCGTCTCCTTGTTCCCACTTTACGAGCATCTCTTTTGCTTCATCGATAAGTTCCTCGTTTTTTTTTTCTTCTTGGCTGAATCGTACGTACCAGTCTCCCACAAAGTGATCACTTTTCTTGTTCGGTAGTTCCCCGTTTCCCCATTTTTGATAGGCAAGCATTGATTTACAAATATGTACTCCACGATCATTAATAATATTTACACGGTGAACATTTGCGCCGACTGCTTCGAGTAAGTTCGATACAGAGATCCCGAGCGCATGATTTCTCATGTGTCCGAGGTGGAGTGGTTTATTCGTGTTTGGCCCGGAGAACTCCATTACAATATTTTGTCCTGCAGAAACAGTCCCTTCCAGAGGAGACTCAAGGACCTTTGTGAAAAATTGTTCTGGTGCAAAAAAAAGATTGAGGTATGGACCAGTAATTTCAGTTTTCTCTACAAAATCACAGTCAGAGAGAGCTTCTTTTATGCGTTCAGCAATTTGAATAGGGGATTGTCCTTCGCTTTTTGTAAGCTGAAAAAATTTCATTGCAATATCACCATTCTGTCCCCGTGGGACAGGTGAAAATTCTATTTTTGAACAAAAATCTTGATCAAAGGTTTTCTGTAGCCAGGTAAGCACAAGGTTTTCCATTGTTTGGAGAGTAACAAATTACGAGATTTTGTCAGCTTTTATTTAAGAAATCAGGGCGAGATATTAAATCCCGCCCCAAAAATTTAATTTTTATAAAGGTCTGATTCCCAGTCATGTAAATTAAAAGCTGTTTTTTGAGCTAAATTATAAATTTCAGTGAATCCGGCCGAAGAATTTTGATTAAATGTAGAGTTTTTATTAAATGTTGCAAGATTATGATCGAAGAGAGAGTTCGGAGAATTAAGCGAAATTACATCAATATTTCCTTTATACAGTTTTACCTGTACTTTTCCTGTTATTTTCTTGTTGTGACTATTTATGAATGCGTGAATGTGGTACATCACCGGATCATACCATTTGGCAGCATATGTAAGATAAGCCCACTTACTATCAATAAATAATTTCAGCTCATTTTCTTCCCTGGTTGAAACAAGTTTTTCTAATTTCTTGTGTGCTTCAATGAGGATGCTTGCAGCAGGATTTTCATATACACCTCTTACTTTAAGGCCTACAATTCTATCTTCAATCAAATGAAAGACTCCAACTCCATGTTGTCCACCGATTTTATTTAATTCAAAAATAATAGTACTCAATTTTTTCTTTACTCCGTTAATAGCAATAGGTTTTCCTTTTTCAAACTCAATTTCTAGTACCTCGTTTTTATAACAAGCTTTTTCTGGAGTGGCACACCATTTCAAAATTTTCTCGTCAATGGGGGCCAGTTCTGGATTTTCAATTTCCCCGCCTTCCCCAGTATTTCCCCACATATTTTCATCATATGAATAAGGAGTATCTTTTTTTTGAATTACAGGAATATTATGTTTTTTAGCATATTCAATTTGCTCATCTCGTCCCATTGACCATTCTCTGACAGGAGCAATGGTTTTTAATGTTGGATCAAGCGTTGTGATATATCCTTCAAATCTAACTTGGTCATTTCCTTTTCCAGTACAGCCATGAGCGATAACCATACAGTTATGTTTTTGTGCTATTTTTACAGCAATTTTAGAAATCATAACTCTTCCGAGAGGGCAGCTAAGTGCATATCCACCTTGATAATCAGCATTTGCCATAATTGCTTCAGCAAGAAAAATATCAGCAAATTCATCTTTTGCGTCATATACAATGGCATCTTTTGCACCGAGAGAAAGCGCCTTATCTTTAATCGCACTTAAATCATCAGCCGTTTGTCCAATGTCTATAGTAAGAGCTATAACATTGCATTTATATTGCTCTTGAATCCATTTAAGGAGAATACTTGTATCAAGACCTCCGGAATACAGGAGAAGACATGTATCAAATTCTCCTGCATGCGCCTCATGTGAAGCGACTTTTTGATATGATGTTGTAGTTTTCATTTTGTAAAATTTTAAAGAAATAAGTGTTTGTTGAA
>Ga0307989_1000855_pt1 | contig 17982 bp, 15 predicted proteins | sample EllFjometagen185_FD_203164 | JGI IMG/M metagenome (GOLD analysis project Ga0307989, IMG submission 203164) | Marine microbial communities from Ellis Fjord, Antarctic Ocean - #185 | ecosystem: Environmental > Aquatic > Marine > Unclassified | place: Southern Ocean | collected 2014-10-08
AGATCTTATGGGAAATCATGCAATTGGAGTTCAGTTAGGAATAACAGGGGACTTGAGTGCTTCTGATGTTGTGCTTACTTATATGAATCTTAAAGGTCGGATAGACCATGGGTACGGCGGATTTTATCTGAGCGATGAATGGGTCTATTGGACTGATTTCAATAACAGGGATGATTACATGCGAGAACGAGAATATAACTTTGGTATTTATTCCATTTTACGCTATCCATTTAATAAATTTTGGAGACTCGATTTCGAGAACATCTTCTCTTCTAAAATATTGAGACGTGACTGGTGGGATGGTAATGATTGGAAAATAGAATATCTTGATCCTAATTTTATTATATGGTATGAAGAAAAATATCATGATGATATAGAAGCAAGTGAAACTGAATACATTTATGCTCCTCAACTTACGTTGGTTCACGATAATGCTATTTATGGAAGTGTTGGTCCTGTCTCCGGTTCACGTAAAGCACTTCTTATCAATCATAGCTTTTCTACTGCAGAAGATTATACGATCGTTTATACAGATTTAAGAAAATACCTCTTCTTTGCAAAAAGATATGCCTTTGCCTTCAGATTTAGTGGTGGAACAATTCAGGGAGATACAAATCAAAAATTCACAATGGATTATTACAATGGTGTACGTGGTTTAACCGAAGATTATGAAGGCAGGAATAAATTTTTAGTTTCTGCCGAGCTTAGATATCCGTTTATCGATAATCTGCAAATGTCATTTCCTTTCCCGATGTATTTCTATCAGATACGCGGAAGCGCATTTATTGATGCCGGAAGTATTTGGGATGATAATGAGGACTTAAAATTAGTAACCGATGGCAAACTCGAAGGTTTGAAGTTGTCTGTGGGTTTTGGACCGAGGCTGAATTTAGGGTATTTTGTTGTAAAATTCGATATTACCTGGAATACAGATCTGGAGAATTTCAGTAAGCCAACGTACTTTGTAAGTTTAACACCAGATTTTTAGAATATCATACTGATGCTATTGCTTCCCTTTGTTAGGGGAGATTGAGAGGGGGTTTCTTAATCTGTTCTTAAATCCCGCTTTTGCGAGAATGGTAAATTAATATTAGAATAAATAAGTACCTAAGCTAAAGCTGAGATGTGCATTCCCAGAGTACGGATAGTCATTATATTCGCGAGCTTTATAAAAAAATGATGAAAACTCATAATCAATTTCAAATCTTCCGAAAAAGAAATCAGCAAAATTTATTGAGATTCCTGCAATCGGATGAATAAATATCCCTTCAAGTTTTGTATTCTCGTATATGTAGTTATTATTATTGTCATCAGGATGATAAGTATCTCTGTTTTCCCCCCATGAATAGCCAATTCCTGCACCGTAAAAAAGGTTAATGATTCGTTTATTAGAATTAAATAGAATATTGAAATCTAATTTTATTTCTTCTGCAAAATGCCAGTGAGTATATCCTTCCATATCGTGATCTCTATTTTCGTTGTTCCATTCTTTTCTAATAATCCCCAATCTATATTCTGAAGGGTAAAACTTTTTAGAAGGAAATGTTTGAAGATTGAGATAATACTTTGGGTTGAAGCTAGCAACTTTAGTAAATGGTATCACACTACTAAATTCATTACCCAAACGGTATCTTCTTGTATGGAAGAATGGATTATCTTTTTTGTATTTCTCCAATTTATGACCATGAACAAATCCATAAATAGGTCCTCCGATAACTCCTAATGTAGTTCCCAAAAGACCAAATGCCAAAGGAGCTAATCCGTAGTCATCATCTGGTGCAAATATAAGAGCTGCACTAACACCAATACCTGCTCCAATATTTGCCCAACGAATGGTTTGTTGGATAGTTTGATTTACACGATAATCATTTAAATAGTTATTAGATTTTTCATACATTGGGATTCTAAAATTGTAATGTTTGTTTGTTATTAGTGAATCGGGATTTATTGAGGGTTGCTCTCCAAAAACATTATAAAATACAATCAGTAACAATAATATCAAGATTTCTTTTTTCATTCATCCTCTATTTTGTATTTATTGTAGCTTAAACCAGATTAAATTATAAAATGAGCGATTTTGGATTCTCCACCCGTTTTGGTGAAAGTGCCTGAAATGCTTCTCTGCAATCACTTTCTTTACCGTCACATCGTGGTTATTCACTATCCTTCGATAAAATCCAGCAGTTGCCTGATCTATCCTTGTTCGCAAGTTGAACTTGTGAACAAAATTGAAAGCGAAGTTTAACTTCGCATATATTTGCATTACGAAGTACAACTTCGTAACGAGAGTATCTTCTCGCTTTTCTATGTTTTCACTTTCCACATAAACTCTGATGATCGAATAAATTCAAAGTCATTTTTTGTCTTATCAATTTTTTGCAGTTGCTGATAATTCCACTTATCTATTTTAGGAAATGACATTATAGAATGAATTTTTATAAAACAGGCAATTATTAATAAAAATAATACTGTGAAAAGTATAAATTTATTAAATATATTTATTTTGATTATTTTATGATGCTTATTCATTTCTTGATCGTTCATGATGTCATCTCACCTTAAAAAAGTTCGGATTCTCAACTCGTTTTGGACTCAATACTTGAAATGCTTCCCTGCAATCACTTTCTTTACCATCACGTCGTGAACTTACATTGTAGAAATTTATGACGATCTCCGGAAAGAAGTCTTCCAGAACTGATACGATCCCTTTGGCAAAAGTACGGCAATAAATTGCGCAAACATCTTCATGACATTGTTCTGCCAGTTTTTCTGCTTCTATAGTCAGGCAGTTTTTACAGATCTTAGTTTCCAAATAAACCGTATTTCCTTCAATCCAGATGTCTGGCATGTTACCTCCACGATCAGCAAAGTAACCATGCAAGAATTCACGTACTCCTTCTACTGGGTCATTACGGAATTCTGCTATGTTGAATTTATTTTCTTTAATGAGTTTTGTGAATCTTTCCATTCCAATTGCAAAACCTGAATATAAGTTGTTTTTTTGTATAGCTCTGAATGCTAAATTACCAAAATATTTGTGAAGAAGAGCAAAATCATTTAATTCTTCAACTCTGGTTTGGATGCTGAGATTGTTTATTCCTTTATCGTTCATTTTGGCTCCTATAGCCTATGTAAAGCGAGTAGTTGGCTCGCTTTTGCAAAACTTGGGTTTTGCTTCTTCGTTACATTCCCAAAGGGGGCTTTGGAAACGAGAATAAAATCCTCCTGCTTTTCTACGTTTCCCTTTTAGGGACTAAGTTCCGTATAAAAGGGAATTGCAAGGGATTCCTATCCCACCAATTTCTCAATTGTTTCTTCACAGATCTGTTCAGATCTCTCAGCTGTTTCACTTTCCACATAAACACGGATTATAGGTTCAGTTCCACTTTTGCGAATATGAATCCAAAATTTATCTCCAAGAATTTTTATTCCATCAGTTGTATTTAACTCATAATCCGCAAAGATTTCAGGAACTTTAGCCATAATCTTATCCAATTTTGAAGGATCGACCTTAATCTTGTTTTTAGCAAAATAGTATTTTGGAATCTGGTTAGCTAACTCAGAAACTGTTTTTCCACTTTCTGCTAAATAACCCAGAATCACAGCCATTCCTGCTGGTGCATCTCTTGTAAAATGAACTTCAGGACAGATAATACCACCATTCCCTTCACCACCAACCGGACTATTTATTTCCATCATCATTTTCCCAACATTGATCTCACCAACTTTTGTACGATGAATTTTCACACCAAATTTTTCAGCAATATCTTCTGAAGCCATCGAGGATGATAGGTTTGTTACAATATCACCTTTTATCTTAGAAAGAATAAAATTCTCTGAGAGTAAAAGTGTTAACTCCTCGCCTAGGCAATTTCCATTTTCATCTACAATAGCCAGTCGATCAACATCTGGATCAGTTGCAAAACCAATGTCTGCATTATGTTCCTTAACTGCTTTCTCTAATTGTGTAAGGTTTTTATTCAATGGTTCTGGTGTATGAGCAAAAATTCCAGTTGGTTCGCTATTTAATTCAATAACCTCACAGCCAAAATCTTTTAGAAGTTTAGGTGAAATTAAACCACCTGCACCATTCACAGAATCAATAACCACTTTGAATTTCTTTGCTTTTATCTCATTAATATTCAAATAAGAAATATTCATGATTTTGTTTATGTGTCGTTCAGTTGCATTATCGTCTTTACTTAATTTTCCAATCTTATCCCAACCAATATAATCAACTTCATTCTGGAAAGATGATACAAGAGCTTTAGCATTCTCAGGGAAGAGAAACATTCCGTTCTTTCCAATAAATTTCATGGCATTCCATTCAGCAGAATTATGTGAGGCCGTAATAGAAATTCCACCCATCGCATCACTTTCCTCTACTGCCAGAAGAACTGTTGGAGTGGAAACAACTCCAATATCAACAACATCGCAACCAACTGACATTAAACCGGCTGTTACAGCATTGAACATAGCAGGTCCGGTTACGCGAGAATCTCTTCCAATAATTATTTTTCCCCGACCTGAAAACACTCCAAAATGTGCAGCATATTTCAATGCAATCTCAGCTGTTAAGCTCTCACCATATATTCCACGTATTCCCGAAACACTTACCATTAATTTACTCATATTTATTTTCTCCTATTTATATTATCGACCTCATCCGTCTGAACCACACTGGTGTGGTCAGACACCTTCTCCTATCGAGGAGAAGGAAAATATCATGATTCAATCAGCGATTGAATCTTTTACGAAACATGGGTTTTGCTGCATCTTTTTGTTCCCAAAGAGGCTTTGGGAACGAAATTTTATCCTTGTTTGCAACTTGAACTTGTGAACATAATTGAAAGCGAAGTTTAACTTCTCATACATTCGCATTACGAAGTTTAACTTCGTAACGAGAGAACACACCCCGCGACTTAAGTCGCACCCCTCTCAAGAGGGGAATTTCTCCTTGCTTTTCTTATGTTCTCCTTTGATTCAAAGGAGACAGCAGAGGATTCAAACCTTCACCTCAATAAACTTTACTTCCACGCTATAATTATCTTTCTTTACTATCGGAAACTTATCAATAATAGCTTTATATCTGTCAAGTTGCTCTTCTTCATAATTCGAACCAGTTTTGTAATCTAATATTAGTATTTTCTTTTCAGAAGTGTTTAACATTAATCTATCTATACGAGATTCTTTGCCTGAATCATCAAAAATTGTGTATTCATTAAATATTTTATTCCAGTGTGATTCATCAAAATAGTCTGCATTATCATTTATAAAAATTCGAACTTTTTTTAGAATTTCATCCAACTCATCTCGATGCAAAAGGCTACCATATTTAGCAATGGTTTTTTTATAAGCTATGTCTATTTCATTTTCTTCATTATAACTTATATGACTAAGGAATTCATGTGCGATATTACCAATTAAAAGGCTTTGATTTTGCAGAAACTCAGTTTTAAGTTGATACAAATTGGTAATGTCTTTTTTTATGATGTTATCGGGTTTAAAAATTTTGAAATAATCAGGTAACTCAAGCTTTTGGTGAATTTTATCATCCATTGTAATTAGTTCTGTAGATAGTTTACCAAACCGCATCTGATGATGAACCTGAGAGCGTTCCTGCAAATTATTTTTGAATTCCCTATATATAGTATTTGTTACTTGCTTAAATATTGTTGAATCATTTGTTGTGTCTTTAATTAATTTTTGTAAATTACCCTTTTTATTATAATGCAGATAGATAAAGAGATTGTTTTTTGCACGAGTGAGAGCAACATAAATATTATTCAGTTCATCACCGGAATCACGATTATTCACAAATTCAATTAACTTACTTTTTTGCGATTTCTGCATAATTCTATTAAAATTATAGGTAAAAGCAAAATCATCAAAACTGTTAAAATTATCAGCAAATTTATAATACAATTTTAATCCCGAATTATTTCCACCACTTTTTGCAGTAACATCAAAAACTGCAAAAACAGTTTCAAATTGTAAACCTTTAGATTTGTGTATTGTAAGCAGTTTTATAGAACCACTTACCGATTGACCGATCTGGGAGTATTCATCCTTCTCTTCTATCAATTTGCAATACTGCAAAAATCCAGATACATTGGATGTATATTCATGGTTGGAGCGTTCAAATTCTGCTGTAACTTCCAGAAATCTCAGCAGATTCTTCAATTCAATTTCAGATGAAAAAACTTTAGAGAATCCGAATTCCTCCAGGACTAATTTGATCAAACTCAAAATAGAATCTGAGTGATGCTTCAACTTATACAAAACATTCAAATATGGATGAAGATCAGATTTTCGCAGAAAAACATCTAAATTTGCAGAATTTTTATATCTGTCGATTACAAATTTCAAATCAGTTGGAGACATCAGAACTAGATCAGATCGCAAAAATTTAATCAGTTCCATGAAGTCTTCATAGACTAAGAATTTGAGAATAAAGAGGATCGGCTTGATAGCTTTATGATTGAAAAGAGAACCTGACATTTCCAGTGTATAATCAATGCCTGCTTCGTCCAGAACCTGAGCCATAATACCAAGTTCTTTATTAGTTCTCATGATTATAGCAGAATCAGCTGGAATGATCAATCTAGAATCTAAATTAGAAATTATGTTTTTCTGAACGAATTTCTGGTAAACTTCTGCTTTTTCAAGCTTTCTATCATCTTCAATACAATTTTGAAAGTCGATCTGAACGAATCCACCTTCAGTTTTAGCACAATCGATTTCTATATATTCCCAATCTTCCACGACATTTAGAAATTCAGATTTAAATAACTTATTCAGCCAATTCATCAAAATTGGTTTACTGCGATAGGAAGTAGAAAGTGTATCATATTCCACTGGTTCATTTAAGATAGATTCGAAATCTGTGAGTAGTTTGCGTTCACCACCTCGCCAACCGTAGATTGCTTGTTTTTCATCTCCAACAACAATCACATTTCCATAATCTTTTTGCCCAATCCCGCTGGTGATTTCTTTTAACATTGGTTTAAAAATATTCCATTGCAAAATACTGGTATCCTGAAATTCATCGATCAAAATAAAACGTGTGTTGTAGGAAAGCTGCTCATAGAAAACATTCAGAACATTTTCTTTATCGACAATAGAAAGTTGTGGATCGTACAGAAAGCGGAAGGTATAATAGCTAATATCGGAATGCGTGAAAATCTTGTTGCGGAATTTAATCTTATCGTAAGTCTGCAGTATATCAGAAGCTAAAGAAATGATATTTAACTGCTCGATCAGTGCTTTGTCAAAATACAGAAAATTAGCTAAAGAATTCTGTAAACTTGCAAAAAGTTCTTTTAATTCTTTATTGCGCAATTTAGTTCCATTCCATAAATTCTTATCATCAAGCATTAACTTAAAATTCTCATCCAGAAAATTTTTATTTGTAAGAATTGAAAACATTCTTTCTGAGAAATCAGTTACATTCAAAACTGAGATATTAAGGTGTGTAGACATAATCTCAACAAAGTTTTTCTGTAATAGAGAAATAATTGATTCACCTTTTTTATCAATCTCAATTTGCAGTAAATCCAGGAAATTTTCTACTTCTATTTCATACTTTTGGAAAGCTGCTTCTTTTTGGATTTTCAATGTTTGTTCATCCAAATTTGAAAGATCAACAAATTCAAATAACCAACGGTTTTCTATTATGCCCAAAATTAATTCTTTGAATTGATCCAGATTTCTTCGTTTAGCTTGTAAAAATATATTTTCATAGTTGGTTAAATTCTCATCCTTTAAAATTCTCTCATAAATTTCTGGAAGAATTTCAGAATTGATTTTGTTATCGATTTGAAATTCCGTAATGTTGTGGAAGGGTGCAATGATTCCGCTGAAAATCGTATTTACAAAAGAATCTATTGTACTGATTTTCACTGTTGATTTATTCGTAATCATCTTCTGATAAGTATTTTCCAGGAAGACCATCTCTTCAGCATTGAATTGAATTTTAGGATTAATATTTTCTTGAATGGTTTGCTTTAATTCTATTCCTGCATTAGTACCATTTACAATTTCATGCAATTGTAGAAAAATGCGTTCCCTGATTTCTGCTGTAGCTTTTTTGGTGAATGTAATAACCAGAATTTCATCAAAATGGATGCGATGTTTAAGCAAGAGGTTTATGAATTCCAAAGAAAGACGATATGTTTTTCCGGTTCCGGCACTGGCACGAATTACAAGAGGTTTCATTATATCTCCTCTCTTTTCGTCAGTAAATCTCGCCGTGTAATATCTATTTCTTCATATTTGTCTTTTTTCTCTGCCAGACCAAAACCTTCATTCATTATCTGATCAAACCTTTCTGAAATCTCGTCTTTCAATTCGGTACGTTTTGTAAGTCGCTTCAGATTTTTTTGCTCCACGAAGAATAGATAAGAATTTAATTTCTCAACGATTGCTGGAAGTTCAATCAGATAACAGATATTTTCGTAAAACTGCAGTTGCTGATTGTAGCGTTTCAGTTTTGCATAATCACTGTTTCCGGTTTTGAAATCAAAGATGAATTTATGATCGTCAGCATGTATTCGCAGATCGGGACGACCTTTCAAATAGATTTCCAAGTCATTGATATCTGTAAATTTCTTTTCCATACTTTTTTCTGTTTCAGGAAAGACTTTAATATCTTTATTTGAGAGATGTAGGTCATTGTGCAATCTATAAAAGAAATTTTCAATACCTTCAGTAAGGACGGGTAAAAAGATCTTCTGGAAATAATTATCGGAAAAATTATGAGGGGAGATGTATCGAAAATCACGATTATATTTGAGATAATGCTCGATTGATTGCTCAACATAGAGTTTGGTGTTGTGAACAAAATTATGCTTAAATTCATTGGAATGATAAACATCGATCAAGCGCTTCCAAACCAGAGTGATGATCTCATGTGAAATTGTTCCTATAAGTCTGCTGCTGAAATCATTACCGATCTCTGTTACATGTTTACATAGGTCTACAATAAATTCCAGATAATACTCAAAAGCATTGTTCTTAAGTTTTTCCCATTTATAAAAACTCAAGCTTAATTTATTGTCAGGGAATGCATTCTTATCATATTGAAAATAGAAGAAGTTTTCAGGAAGATTTTGTTTGTTTGGAATTTCTAAGTGATTCGATTTAAGCAGATTGTTGAAAATTTGTTTTTGAAGATTAGAAAAATCAACTGCATCAACTTCTTCAAGCATATCATGCAATTTCAATTCCTCTAAAAATGAACTGATTTCGATGTTTTCTTCCAAATTATTACGAGTAAAAGCAGCTACATTTTGGCAACTACAGAGCAGTCGATAGAAATAAAATTTATCTCGGAGTATAATATCCTCATAAGTTTTCAATCCAAGTTCTTTACGCTGATTTTCCGAAAGCAGGAATTGAGTGTGCTTGCGGTCGGGAAGCACTCCTTCCACCACATTCAGAATATACAGATTTTGAAATTCTAGATTTCTTGTGTCTTGTAAGGTGGTAATCTCAAAACAAGTTGGTGATGTAGATGTTTCAAGTTTAAGCTTTTTTGACTTAAGATAATCCAGAAAAAGTTTGAGAAGATTTTCAGCAAGTTTTGTTGGGAAAATATCTTTCCAATTTCCTATTAATTCAATTTCTTCTATAGACTTAAAATCAGCCAGAGACTCATAGAAAACTTCTGCTACATCAGTCGTGTTTTGCAAATCAGCAAGCAAGTATTCCAAATCAAGATTTTCATCAATATAGTCTATCAAATTTTTTATTGTTGATAGTTTTCGGAAATTCTTAAGTAGTTTGAAGACATGTTCAAACAGTGGTATGAATTCTGATTTATTTTGTTGGATAAACTCAAGATCAAGATATTTGAAATCGTTATCAATCAGTTTGAAAATGTAAGAACGAATCGATTCCCGTTCAGAAATATCTTTAATAAAGTATCTCAGCAGATCATCATTTGAAACCAATGCTAAAATTGACTGCATAGAAATTAGAAATGGCTGTCCTTCCCAGATTATTGAATTGAGCATTTCAGAAATTACCTGAAAGAAATGAAAAAATCTTGTACTAGGAAAATTCAGAGAAGTTGATTTTGAGAAAAACTCATTGGAAAGTAAGTGAGCATAAGGTTGTCTTTCAAATTGAAAATCTATGATTGTAGACTTTTCTGTTGTAGCTAATGCAGTGGTCATCTGAGCGATCATCTGTGATTGATCGAAAGAAGTATACATCCGCAATTTATTGGTAAAAAATGGCTTTATGTGATTTGCATTGAAATCAGGTGATATTTTAAGATCTTCTTCAACAAAACATTCTGCTGGTATTTGTGATAAGAGGACAACTTGTTCTTTAAAACTCGAGAGAAGCTTTTTTTCGAAATTTGTGAAATAAAACTGATTAACAACAATTATTTTATTGAAATTAGATTCACAATAACTTTCTCTGTTTCTTATAATAATTGTGTCAGTGAAATTTATTTTATTAAGATGCTTCTGATAATTGTATTTGATCTGAAGAAGATGTTCAAAGCTGTTCAATTGCCAATCACCGGAAGTTTGTTTGGCAGATAGTACTTTAGTTATTGAATCATTCGATATAAGTTCTTCTTGCATCTCTTCCCAAAATCCAAAGAATTTATAAGCAAACTCAATTGATTGATGATAAGCTTTAATTTTGAAGAAATCTTTTGATACAGCTGACAGAGATTGAAACAGAGCTAGAGTACGTTTTTCTTCTTTCAAAATTGGTTTATCAGAGATAAATAGGGATTTTTTCCATTCATCCATTGTAAGGAACTGATGTTCACTAAAATCCCACTTAGGTTGATATAATTTCTGTGCTTCTCGTTTACTTTTACGAGTGGGGAAGAGCAGCAAACATTTCTCGCTGTTGATTTCATTCAGTGCAGTTTGTAGAATGTTTTGATTGAGTGGAATGTGTTTGATATTCATTTTTCTATTGGGCTTTTAAATTTTAAGTTTACAATAAGGATGAAAAGGCATAACACAAAATCTAAGATACCGATGACGAGTGGAATTACAATTGAGAGCAAGATAGCTCCAAGTGAAGTTGAATCTGTATTTGCCGAATATGCAATATAATAACCAATTGCTAAAATCAATAAACTTCCCAAGAAAAATATCCCAAAGAAAATGAGGAGGGTGATAAGTGTTACTAAAAGATTATAGAGAAGTAGGTTTTTATCTAACACTTTTTTTAGTAGCTTTTCCAGAAAATTCATACTCTGTTCCTTAAACTATTTCTTTCGCAAAGATATTTTTTGATTTTAATTAAGCAAGTTGTTTTATTATTAAAGAAATTTAATAAATTAGATTGCTTTGATCAATTCAGGATAATTATTTTTTGCTGAATTAACTTCTAATGAAACTGGATGAAAAAGCGTTTCCTCTTTAGGATAAGATATCAGAAGTTTTTGCAGAACATTAGTATTATTCTCTATTAACCACGTTTTTTCCTGCTCTTTTTGTAAAATGACCGGCATACGATGATGAATATTTCTTAGTTTTTCGTTGGGTGATGTTGTAATAATTGAACATGAGTAAATTTGCTTTCCAGCGGGAGATTTCCAGATCTCCCAAATCCCTGCGAATGAGAATAATTCCCTATTTTGTAATGTAATATAATAGGGTTGTTTATTCTCTTTTTTCCATTCGTAAAATCCATTTGCAGGGATGAGACAACGTCTCCGCTGAAAAGCATACTTGAAACTTGGTTTCTCAGCAATTGTTTCACTTCGTGTGTTTATAAGCTTATTACCTATATTCTCATCTTTCGCCCAAAAAGGAATTAACCCCCATTTACATAATCTCAGAACGTTTTGCTGATTATTATTAATTAGAATTGGAATTTCCTGCCCGGGAGCAACATTATAATTCGCTTCTATTTCATTATTATCATTTAAAAGATCAGCATAATCTTTTATTGCTTGAAAACTACTATAAAGTGCAAATCTACCACACATTGATCCTCCAGCTCATTTCTGGTTGATAAGTTTTATCAAAATAATTATATCAGCAATCTCAATTTACGAACAATGAATCGTAATCTTAATCATATTATTCGCAAACACGGAGCTTTGAGCTAAGGGTAAAACAAGATTCCAATCTTGTACTTTTCATACTCGAAATCGGAGTTTCAAGTTACTTGTAAAATAGACACTCTTGCCTGTTACATGAAAGTAGAGCTTTGAGCTAAAATCATATTACCGGCATCTCAGATTTAAAAAACGAAAACAGTTCTTGTTTATCCTTTTTATCATTTTCCCAAACCAGGTTAGATACACTCAAACCTAAAAGCCTAATCTTACATTTTGGTCCTAAAGTTTCAAGAAGCATTTTTTTCCCTAAATGATTGATAACTCTATCCTGATCAAATGGAATATCAAGTGTTTTGCTTCTACTTACTACATCAAAATTTGCATACTTAATTTTCAGTGTCAAAGTTTTTGCCTTAAATTTTCTTTCCTGTATCTGTTTGCTAATCTTTTCTCCGAGCTTGAACAGAATTTCCACCATTTTACTTACATCACTTATATCCTTTGCGAAGGTGCGCTCATGTCCAAGAGATTTTCTAATTCTTTTTGTAGTCACCTCCCTATTATCAATTCCTCTAACAATATTATAATAATAGCTTCCAGCCTTTCCAAAGTGTTTCATCAATTCTTTCAATGTCCGTTCCTTCAGATCTCTTCCATTTCTTATACCCAGCAGGTTCATTTTTCCTTCACTCTTTATTCCAATTCCGTGAAATTTTCCAATAGGAAGTTCTTCCAGTACTTGTTTTGCCTTTAAGGGAGTTACGACCATCAACCCATCTGGTTTATTCATGTCAGAAGCAATTTTTGCCAGGAATTTATTATATGAAACTCCTGCCGATGCTGTGAGTTTTGTTTTACAAAATATTTTTCTTCTTATCTCAATTGCAATCTGAGTTGCAGATGCAATGCTTTTTTTATTTTCAGTCACATCAATATATGCTTCATCAATTGATACAGGTTCAACCAGATCTGAGTATTCATAGAAAATCTCTTTTGCAATCTCAGATGCTTCTTTAATTGCATCAAATTCTGGCTTTACAAAAATACCATTTGGGCATAACTTGTAGGCTTTAAAACTAGGCATTGCGGAATGAACACCAAACTTTCGGGCTTCATAATTGCAGGTAGAAACTACACCCCTGCTATTTGCAGGTCCTCCGCAGATTACAGGTTTACCTTTAACTTCTGGATGATCTCGAATATAAACTGCTGCAAAAAAAGCGTCCATATCTACATGAATGATCTTTCTTGTTTTATTCATATTGCTTTTACAACCGGAATATGTTCCCAACTAGTTGTATAACTTGGAGTAAGGTTTTTTCTTCTCATTTGCCATGGTTTCTTAATGCCGGCAGAAGCATAAGCAATTCTATGTGATCCCATTTTTTCATTAATATCATCCATGCAGTCCATAATAATTTTACGATGATCATCTAAATATGTTGGTTGGAAAAAATCAAGTGGTGCTTTGCTTTGATGCATAATGTCAGCAAGCATTACGCCAACTTTTTTATATTTGTATCCGGGACGATATATCTTCTTTAGAATTCTATTGGCAGCACGAATAAAATCTGGAGTATAACCAGAGGGGAGAGGAAGACGTGCTTTGGCATAGTTTGCATATTGTGGCTCATTTTTAAAACGGTTTGTAGAAAGGAATACAATTATGAGAGAGGCTACTTGATTTTCGGAACGCAGTTTTTTTACTGCCACACTGCAATAATCGGAAGTTGCTTCCAGCAAATCCTGTAGCTCCGTTACAGTACTTCCAAATGATTTTGATGATACGATCTCTTTTTTGGGCTTTATATCCATCTCCAAATCAACACAGGAAATTCCTCGCAATTCCTTCACTAAACGCAAACCAACAATCGTCATTTTTTTTTGCACCCAATTATCCGGAACTTGAGTGAGTTCATACGCATTTGTAATTCCGTTGCGACGTAACATTTTAGCGTATTGCCTTCCGACCCCCCAAATATGTTCTACTTCTACCCAACGAAGTATTTTATCTTTATCCGGATGATCTGAAATATCGAAAACGCCTTCAGCAAAATTATGCTTTTTTGCAAAACGATTAGCGATTTTTGCCAGAGTTTTTGTAGATCCTATTCCCACTGAAACCGGTAACCCGGTATGCTGCCTCACAGTTCTCTTTATCTGTCTGCCATAATCAGTTAGATTTAGATGCTCAAATCCTGTGAGTGAAAGAAATGCTTCATCAATAGAATATATTTCAAGGTCAGGTGTGAACATTGATAATGTATTCATAACTCTGGCAGACATATCACCATATAATGTATAATTTGAGGAAAACAGCTTGATACCATGTTCTCTTATTAAACGCTTATCGATTTTGAAAGCAGCATTGCCACGGGAAATTCCCAATTGTTTTAATTCATCAGAAAGTGCTACGATTATGCCGTCATTATTTGATAATATTCCTACAGGTTTATTTGCAAGATGCGGATTGAACACTTTCTCACAGGAAGCATAAAAGCTGTTGCAATCAACTAAAGCGACGGTATTTTTTGCCATTGTTATCTCATTTTATGAATGGAATAGATGACGACTCCCCAAATATGGAAATTTATATCGCGGGTAATTTCAAGAGGTTCAAATTCAGGATTTTCTGGTGTAAGAAACCATTTCCCGCTTTTGTTATAAAGCCGTTTTACTGTAAGTTCACCATCAACTATAGCAATCACGATCTTTTTATGAGACGGTTCTACAGCTCTATCTACAATTAGAATATCTTCCGGATAAATTCCTGCATCTATCATGGAATAACCCTCAACTTTAACAAAATAAGTTGCCGAAGGATGTGCAATGAGATATTCATTTAAATCAAGATTTTCTTCAATGTAATCTTGCGCGGGAGAAGGAAAACCGGCGGGTACTTCATTTCCAAGAAGAGGTCGTGAAAGAGGAGAGTGATTTTTATAATGAAAAATATTTGTAATCGTGCCATCTATACTGCGTTTTGATTTGTTATTTTTTATGCTCATTACTTTTAGCTCCTATACATTACGAATCTAAAATTAACTGTATAGTTAAAGTGTCAATATATAATTTAACTTAAAGAATAAAAAAATAGATTCAAGGCATTTATTTTTTAAAAATATTTAACCTAAGTAAAATTCTTGACATTGCGAATTAAGAACTTAAAAATTGTTTTATTAATGAATTCTGCATAATTAGCAGAAAATAGAGTGGAATTGGAAAATTTATAAGTAGAAAAAATAATAAAAAGGAGAATATTCATGGAAAATCAAGAGAATTATGCTGTTAAAACTGGAGACTGGGTGGGGACTTTATTGGTTACGATGATACCAATAATTGGTCTTATTATGCTGTTTGTTTGGGCATTTGATAGTAGCTCAAATCCAAGTAAAGCAAATTGGGCAAAAGCACAATTAATTTGGAGTGCTATTTTTATTGGTATTTTAGTATTGATATCAGTTGTTTTTGGAGCTACAGTCTTTACTCTTCTATATGAGAATTTTCAATAAATTGCTTTGATCACTTAAATATCAATTAACCTGAGTAAAATTCTTGACACTGTAGATTTGCAATCTACTTTATGCCTAAATAAAAAAGGAGGACAAATTATGTTTTGTAGAAATTGTGGGAAAGACGTTCCTGAAAATGCAGAAGTTTGCGTAAATTGTGGTATGAAGCCATTGATGGAAAAAAAGTTTTGTCAAAATTGTGGTGCAGAAACAGAAGAAAATCAAGAGGTGTGTACAAAATGTGGTGTGAAATTGAAATCATCTATGGGAAAAGGAGCTAAAAGTAAATTAGTTGCTGGTTTATTAGGAATTTTCTTAGGATATCTTGGTATTCATAAATTTTACTTAGGTTATCCTGTCCCCGCTGTTATTATGCTATTACTCTCAATTATCGGGGGATTTCTCACTTTTGGTGCAGTAACAGGAATTATAGGTCTAATTGGTCTTATTGAGGGAATAGTATATTTAACTAAGTCAGATGAAGACTTTGATGATATATATGTACAAAACCAAAAAAAATGGTTCTAAAAAATATTTTATAATTGTTTAAGCACCGCAATTTTGCGGTGCTTTTTTTATTTGTGATTTGACAAAAAATAAGATAATAATATTAAACATTCAAATATGTAGTAGAAGGAAGATTATGAGAAAAGAATTAAAGCGTGGTTTTGCCAGCGATAATAATGCTGGAATTCATCCAGAAATATTAAAAGCAATACAAGATGCAAATGCAGGTCATTGTATTGCATATGGAGATGACATCTACACTCAAAGTGCAATTACTAAAATAAAAGAACATTTTGGGGAAGATATTGATATTTATTTCATGTTTAATGGTACTGGTTCAAATGTAATGACTTTAAAGATGTTAACAGAATCATATAATTCAATTATTTGTGCAGAGACTGCTCATATTAATGTGGATGAATGTGGTGCTCCAGAAAAATTTACTGGCTGTAAGCTACTTTCCATTCCCACTAAAAACGGTAAACTTACAGTTGAAAAAATAAAGTATCATATGCACGATTTTGGATTTGAACATCATTCCCAACCGAAAGTGATATCAATAGCACAAGTTACAGAGTTGGGAACGGTATATACACCAGGCGAAATTAAAGAGATTACAGATTATGCGCATGAAAATAATATGTTTGTTCATATGGATGGTGCCAGACTTTGCAATGCGATTGTGAGTTTAGGTTGTAATTTTAAGGATGTAACAATAAATGCAGGAATTGATGCTCTTTCTTTAGGTTTAACTAAAAATGGTGCTATGAATGCAGAATCTATAATTTTTTTTAACAAAGAAATATCAGAAAATTTTAAATATTATCGTAAACAAGGAATGCAATTATCATCTAAAATGAGATTCACGTCAGTTCAATTCGAAACACTTCTTACCAATGATCTATGGAAAAAGAATGCAGAACATGCAAATAAAATGGCAAAACTACTTGCTAAAAAAGTATCAAGATTTCCACAAATAAAAATAACTCAAACAGTAGAAGCTAATGGTGTCTTTGCAATTGTACCAGCTAAAATCATTCCTAAATTGCAGGAAGAATTCTTTTTTTATATGTGGGATGAACATAACTCTGAAGTAAGATGGATGACTTCATTTGATACTAGACTAGAAGATATTGAGGATTTTATATTACTTTTGAAGAAATTACTAAAATAAAAAGAAGCCCGATTCTTAGAATCGGGCTTCTTGTATTAATTCTTAAAATCTTTCGAGTTTACCGAATAACCTTTGTTATTCAATTCATTTTCAGGAGGAGAACAACTGGTTAATAACATAACAATAAGAGTAATTGGGAATAATAATTTTTTAGTCATAATTTTATTCTTTGAGAGTTTATTAATACTAATTCTGTTTTATATATTGAAATTGAATTATTGTTTTATTCGCATGGCATACAACGTTTTGTATATGGTTTTGTGGCGGTTTTGAAACACAAAACCTTAAGATTACAAGAAAGTTGAAACGGGCTACAACTCTTTAATTCACTACTGAACTGGCTATTATTTTTATACATTGTTGTGTTTAGTTGTTTTGATACTCTTGAATAGTTTGTATTATTTTCTTTATTACATTTTGTGATTTTTCCTTAGTTTCCGAAATGTCATCTGTACAAAAAGGAATTATAAATTTACCTAAAGATATCGTTTTAGATGTCTCACAGTATTTATCGAATAATAGTTTTATAATTTCAGTATTGTTCTCTTCTGGACCTTGACAAGTAACAATTAAAATAACTGGTTTTCCTGCAATAATTGATATCATTTCCATCTCAGAAACTGCTTTGTCTTTTCCTTCGATAAATTTGAATAAAGAAACCTGTCTGTCTAAGAAAGTTTTTAGTTGAGAAGAATAACAATGACCATACAAAGGTGTGCCATAAATAATCAACTCTGATTCTATAA
>Ga0307989_1000856_pt1 | contig 17976 bp, 16 predicted proteins | sample EllFjometagen185_FD_203164 | JGI IMG/M metagenome (GOLD analysis project Ga0307989, IMG submission 203164) | Marine microbial communities from Ellis Fjord, Antarctic Ocean - #185 | ecosystem: Environmental > Aquatic > Marine > Unclassified | place: Southern Ocean | collected 2014-10-08
AGATAACTCTGCCCAGGTTGGACCTGAATCTAAAATGAGATCAACCTGACCTTCATAGTACTCAGAAAATTCCTGAGGATCACTGGCAAAACTTTGTTTGCTGATATTTACGCTGGTCGAAATAATTGGATTACCCAGAGCCTGAACAATTGCTAATGTGAGAGGATGATCAGGAATTCTTACCCCAACAGTTTTCTGCTTTGAAAGTAGCGTCTTAGGAACCTCTCGCGTGCCAGGTAGGATAAATGTATAAGGTCCTGGGAGGTATCTCCGAAGATCCCGATAATTTGCAGTAGAGATTTTTGCGTATTTGGAAATGTCCTTAATATCAGAACATACAAAACTGAGGGGCTTTTGTTTGGCCATCCCTTTTACTCGGTAAATTCTTTCAATGGCTGATTTTTGGGTAATGTCACAACCAAGGCCATAGACTGTATCTGTAGGGTAGATGATGAGGCCGCCATTTTTGAGAATACCCACAGCCTGATCGACAATTCGATCATTTATGGTGGTTCCGTGAATCTCAATTCTCATGTGGACAAGTAGTCCTCTATAATGGCCATTGTTTCAGTAGGTTTTTCAAAGGGGAAAAGATGACCCGCAACCACGCTTTTCACAATATGATTTCCCCTGGATCGTTTAAGTCTTCTGAATCCACTAAGACTCACCGTGTTTGATTTTTCTCCAATAACGAATAGAGCTTGAGCTGGTAGTCTTTTGGGGAGTCTCCACACATTGAGTGGAATGGACTGGTAAATGCTGGATTCCAATTGTGGTGCACATGAAAGTTGGTAGGCCCCATTACCATCCTCACGCAGACACGTCTCCACATAGGCTTCCATAAAGCGGGGTTCCCATCTTGAAAAGATGGCTTTCTTTGAATAGTGCTCACGCGCTAGGGCCTTATTCTCAAAGTGGTTTCTGCGGCGAACTGCGGAGCGAGCGAGTGGTATGATATGCGTCAGTGACAGTAGTCTCAAGACTCTTATCCCCACCAAAATACGTTTGGGCAGCATCACGGGATCAAGCAGGATGATTTTTTCAAACCATTGAGGTTTTTGGACTGCCATCAACATGATAACAATACCACCAATTGAATGTCCCATAGCCACCATGGGGCGAGCTGGAGGAGACTTCTCAAGCTGAGTAATAAAATAATCTGCCAGGTCAGCCCAGGCCTCTATGCGACCATTCCACTTGGATTCACCGTGCCCAGGAAGATCAGGGCTCCAGATATTGAAATCTTTACTCAGAGGTTCAAGGAAGGGTTGGTACATTTTCGAGGAAAAACTATTGGCATGCAAAAAGAAGAGCATTTTGCCTTCAGGGTTGCCCCATTGATTCATCGAAGGTTCAGATGGAAATGGTGTCTGCATTGAAACAAATTAAGGTGAATGATGCAGAGGGGAAGGGAAAAGACATCAGAATAGGATTCATCCCATTATATTAAATGCAGCAAAACGATGCACAGATTGGATAAAAATATTCAAAGTTATTCCAAAACGAAGTCTGGAAATCAAGCGACCCTTTTATGGGGGCTCATTGTATTTCTGGGATTGACCACCTCTCTTGTATGGGGACGTGAGCATCAAAAGCTTAATATTCATCCACGGGAGGAGCATGCGCTTTCAGGGACTGCCTTTGCAAAGACAGTCGAGTCAATGGACCTGGCAGAAAGAGAACAAGCCATCCTCAATGAAATTCAAAAGGGAAATATCCCTGAGTTTCTTAGAGAGCTTGTCGCTATTCAATTCAGCACAATCGTTGGGGGAGAGCAGTACAATCTCAAATTCTTTTGTATGCCTGATTATCTCTCTATTGGTTCAGACAGTGATTATTTCCTGATACCGATGACACCCATGTTAGCCCAGAAAGTTGTGGATCAATTGGGTGGAATGCTACCTACCCGCAAAATGGTGAACCTGGTCTGGAAAGCAGGAGCACTTAAGCTTACACCTCAACCTATACCCCCGTCCTCAGCGATGGTCACCGTGGACGTTTTTAGGGAGCATAATGCCATGGTGCTGAAGTCCAGAGCAGCTTCGATGGCAGCTTTCCCGCTGGGTAGTCTGGTGGTGGGGCACAAAAAGGATGTCGTTCTGTCAAACCGCATCTTCTCCAAGCCTGACAAAGTCACTATTTATGGCTGGCATTATCCTTCTGGCAAGACAATTCAGCCGCTATACAGCGGTCACATAAATTGGTATACAGATTACAGTCACGGGATAAGAGTGGTGTTGAATACGTGCCTGGTAAATGGTGTCACAAGGAAGCTTTCAGAAATAGTAGCTGATCCAGATTTGTATGAGCTGTTCAGTGATGAAGTCTCTGCCATGGAGACAACCCGTTACGACACATCACAATCAAACTACCCTTAACATTTGACCATCAATCCTCATTTAAAGACCATTTAACGAAGCAAATGACCTCATCTGTCATTGGGATGACAAAAAGAGAGTGTCAGGTAGGTAAGTTATATCAGGTTCTGCTGCTATTTTCGGCTGCGGAGAGTAGTTACGCATCGGCGGTGCTTCAACGGTTGGAGTACTGGTAAGTATCCTTCCGCAGCCGATTTTTAAATATTTTAGTTACTCGTTAAATTTGGAATGAATAAACTTGATGGCAGACTCTACATGGGTTTTCCAAAAGGTATGCGAATGCGTTCCGGATTCTTCTCTAAATACACTTTTGTAACCATTTTCTTCCAATATTCTGGCTATTTCAACATTTTCCTCAAAGGTAAAATCATCGCGTCCACAGAAAAGTATCATATCAGGACTGTATCGCTTTGCTGGCTTCTCTGCGAGATGAAGGGGGTTGTTGCTCCTCCAACGCACAGAGTCATCTTCATACAGACCCAGTGCTTTGGTGAGATGCCAGTTTTCAGTATGGCGAGTGATATCCATGACACCACTCAAACTGGCTGCAGCAGCATAACTCCGGGGATGCTTCAAAACCTGAACTATGGCCCCAAATCCACCCATACTTAATCCCATAACTCCATGTTGTGAGGCTTTCTTGGATCCATTAAAATTCCTAACCATCCAGATCGTGATTTCCTGGTGAATGTGGGTGTCATAGTTACGGTCCGGAGTAACCTCTGAGTCAACCCACCACCCATCATACCCACCATCTGGTAGAACCAACAAAACCTGGTATGTGTCACACAAGTTCTGCAAATCTGAATCATCTTGCCACTGTGTTTCATCACCACTCCAACCATGCAGCATGACAATAAATGGATAGCCGCCTCTAAGGTCTGGGTTGAAGTCTGCGGGTGTTGCGACAATGACCCTATTACTATCTGACAAGGCGACAGAGGGTGCCTTCAGGTGAAATATTTCTCCAAAGAGAGGAGAGAATGAAGAGAAGCTTAACAGAATAATAAACAGGAGTGCGGAAATATTTTTGTATGGTTTCATGGAGGCAAATATGCTTGATATGTCCTTCAGGTCAAAGGACATATTTGCGAGTTGTCAATTCCTCCTTGAATATATGAAAAGCAGTTTCATCGCGATCTGGAATGCTTAAACTGAAGTCCCAATATTTTGAAATTCGGAAAGGATAGATATGACTAAGAAAAACAGGAGTCTTGTTTTATGGATGGGTCTCAATGTTGTTGCTCTGGGAGTAATCGTACTGCTCAACATCTAAAATCTGTCCAATTTAATCAGGATAATTCAAAGAAAGAAAAGTAGCGATGAGTGAAATTAAGCGCGAACTCAACCTGAATTACAGTTTGGCCATCATTATTGGAACCGTGATAGGATCTGGAGTTTTTATCCAGCTACCCATTGTGCAGCAGGCAACAGAAAGTCCTGGCTTAGCTATTATCGCCTGGATGATTGGGGGTCTCATTTGGTTACCACAGCTTTTCATTTTGGCAGAGATGGGAACGGCTTATCCTCAGCAGGGCTTTGGGTATCTGTACTTACAAAAGGCGGGTAGCCCTGGTCTGGCATTTATTTATGTTTGGACCGTTTTCTGGACCAGCGATACACCTTCAATTACGATTATAGCCATTGCTGCCGTAGCTGCCCTGGATGTTTTCTTCCCTGTCTTGAGTGACTCGTATTTAACCAAGGTAATTGCAGCACTTATCATCATGGCTCTGACCTGGGTTCATGTGAGAAGCGTGAAACAAGGTGGTCGACTTCAGGCTGTTTTGACTGTAATGAAGTTGTCCCCCTTGTTGCTTCTGTGTGTTCTGGGGTTCTTTTTCTTTGACTCCACCAGTCTTTTTATCTCAAGTGCACTGACATCAGACAAATCAATTTTTGTTTTACTCACAGCTGGTGTTGCGGCTACGGTTTGGAGCTATGCAGGATTCCCGAATATTCTATACATGGCAGGAGAAATTCAAAATCCCAGCAAAACGCTTCCTAAGGCACTATTGGGTAGCCTTGTTGTGGTCACAATCATCTATGTTCTGGTAGCGATAGCAACCAGTGTCCTGGTACCCCACGATGAACTGATCGCAATTAGTGGTGGTTTTGCCAATCCATTTAAATATTTGCCCTGGTTCGCTGGCATAGCGGCTGGTTTTTTAGCGATAGCTGCTTTTACATCCATGGTGGGTGCAACCAATGCCTGCATTATGGTTCAACCCCGGATTGAATATGCCATTGCCCGTGATGGTCTTTTCTTTCCAGTATTTGGAAAGCTCCACCCCAAATATGGTACACCAGCGAATTCAATAATCATCCAATCTGTCATGGCCATTGTCATGATGTTTATGGGGGGAATTGAGGCCCTGATGGGCTATTTCACCCTCTCATACATTTTGCAAAACCTGGTGGTATATGGATCAATATTCTGGTTGAAGAAGAGAGAAGATTACCAGCCCACATTCAGAAGTCCAGCCTGGCGTGTTATGGCTGTATTGTCTGTTATTTTTCAGGTGCTCCTCTTATTCGGAACCTTCGCTGCATTCCCGCTTGATGGTGTTCTGGCTTCACTCATTCTCATTTTAACAGGGTTGCCAGTTTATTATTATTTTAAGCGTAAACCGATTGTCCCAATGGAATCCTAGAAAGGATAAATAATGTCTCAATATATAATGCTGTGTGTTTTTCTTCTGAGTCTTGCAGCACCAGGTTTGGCATGCACTTCAGCTGTTGTCAGCGGTAAAGCCACTGAAGATGGAAGAGCTCTGCTATGGAAACATCGGGATACTGGTGATGTAGAGAACAAGATGGTGTTTGTTGAAGGTAGTAAATATAATTTCGTTGGTGTCGCAAATCGTGTCGACACCCTTTCGCAACAAATCTGGATGGGTTCCAATGAGGTGGGTTTTGCTATTATGAATACAGCCTCATACAATTTGAATAAGGGCCAGGTTTGTGATGTGCCTGATGACCAGGAAGGCTTGTTTATGCGAGCAGTTCTCGAGGTTTGCTCTGACCTGGATGAGTTTGAAGCATTTATGGACAACTCAGTTGGGACCTGGGGTCTGGCAGCCAATTTTGGAGTGATTGACGCTAAAGGTGGTGCTGCCTATTATGAAAAAGGTTATTACGATTACACCAAATACGATGTGAATGATTCAGAGATCGCCCCTGAAGGATATCTCATCCGCACTAATTTTTCTATGTCCGGTACTGAGAATAAGGGTTACGGATTTATTCGTCATGGTGTGACCAGTGAGCTTTTTAAGGAGCAAGAGGCTATCTCCGTTGATTTTATCCTTCAGGCTGCAACCCGTAACCTGAAACATGGTTTGTTGGAGAAGGACTTACGGTCAGGTCCCTTACCCCGTGATAAAAGTGATGAGAAGTATGTTCTCTTTCAGGATTATGTTGTTCGAACATCAAGTGCCTCAACACTTTTGATTCAGGGCGTTTTGCCTGATGAAGACCCACAGCTCACGACCCTCTGGACCGTCCTGGGGTGGCAACCTGTTACACTGGTAACGCCGGTTTGGGTGAAGTCTACAGAATTGCTTCCAGACCTTGTTTTGTCAGTTGGTGGTGCTCCCGCTCCCATTAATGCAGCCGCTATGGAATTGAAGCAAAGCTGTTTCCCTGTCAAGCGAGGGAATGGCCAGGATTATTTACTCCATTCTCAGATCACCAACCAGGCTGGGACGGGTCTCCTTGATATCATTCTCCCGGCGGAAACCAAGATTATAGAAAAAACCAAGGCTATGCAAACGAAGTGGCGGAAGAAGGGTATACGAACCCGGGATTTGAAGAAATATAACAAGTGGTTAGAGACCCATATTCGTGACACTTATAAAGAAGAGTTGGGGCAGGAGATTGTCCAATAATCTGAAGCTGAGTTCATCACTCAAACGCTTATTGTTGCTAGCTGGCATATCAGTCTGTCTGTATGCGATCAATAGACTCGTTGTCATACCTATCTTTCCTGAGGTCGGGTTTTTCAAGAAGTATTTGGCTGATATCCTCGCCCTGCCAGCGTATTTACCTCTCTCGGTTTACCTCGCCTGGAGACTTCATCTTATCCCGGACCCTTTCAAGTTTCACCCCGTTCATATTTTTGGGGCTGGTATTATTTTTAGTGTCCTATTTGAGGGGATTATACCATTAATTGACTCGACATCTATAAGCGATCCAATTGATGTGTTGTCCTATTTCGCAGGCGGGCTGGTGGTTTATCTCGTGGGAATATCTGGGGAAAATAATCAAAAAATGATCATCGAAGATTAAGGAGAGAACTATGCGACCCTATCTATTGGGAGAGAGTGCCTGGAAGCAGGTAAGAGAGCAGGAGGTTGATCTCGTGGTTTTGCCCTGGGGCGCAACTGAAGCACATAATCTTCATCTTCCATATGCTACTGATGTGATTCAATCAGATCATCTTGCCGCAGAGGCTGCTCGTCTGGCTCATGATGAGGGTGCCCGAGTGATGGTTTTGCCGACCATACCTTTTGGTGTGAATACTGGGCAAACGGATATCTATCTGGATATCAATTTGAATCCGAGCACTATGACAGCCATAGTGGGAGATGTTTTGGAGACGCTTGACAGACAGGGCATTCGAAAATTCTTGATCTTCAATTCCCATGGTGGAAATGATTTTAAGCCTATTCTCAGAGAATTAGGTCTGCAATATCCAGATATGTTTTTGGCTTTTACCAATTGGTTCTCAACATTGGATAAATCAAAGTACTTCGATCATGATGGCGATCATGCTGATGAAATGGAAACATCCCTCATGTTGCATATCAGACCTGATCTGGTCCGTCCCCTCTCTGAAGCTGGCCCTGGAACGGAGCATAAAATTAAGATAAAAAGCATTCGAGAAGGTCGAGCCTGGACAGAACGAAAGTGGTCAGAGGTAACTGAAGATACGGGTATCGGCGATCCGAGACAGGCCACCACAGAGAAGGGTCAGGCCTATTTCACAGATGTCACCCGCAAGATGGCGGATTTGTTTCTGGAAATTGCCAAGGCAGATCTCAATGATCTTTATGAGTAGTCACACTAACACAGATTCACACTGCTGATCAGGCGATAGTTCGGTATTCGATTTCTCTTGATGTAAGCGTCGGTTAATTCGCTTGTCGATGTTACCATCAGGGCGGCAACAAGCCCTTGGATTGGAAGCAGAGTTTCTAGTGAAGGTGCCGGCCGGCGTGGCTTCCCGAGAATGTTCTTAGTTAGAAGGGAACTTCTTCTTCCGCCCCAGCGACTGCAACTGTTGCACTCTCTTCGGTGTCTTTTTTCCACCCACCAAGCATGGTGAGTTTCTCTCCAACAACTTCAGTCATGTAATGACGTTTCTCGTCCTTGTCATCCCATTGCCGCGTCTGAAGTCGACCTTCAACATAAATCAGAGCACCCTTTTTTACGTAATTCTCAGTGAATTCGGCTATTTTTCCGAAAATCACAACACGGTGCCATTCTGTGCTATCTTGAAATTCTCCTTTTCCATCTTTGCGGGTTTCGGTAGTGGCTACACTGATAGTTGCGATGGCCATTCCCTTGGTTGTGTAACGCACATCAGCATCGCTGCCTGTGCGTCCGACCAATAGCACTTTGTTCACGCTATTGCGTTGCATAATACCCTCCTTTTGTTGGTTTGATTGGGGGTATTTTATCATCGGATGTGAACAGAAACAAGGGAAAAAATCATAAATTTAATATTATATAAATAAATACGTAATATTTTCAAGTATTTCAAATGCCAGGAACAACTGGTTTACCTCTATGGAATAACAGTTAGATTAGGAGACATGAACACAACGAACTTAGCTGTAGAGAGGAATGACTATGAATTTCCTGGATAAAATGTTTTTAGTGGGTACTGCCATGGTCTCTGTTTTTGCTCTATGGAGTATTGGGAACCGTGTGAGCAATTCAAATTCAAGGCATCCCTCAGACTATTATCATGGCATTGCGCTTGCCGTTCTGGGTGTGGCATCTTTACTTTTAACTTTTCTGGGATGGGGTATACTAGGAATCATGGGTGAGGGCACCAGCAATAAGCTGGTTGCTATTGTATCTTCACTGATTCCCTTTGCTTGGGCGACAGGTTTGGTATCCCGGTTCTATCCAAAATACGAAAAAGTTTTCATGGGCACGATAATTCTGGGACTGGTTCTAATTACAGCAAGTCGATTTATGGACGCCGCGCTCCTGTCCAGAATAGTTTATCCCGTATTTCACAGCACAGCAGGCATCGTTGTTATTGCCACGCCCATTTTGGCTTATAAGCGGCAGCTTGTGAATGTCAATTTCCTCATGGTTTCCATTGGAGGAACACTTATCAGTGCTGCTGGAATTTCGATGGCCTTTCTGTCAGGCGGGAAACAGCTGCTATTTTTTTCTAAAGAGTTTGTCCTGATGATTATGGCTCCGCTACTCTTTGTTACAATACTGCTTTATGCTGTGGGTATGCTACGAGGTGAAAAACGTTAATTATCCTGGATGTATTGTCTCGTTTATATTTAAATTGCGTAATGACAACCCCTGGAATAGGTGAAATACAACAAGGTATCAAATGAAAATAACCCTGACACTTTTCCTCCACCGGACACTTCTGTTTATCCTTTTTTTGACTCCAACAATTATCATGGGAGGTGAAAACCTCGACTCTCTCTTCATTGAGGCTCGTCAGGCCGCCATTGACACCAGCAGCAGAGGGCTTGCTATTGAGATGTGTCAAAGGGCTTTGGATCAAAGTCCTGAATATCATGATTTTCGAATTTTACTGGGGCGTTGTTACAGCTGGGACGGCAATTACTCCAAAGCCGAAGCAGAGCTTATTCAAGTCGTTGAAGCAGTCGATACCTATCAGGATGCTAGAAATGCGCTGATTGATGTATACATCTGGTCAAGCCAGGATGAGAAAGCATTGGCATTCTTGACGATCTCGATTGATAAATATCCCGAGGATATCAACTACAAGTTGAAACAGATGCAGGTTTTTTCCGAACAGGAGAAGACGACTGAAGCGCTTCAGCTTTTGCATCTAATTCTGGAATTAGATCCTGAGAATGAAGCTGCCCTAGCTTTTCTGGAGCGTACAGCCCAGGCTGAAAGGGCAGAATTAGCCAATCGTGTTGAGGGTGTAATTCAGGTTGAGTCCAGCCGATCCACGACATTGCGATATGCCTACAATCGCTTGGCAGAAACCAACACAGAGTGGCAATTTATTGTGGTAGAGCCGAGCCTCGATCCCTGGCATTGGGTATCTCTTGAGCATAAGGAGTCGTTTGCGTTCGGTCCCATAATCTTTAAGCTCAACTATGCCAATCGTTTCCAAAATACAGCTACCCAGGTGGAGGTTGAATCCTATCCAACCATCCGAAAAGGAACCTATCTCTATACGGGTATTGGAATCTCAAAATCAGATTTATTCCCCTCTTTCAGAATGGGTCTGGAAGCTTTCCAGGCACTCCCCCGGGCATATGAAGCTTCACTGGGCTTTAGATATCTAGTCGTTCCGGATAAACAAATTCCCATTTATGTGGGGTCTCTGGGGAAATACTGGCAATCCTATTGGATAAGTGCAAAAACCTATATTTCACCTTCGAATTCCAGCCTCTCAAAATCCTGGATTTTCGGGGTCAGAAAATATCTTTCAAATCCTGCCAATTTTATCGAAGTATATCTAGGCTCTGGAGTTTCCCCAGATGCCAACCTTGGAGGGGAAGAGATCGACTTTTTAGGCAGCCGCAGTTTCGGAGCCACAATGAAGCTCGAGATTAGGCCTCAATATGACCTGAACGTGGGATTTCATTTCTCTAACCTGGAAACCAGAACAGATGCTTACCGTGGAGATACAGGTCTGCAGATTGCTCTTACCAGAAATTATTAGTGTAATTTTCACGAAGTCTGTGAAGTAGTAAAAAGACCTAAGTGACATATATTACACGAGATAGGATTGAGGATATCTTGATTTGGTTCTGAGGGATTTCAAGTCATCTTGGCGCGATGAAATATTTCTATAAAGGTTTAAAATGAAAAAAAGAACTCAAAAATTAGCACTCGCCGTATTAGTAATCGTTGTGGTGATTATGAATAGTTGTACAGAACCACCGAAAGATGGGCGCATCATATTAGAAAATGATCTATCCACACTCTCCAGTCGGGTTACATATGTTAACGAGGTTATTGAAATTGATACCTCTCTGCAAACTGGCGGGCTGGCAAAAGGAGGATCAGACCCAGTGAGCCTGGTTTTGATTGCAGAGGTAGATCCGCCGAGTATTGATGGTCAGGTACTTCAGGCCACAGATATCTTTATAAAATCGAACAAGGCATATGTGTCCTATAATATGATCGGTGAACCCTACTTGGGTGCAGTTGACATTTTTGATATTAAGGATGAAGAAGATCCTGAGCTGGAATCTTCGATGCTCTTCACCGATTCAGATGTAAACGGTCTAACGTTTAAGAATAATTATCTCTATTTAGCTATGGCTACGAACCGAGATGAATTTGAATCTCCCGCCGTTGTTGAAAAAGTCCGCATCAGAAATGATGCACTCACCGATGATACGCAAACATTTGATGTTCCCAGCTGGGCAGCCACCGATGTTGAAGTTACTGGTAACCATCTTTTTGTCACCTCTGGAGCAGATAGTGGTCACGTCACGGTGATAAGACTTAATAATGATGAAGTCGTTTTTTCTTATCCAGTTGAAGATGCTCGTGGTGTAGCTACTGATGGTGATGATGTAGCTGTGGTGGCAGGAACCCCTGCCCGGATGGTTACTTTCGATTATGACTCTGGTGAAATGCTCAATGATTATGCCCTTGATGGTGCTTCAATTAATTTCTCAAAATCAACCATTGAAATTCACCGCAAAAAAGCTGTTTTAGCTCTTGGGGATGGAGGAACACAAATTGTTTGTCTGGAAGATGGTTCTGTGATCGAACAGATCGATCCTCCAGTAGTGGATGATCTTGATCCTTCAGTAACTGTTACAAATGCAGCCTCAACTGACAGCAAGACTTTGTATATGTCCAATGGTGAAGCCGGTATCTATATTGCTTATACCAGGGATAAATTTAATTCAAGGGATTGTGATGTTGATGACCTGGAAATGATTGGTCAGTTTCGTCTAGATGATCTAGAATCAGTCAATGCTGTCAAGGTTGATAAAAAATATCTATTTGTTGCAGGTGGACTGGGCGGACTCAAGATTCTCGAGGTCACTGAAGAGGATGATGATTAAAGGATCATCCTATAGATCAAGTAATCAAGATTTATTCATGATTCGTTCCACCAGGTTGGTCTGACTCACATACTCCCTGATCATCTCAAGGTCAGGATGAAAATCAATTTCACCCCAGTCTTTAGGATCACACTGGCTGAAATGCACTTCATGACCTGCATCAATGATATTCTGGATGGCTTTTAAGTAGAAAACATTCAGGTTTTCAGGGTCACGTACCATTGACTCGAGCATATCATTGTAAATTCCTGGCCCAGAACCGCAGAATTTAATAATCCCCACGGATTCACCATTGGTGTCTTCGATGGGTGTTTTTTTACTTACCCTTTTAACCAGCCCATCGACGGAAATGATTTTCATATCATCCTCATCATACTGGTTCTTGATATCTGTTACCATGGTGATAGGATGAGCGCTCATCATCAGTTTCCTGATAATGGATGCATCAAACATATCATCACCATTAATGGTGATGAATTCATCTGAAAATAAATGCCGGGCCATCCAGACCGATACCAAATTGTTGGAGGTCTCAAAAAATGGGTTGTAAACGATTTCAAAATTGAAATCAGAACGATACTCATCTAGTTTGGCTTCAATTTGAGGAGCTCTATATCCAATAATGAGAACGATATCTTTGATACCGCACTCTTTAAGGCTATGCAATTGGGTCTCAAGTAGAGTGAGTCCCTGACCCACATCAACGAGACTTTTAGGTATGTCTTTAGTAATCGGGTATAGTCGTGTGCCTATTCCAGCAGCAATAATAATAGCTTTCACTAATAGTCCTTTTCTACTATGGCTTGATCATCAACTCGGAAATCCCATTCCTTTTGAGGCTCTCTCCAGACTCCATAACGATAAGTGAGGTAGCCATCATAATCAGATGGGATGAGGTAATCCTTACCCTTAAAGCCAATCTCCGTAAGTGACTCGGTAAAGTGAGCAGGTGTGGATTTTAGAACTCGCTTTTCGATCCCCACCACCCAATAACATTGATCTTCAACTTTGCGCTTTATGAATACATCCAGGGTAACTTTGCCCTTTTTTAACCAGCGGGTGAAGTTGCGGATTTTGATAATTTTGAGTTCCCCTTTTTTGAAGGGACCCATGTCAATCTGGTGGTTTTGAAGTGTCAAACGATAGCCACGAAACAAAAGGAGTGGTGTGAGTAACCAGAGTTTCCGCTTGTGATTGTCATACATAGAAATATCCATATCGTTGTCCCAGGGCAAAAGACGTTGCTCACGGACGATACCAATCTGTGTTCCACCCTCCAACCAATAGGGTACACGCAGTAAATCAAAAACCTGAGTCACTTCATGAAGCATCTTTTCAGCGATCTGAAGATTATTGCCATCAGATAGTTTGATATTACCGGCCAATTATGACTCCCTGTTAAATTAACTCAATCAAAGTAAGCAGAAATCTACCTACAGTTTATTTCAAAATTAAAAATATGGGCTAGGGGGATTGGCCTTCCCGAGATGGAGGGGAGCAGGTCATCCCACTTTGAGCTGAGTAAGTTGTGGGCAGAGAATTATTATTTAGAATGAATAGGAAAAATGAGAGTAAAGGTTGATCCCAATCCCTTTTCACTGTCCACATGAATTTTAACCTGGTTCATGTCGAGGTACCGTTTGGTCAGCGCCAGACCGAGTCCAATCCCCTGGTAGTCTTTTGCCAGCCCCTCACTTTCTTGTGAAAAGACCTGGAACATCCGCTGTCTATAATCATCAGAAATTCCAATACCTGTATCAGTGCAGGTAAGCTGAAGCTCTCCCTCTACCCGATCAAGACGAATAAGAATGTTTCCCGTATCAGTATACTTGATAGCGTTTTGAAGAATGTTGTGAATGGAATGGTAGATGGAGGGCTGGTCAAACCAGGTTTCATCATCTTCAGTAAGATTCTGCCAGTCCAAATGGAGGCCCTTCACATGAGCATCTGGAGCCAGCTTTTCACAAAGTAGTTGAATGAGTTGACCCAAACGGTGCAGTTTTAAATCCAATTGAAGTGTTCCAGCTTCTAACTCTGAGATGTTAATAATAGAGTCCACCGTACGCAGAAGGCGTTGACTGCTATTGTTAATAAATTTGAAATAATCCTCTTCAGCTGGCTTTAAATTTTCTCCAAGACTTTGCTTAAGTCGACCGGTAAAACCAGTAATAGTGGTGAGGGGGGTTCGGATTTCATGGGTGATGTTTGCTATGAATTGATCTTTTACTTTGTTGGCGTTTCTAGCTTCGATAAGCGCCTGCTCCAAGCTCTCCTCCGCTCGTTTCCACGCAGTAACATCACGACTTACTCCGAGTACGGCTTTGATATTTCCAGACCGATCTCGTACTGGATTAATCGAAGTGCTTACCCAGATTGCCTTGTCAGTAGCCGGCATGGGGGTTTCATACGTAGCACTCTCCCCGCTGATGAAGGTCTTGTTCAAATACCCCTTAAAGGTCTCAACCGTTTGGGGTGGAAATAGTTCAGAAACGTTTTTGCCTTCTATCTCGCTAATTTCTCGTCCCAGGTATTTCGTTGCAGCACGATTGACAGATTGTACAACCCCTTTGCTATCTATGAGAAAAATAATATCAGATGAGTATTCCAATAGGGTTCGATATTTAGCTTCATTCTGAATGTGAATGGCTTCCTGGTCACGCTGCTCAGATAAATCTCTAACATAAATGCGAGCGCCGACGGGGACCTTGTTATCATCCAGAACGAATGCCCCCTGACACTCTCCTAAAAAACCGACCCCACTTTTCTTCTTCATCAGGAAGTCATAAAGGTCCTGCTTTTCATAACGGGAATATGCTGTACGGTTTTGATAATTTTCCAGACCAAAGGATTCGGCAACTTTAATGGAGCGCTCGTATTCACTGTCATTCTGAAAAATATCTCGCAGTAGGAGTCCGGCATCTAGATCAGCTTGAGTTTGTTCAAAGAGTGTGAAGGCAATACGGTTCATGTAGATGATGGTGCGATTGGCCAGATCAACTTCAATTAATGCACCAGGTAGAAAATCGAAATTTTGATATTCATCTCTTATGTGCTTTTGCATGAGTCGACAACTCCACCATCATCATTTGGCTATAAAAAAGTGTGCTGAGGAAGATTTTAATGAATGAGGGAAATGATACCTTCACCCTCAACGATGTTTCAACATCAGCCTGGTATTCGCATTGTCCCCACTCGAATGGAAAAAGATAAACCATGTGATATGAAGCTACAAGTCAATAATATTCAATATATTATGGTGAATAATATCAAAAACAGGAACTACCTTTTTTGGGCACCAACCTCTGAACTTTTGATTTATCCAGTATGTTGCTTAGTGGAGTAGGAGCATTTTTCCATCTACATGAATGCGGGTCAAACAGATATCGCTGGGTCTGCCGTCAGGGGTTCACTGAATCTGATGTAGACCTGCAGAGGAGGACTCGTGTTGTTGAAATGTTTCTATCATTCGCCCTTGAATATCAAAAACCTCCAATGTAACAGATCCATCCAGGGGGAAATCAAACAAGATACTCTCATGCGGTAATGGGGAATAATCTCTGGAGGGACTATGAAAGCGTATTGCCAATAGACATGTCAGACTACAAATTCGGATGCCCAACAAATCGTAGAGAGGAAAAATGTTGTATATGAATCGTCAACTGGTACACGTAATCCAAATTATTAGTCTGCTCTTTTCCATAAATCTCATCGCCGGTCCTGAAGACTGGCGTGTCGCCTTATGTATTTCTGAAGATCCCCAACATCAGATGAATGTGTCCTGGCAGAACGTCACAATGCTAGATACTCCCCGTGTCCAACTCGCAATCAATTCACCACTGGCTAAGTTTTATAAGGATAGTCGAGAGGTTGTTGTTGAAGCAGACATCATGGTGCTCAGTGACTCGACTAATGTCTATGTTTATTCGGCAAAAATGACCGAATTGGAACCTGAAATTTCATATGCATACAGAGTAGGATCAGAAAATGAGTGGAGTGAATGGTATGTTTTCCAAACAGCCAGCGAAAAGAATGACTCGTTTCGTTTTCTCTATTTTGGCGATCCACAGAACGGGTTGCTCAGCCATGTTTCCCGGGCTATCCGGGCTGGTTACAAGCAAGCGCCTGATGCTGCCTTTTTAACCATAGCTGGAGATCTGGTTTCGGTGCCTGGCATTGATCAGAACTGGGAGGATTTATTCCACGCAGCTGGTTGGATTTTTGGTCAGGTTCCACTGGCTCCCGTCATGGGCAACCATGCCTATTATATTGATGGGAAATGGTTGAAGCACTACTCTCAATACTGGCGACCTCACTTTACGCTGCCAGAAAATGGTGTGGAGACACTCCCCGAAACGAATTACTACTTTCACTACCAGGGTGTACTTTTTGTGGTTCTCAACGGGAATGAACAATTGAAGGAGCAGGCGGAATGGCTGGATAATACGCTATCTCAGGAAAAGAGTAGGTGGATCATTATCAGCATACATCAGCCCTTATATGCAACGGGTAAAGGTAGGGATGGAAGCAAACGGAGAGATGCTTTCCTCTCTGTAATTGATAAACATGAAGTGGATCTGGTACTCCAGGGACACGATCACACCTTTGGACGCACCTATCCTCTCAAAGGGGGACAGGCCGTGAAAAAGAGACAGAAGGGAACGGTCTATATCAATTCCGTATCTGGATCAAAACAATACAAGCTAGCTCCGGCTATCGATGAGGTCTTTGCCATTACTGATGGATATACCCAGTTTTATCATGTTATTGATGTCCAGCCAACAAAACTTAAGCTGTCGTCCTATACTGTAGATGGTGAGCTGAAAGACGAAGTTACCATTAAACCTTCACATCGACGATAATCCCAAAACGTAAGATTATCTCATAACAAAAAATGGCTAATTCCAAGAATTGGTTGTTATAGCAAAAGCGTTGCTCACCGATGAGTTACGTTCTGCCGCTCAATATTTTTTCAATTCCTGACCTGTTAATTTCTGTTGATTTACTTTCCCTAACACCAGAAACTTTTGGCACGATTTATAGGCCTAATTTAGTCATGTTTAAACTTCTTTATTAATAATGATTTATGGCGATTTCAACTTGCTGAATAAATCAGTAGTTGCCTGGGTAAGATAATACTCTCAAGAATACTAACTGACGGATCTGAAGTGAGGCAGTATGGAAAGCTTTTGTGGGCAGTAAGTAAAAAATGTAAACTAACTTGCTAACCAACAAAATCCGAAAGGGAAGGGAAACCCGAATGAAAAGAAGTCTTATTCTTATTGTCGCTCTGACTCTTATCCTTGGCTTTGCTACCACTTCGTATGCAAATATTTATGCTACGAATGTAGAAGTAAGTGCCACAGTGATAACGACAGGCGCAACCAACAGTACCGTTGACATCTCATTTATTTTGAATGAAGATGCTGACAGCGGTGTAGAGGTAAATATTTATAGTGGTGCCAGCCTTGTGCGCACCATTACGCTGGCAACAGCGACCATGGGAGCCAACTCCGTAACCTGGGATGGAACGGACGCAGGCGGGACCACCCTTTCAGACGGGGACTATACCTTTGAAGTGATGGCTGCTGATGATGGTTATGCTGAATGGACCAGGATCAGTGACCCCTTGAAGACGGTCATGTACTCTCCAAAGGGAGTTGCTGTGAATCGCAACCTGGATAGTGAGTATTTTGGACGTGTTTACATCTCCAATGGATATGCTGGAACAAGTGGAAATACCGGTGCATTCTACAATGGTAAGGGCGTCACTATGTATGATGCCGTTCAGGATACTGTTGCTTTTTCAACAGGTGGTATTGCCTGGGCAAGTTCCAGTGATTCTCCTGGAAAATCCTCAATTGGACTTGATGATAAAATCTATGTGACTGAATATGGAAGTGATCTTCTCTACGGCTTTAATGGAGATATGACCGGTGCCCTGAATGTTCTTGAAGCAGACAACCGTCTTGCTGATCAATATATTAGTGCCAACTGGGTGGATGGAACGGGTGCTGATCGTGCCATATATACAGCAGATATGCATTATGCCACAGGCCGTGGTATTGTAAAATATGAGCTTGGTCTCAATGATGAAATGCCCGCAGGTGATACTGGTATCGATATTATCGAACGTCCTAATGGTGCATACTATCAGTCAGACGTCGAACTTGATTCTCAGGGAAACATCTATTTTACTCAATATAGAGGTGCTGCTGATCAAGCCTATGCCCTTATGAAATATCCTCCCTACACAGGCACAACATTAACCATTGATGATACGCTTTGGACTATTCCACTGAGTATGTTTGCAGCCAGAGGTTTGGCCATTG
>Ga0307989_1000858_pt1 | contig 17964 bp, 14 predicted proteins | sample EllFjometagen185_FD_203164 | JGI IMG/M metagenome (GOLD analysis project Ga0307989, IMG submission 203164) | Marine microbial communities from Ellis Fjord, Antarctic Ocean - #185 | ecosystem: Environmental > Aquatic > Marine > Unclassified | place: Southern Ocean | collected 2014-10-08
TGAGGATGTAAAAAATAATACTCTGATCGATCTACAATTAGAACAAGATATTGTCATCGCAAAAGAACTCGATAGCTTTGATGTTTTGGGTGATAAATCGCTGGAAATTTTTACCAATCTGAATATCATCTAAAGTAATCAGACTATAGCAAAACCAACCAAACGAAACCTACCACGTTTGTTGACCCGGTTACTTTGCCAAAACTCTGCTTTTTAATTATAGAAAATCAACACCTTAAATCCGCAAAAAACCTCACCAGTACATTGTGTTTAAATCACAAGCTGTTTACTCCCTCAAAATGAATAGCTAAATATTCTTCCATAAAATTATTCAGATCGATGTCAGAAAAGACGCTCTTCCATATTACAATTCGATTGGAACCCCATCTAATTCTGGAATAGATAGATATCCATCAGCGATCTTTTAACCGGATTGTTTCCATCAGTATTACTCCATATTTGAATAAATCCGACGAAGATGTTTTAAAAAAGTTGACATTTTGTTCCCGAAGTAAAAAGATAGAAATCTAATACAGACTGACCGCTCGTTCGGAAATATTCAAAATTTATTTTCTAACTGGTCGCTCGTTCGGATAGGTCAGAAAAAAACATTAATCCAAGATCGATTGTACAACTTTTCAATATATTAACCTGTAGGAGGACTCATTGGATTTTGATTTGACAAAAGAGCAGGAGATGATCCGCAAAGAAGTAAGAAAATTCGCAGAAAAAGAGGTCTTTCCCGTCGCACTAGAATTGGACGAGAAAGAGGAATTTTCAAATGATCTGACAAAGAAAATGGGGAAGATCGGCCTTTTCGGCATGTTTGTTTCTGAGGAATACGAAGGGCAGGGATTAGACTATATCTCTTATATTATTGCAGTGGAGGAGATTGCCAGAATCGATGGATCACAGGCTGCCACCGTGGCCGCTGCGAACTCACTGGGAATTGGTCCCATTAACTACTTCGGTTCAGAAGAGCAAAAGAAGAAATATCTACCCAAACTCTGTTCCGGAGAATGGCTTTGGGGATTTGGTTTAACAGAACCCACCGCAGGTTCGGATGCGGGTGGAAGTAAAACAACTGCGGTGAAAGAGGGCAATGAATGGATCTTAAATGGTTCAAAAACCTTTATCACCAATGCCTCTTGTGATCTTTCATTGGGCGTGACTGTTCAGGCGATTACCGGAACCCGGGATAATGGTAAACCTGAATATACCTGCTTTCTGCTGGAAAACGGAACACCGGGATTCAAAGCCGTCCCCATGCATGGCAAAATGATGTGGCGATCATCGAACACTTCGGACCTTTATTTCGACGACGTTCGAATACCGGATAAAAATATACTGGGAAAAAGGGGTGATGGATTCCATATAATGCTTCAAACGCTGGACGGCGGTCGGCTCTCTATTGGTGCCATGGGATTAGGAGGCGCCCAGGGTGCTTACGAAATGGGACTGAAATATGCAAAAGAGAGAGAACAGTTTGGCCAACCCATATCCAAATTTCAGGCAATTGCTTTTAAACTGGCAGATAATGCAATGGAAATTGAGTGTGGCAGAAATTTACTGTATAAAGCCTGTTGGCTCCGAAATGAAAAACGTCCCTTTGAAAAAATCGCCGCCATGGGGAAACTATACTGTTCAGAACTAATGGGGAGAGTCGCAAATGATGCGGTTCAAATCTACGGTGGACACGGACTGATGAAAGAAAATCATGTCGAACGATTCTACAGAGATCAAAAGCTGCTGGACATTGGTGAGGGCACATCAGAAGTACAACGGATTGTTATTTCAAGATATATTGGATGCTAATTGAATTAGCAGAACCGTTTTTTCACTCAATATATGCTCAATTTCAAACACGTAAATACTTATAGTACTTCAACTTAGGTTTGTTTTGGTATCGAAATTGCTGCGAATAGTTGTAACATTGATGAGATAATCGTCCAGCCGTCAGTAATCAGCTTTCAGGCTACAAGATTTTGAGTTTTATAAGCTGACAGCTGATAACTGACGGCTAATAACTCTAAATGCTTTTGGTAAAATCAATTCACCGTTACCCAAAATCCGTGCCAAAACAAACCATAGTTGAAGCACTATACCTAAGTCGTGACACAGTCTTCAATCAGGAGAAACCATTGAGTAATAACATTTTGCAGTTCGAAGCATCCAACGGTATCGCCACGATCACACTCAACCGGCCGGAGATCATGAACTCCTTAAGCCGGGCCCTATTGGCAGCATTAAAAGAACAGATTGATTTACAGCGGTTTAAAAAGGAAACCCGGGTAATAATCATTACAGGTGCCGGAGAACGAGCCTTTTGTGCAGGGGCAGATTTGAAAGAACGCGCCGGTATGTCAGAAATCGAAGTTCAACAATTTATCTTCACTATTCGGAATTTGTTCACATCCATCGAAGCCTTAAACAAACCCGTCATCGCTGCCGTAAACGGCATCGCTTTAGGTGGAGGAACCGAGCTGGCACTGGCCTCAGATATTCGTATTGCTTCAGAAAACGCCTCTATGGGTCTCACGGAAACCCGTCTGGCGATCATCCCTGGGGCAGGAGGAACCCAACGATTACCTAGAATCATCGGTATTGGTAAAGCCAAAGAACTGATCTTTACCGGCCGGCGGGTGAATGCCGCAGAAGCTCTGGAAATTGGTCTGGTCAACCAGGTTTGTAAACCAGCAGATCTTTTGGATGAATGCCAAAAAATGGCCGCCATGATCTTGGAAACAGGCCCCATTGCGATTGAGCAGGCTAAATATGCCATTAACGCCGGAATTGAAACCGATCTTCACACCGGATTGGCAATTGAATCAAACGCTTATTGGCTGACCATACCCACGGAAGATCGATTGGAAGGACTTCAAGCCTTCAGGGAAAAGAGAAAACCAGTATACAGGGGTAAATAATATGACTGAACAAAAAAAGATCAACAGAGAGTTCTGGGAAACTGAAGAAAGGTTGCTGGAAGAACTCGTCATTAAAGCGAGAGATACCGGCGGACAAAAAGCGGTTGATAAACTTGCCAAAGCAGGAAAAAGACCTGTACGAGAGCTGATTCAGGAGATTATTGATCCCGAAAAACCGTTTTTTGAACTCTCCAGAATTGCCGGATTCGGGATGGATTACCCGGGTGTAGAGGATATTCCCGGAGCAGGTATTGTCACGGGTATTGGAAAAATACATGGCAACTGGACCATGATTTTCGCTAATGACAGTCGGGTCAAAGCAGGGACCTATTTCCCCATTACACTGAAAAAACATATGCGGGCACAAGCCATTGCAGAACAATGCGGTTTGAACTGCGTTTATATCGCCGATTCCGGTGGTGCTTTTCTACCGATGCAGGCTGATGTTTTTCCGGATGATCAACAATTTGGATCTATTTTCTATAATATGGCTCGTATGTCTGCCCTGGGGCTAAAGCAGGTTACCTTAAGCACCGGTGGGAATACTGCGGGAGGCGCCTATATCGTATTTATGGCTTGTCAATCCATTATGATTGATAAAATGTCATACTCTTTCTTAGGTGGACCCCCCCTCGTCAAAATGGCTACCGGGGAAACCACCACAGCCGAAGATTTAGGAGGAGCCAAAGTCCACACCCAAATTTCAGGGGGTGCAGATCATCTCTGTACGGATCAAATGGATGCGGTTAAAAGAGTTCGAGAGATTCTCTCATCCGAACCCCCTCAGAAAATTCATCTGCACCGGTTTGAGAAAAAGCCGACCAAAGTCAATGTCAAAACAATTTACGAGATGATGCCGGCGTCAACCAGTCAGGGAATCAAGGTCCGTGATTTTATTGATGCCATTGCAGATTGTAAGAAATTCATTGAATTCAAAAAGGACTATGCTCCCGGCCGGGGCGATAATATAGTCACCGGGAAAATAAGAATCAACGGAATGCCCGTTGGCGTTGTCGCATCCAACAAAACAGGGATCATTTTTTTCGAAGCTGCCAGAAAAGCCACAGAATGGATTATTCGATGTTCACAGGAAAAAATCCCTCTTTTGTTTCTCCAAAGTTCACCCGGTTTTATGATAGGACCTGAATCCGAGCATGCCGGCATCGGTAAATATGGGGCAGATATGGTTAGAGCCGTTTCCTGCGCACAAGTACCGAGGATTCAATTGGTTATCGGCCCGGACAATGGTGCGGCAAATTATGGAATGTGCGGACGGGCATATCGCCCCCACTTTCTATTTCACACCATGCGATCCAGAACCTCAGTTATGAGTGGACGAAGCGCAGCAGGCGTTTTACTCTCAATTGAAGAGGCAAAGCGAAATGCCAAAGGTAATCCGATGACTGACGAGGAGAAAAAACTATTTAGTGATAAGATGGTTGCCAAATACGATCATGAAGCCCATCCATTTTATTGTGGTGCTCGTATCCTGAGTGACCGGGTCGTCAAATTTTCAGAAGTCAGAGAGTGGTTGACAATGGCTTTTGAAGTCAGCCTGCTAAAGGAGATCGGAAATCCCGGTTTTGGTAACATGAGATTTTAATACCACCCCATTGAATTATTTTATTACTTTCAAATTATCAAAATCAACAAACACCTACTTTTAAAAACAAATGGAAACAAAAAAAAAGACACCACACATCAATGTTGATTATTTCGAGGACCTGACAGGTGATATATCCCCTTCTCAGAAAACCAATATCGATGCGGTAGGAGAAAAAATTGCCAATTTGCGTAAGGAAAAAGGAATCTCGCTGGAGGAACTGTCAAATATCACTGGCTTTGATACCGAAATTCTGATCAAAATTGAGAATAAGGAACTTCAGCCCCAACTGGGAACCATCATCAGACTATCCAAAGCCCTGGATGGGGCCTTTACTCGACTCGTTTCCGATGTGGGAACCAAACTGTATTCAATCACCCGCAAGGATGATCAGAAAACAATCTCAAGATCAACTTCAAGAACCAGCAATAAGCAGCTCTATCAATACAAAAGCCTGGCTCCGGAAGTCAAAGGCCGGAACATGGAAGCCCTGATTGTACAATTGGAAGATAAGCCGGATGTTGAACCTTCAGTCCACGATGGCGAAGAGTTCATATATGTACTGGAAGGCACTGTAGAACTAAAAATTGCAGATGATGTATTTGAACTGGATCCGGGAGATAGCGTCTATTATCTTTCAACAACGCCTCATCTCATTGCTGGAAAAAACGGTAAAGCCACAATTTTGGCTGTTTTATACAGTAAGTAGATATCAAGGGGACTTTGTCCCCTTGAAGTTCTATGTTCAGGGTTCCTGGTTCAAAGTTTGAATTTAAAACCGGATAATTTTTTACACAATATGAGTATTCGGCATGAATCGTTTTGAGTCAACAGAGACGAGTTTTTAGATAAACTAGTCGAAATGAAGCGTCAGAAAGCCCGTTTGTCTGAGCGAAGCGAGTTCTGGGCTTTCAGCGTAGTAAGACTTAGATTATCTTAAAAGGAGTCACTTGACACAAAACGATTCATGCCGGATACGGGAAAACACCCCTTGAAGTTCTATGTTCAGGGTTCCTGGTTCAAGGTTTGAACTTAAAACCGGATAACTGTTGATTGATCTTTAAAATACATCGCCGGTTCCTTTCTTTTTTGACAATTCTGAAGAATCCACTCTTTTTTCTTCAGAATTCCTGGATGCTCCATTGTTCTTGCTTCAAACTGGCAGACTTTGACGCAGGCACAACACTGAATACACAGCTTCGGATCAGTAATGGTCATATCGCCGGAATTGATAGCACCCGTCGGACAAACTTCCAGACAAACACCACATTGGGTACAAAGTTCTTCTGCAGTAATAGGAGCCGCTTCCAGATCAGGCATATCATCTTTATACGGTACATTCCCCGGTAATTTCAGAACTGAATCCGATACGTCACATAAAGATTCAAATTTACCCTTTATTCGTATTCCAAAGTCTGTCGCTGTAAATACATCCGATTTGTCAGGACGTCCTTTAGCAATAGGCGTAGAATTATCGGTAAAAGAGTGCTCTCCAATGAACGCACCCCCAGCAATTACATTAAATCCGGCTTTTGTGGCCAAATCATTAAGTTCAACCAGCGCATCATCAAAGTGCCGATTTCCATAAACCGCCACCACAACGGCCGGGGCATTTTGAGCCGCAATGCGTCGAATCCGTTCAACAAATGTTTTTGGAACCCGTCCACCGTATACGGGCGTACCAATAATTGTTAACCCTCCCCGAATAGGCTTAAAACTCATAGTATCGCTACCGGGCAAAGTTAAATCAAAGCGCTTAATTGCCGGCTTTTGAAATCCTTCGGCAATCATATCAACAATCCTGCGGGTTGTGTGGGTTGGCGAAAAATAGACTAAATTGACTGAATTAACAGGTTTCATATCACCTTTGATTTCATGTTATGTTTGCTCATATGAGCATAAGACCAAAATAAGTACCAATAGATTCATATTACGCCGAATTCCAATTGCGATCAGATAAAATTCTTTATTAATTGTCTAAACTCATCATTTACGAGGAAATAGTCAGTAATGTCTGGTTAGATTTTTGCGGAATGTTTTCGTTTCTTTAACAACTGTTGTTTGCGATCAATTTTACTCGTCCGCCTCTATGGCGGGAGCTTTAACCAATCCAGCGATCACGTGCGGCACAATTTAAGGCTGCTGCCGAAAAACTGATCAACCCAATCCACTGACTCCAACATACCGCAGAGTGAGCGTGTAGTTGTGAGTTCAGAGATGTAAGAGCACCTTATAGAGAAGATAGCCCACTTAAACCTAAACTCAAAGAGTTTGACGATATCTATGGAAAATAACGATAGAACTCTTTACGATTAAGCACTCTCATGAATTCAACATCATTATCGAAACTTTCAAAACCGACACGGTAATCACCGCTTCGAATACGATAGCGATTTACATATCCCTTAAGTTGCTTAATATTGGGGATTTCTCGCAAGGAAGCCGCTTCCGGCATTATGTTGAATACCAAATCAAATACTTGATCATATACTGGCTGACGCTTTAACTTTTTCAGATCTTTTAAAAATAGACGCCGGTATTGAACATTCAACACTTTATCCCTCTAAATAAGTTAAAGCTTCTTTTCGATTCAAAACAGGACTATTCTTGGCCTCATCCATTGCCTTGCTTAAACAATAATCTTCAATTTCCTCTAACAATCCTTCCTTTGAACTCCCATCGCCAGAAAGGAATTGCTTCCATAGCTCAATTGGAACGACAACCGCTTTTGGCTTTCCGGTTTTGTCCGTTAGATATTCGATTTCACTCATTCAGATCTCCTTTGATTTTTACTGGTTACAAATAAATTCACCTTGCACGACTTTTTCAAAACTATATTTTTCATAAATGCATCCAGTACATATATTAGAGCATTTTGGTAGAATTTAGACTAACAATTAGTTCTTTTTAATCGATACACACACAAGGTGTTTATATACTCTAGTACCGTGGTTCAAAAGTTTTTTCCATATTTTTAGCAAAATGTAGTGCCCCATAATTAATCCATTTATCACTATCTTGGTTTACTGTTCAAAGTTCCCAGTTCAAGGTTATTAGCCACTTACAACTTTGAACTGGGAACTGGGAACTTTGAACAGGTGGATTATTCAACATAAGCAGAGTTAATTAAAAATACCAATTTTCAGTACGAAACTTTTGAAACACGGTACTAGGTTAATTCTTCAAACTTATTGCGCATGATAAACGAGTTAACAAAGACATCGATGGTATTTTTTATTTACCTGATATAAAATTAATTGGATTGAGAGCTAATCAGACACATTAAAGTCTTCTAATTATGAAAACGACTATTAGAATTAATTCAGACCCATTGCCCATGATCAAACGGAAACATTTAATCATCTCCTTGGTTTTTCTGCTTTGGTTTTCCCCGCTTTATGCTTTGGATACTCATCAACCCTTCTTAAAAACACTGGAACCTTATAAACCGATTTTTGTCCTGACTACTTTTTTTCTTAATAATGCCGGAGAAGATCAGGGATACCAGAATCAGGAATTACATATTCAGTACAGTTTTAAAAAACGGCTACTTCAATCGCTCTTTTTTGCCTATAGCCATAAATCATTCTGGCAGCTTTATGACAAAGAGAATTCCAGATCTTTTCGAGAGAACAACTATAACCCGGAACTTTTTCTGGAATTCAATAATCTCCAGGAAATTGAATATCTGCGAATTGGACTGCTGGAACATGAATCCAACGGAGAAAAACAGCGGTTTGCTGAAAATGCCATTCCAGTGAACAATTCCAGAACCTGGAATCGATGCTATTTGTTTGGACAACAGACGTTATCTGATTCACTAAAACTGGGAATCAAACTCTGGATGGTTACCGATCAGGAAGATTCTGATTTTGGATCTTTTTATGAAGACAACCGCGATATTCAGCAATATATGGGAAACGGCGAGGTTTATTTACATAGCCATTTTTCTGCGTTGTCGATCTCAATGATGCTTCGAAAAGGTTGGAAAGATGAAACTGAAACCGTCAGACTGGAAGGTCAACTCCCTCTGCACCAACTGATCAATACAGACAATACCGGTATAGATATCTATTTTCAGGCTTTTTCAGGATATGGGGATAGTTTGATTGACTACAACCGGAAAATTGATCGATTTTCGATTGGCTTTTCGGCGCGTTGAAAATATTATCCGGCTGATTTTACGAATGCATCTCCAGACAATTTATCATCATCACCCCGTATATCGTTGGGGATGGAGTGCGAATGTCAGAATATCGGCCAGTAGAACACAGCCCTGAACAAACAATACCGAAATCAGTACAATGGTTAAAATCATAGGTGTATCCTGCTGAATCAAAGCACTCAGCAGAGATTCCCCCAATCCAGGTAAATCAAAAACCACTTCCACCACTAACGCGCTACTGACAATTAAAGGTAGACGATAAGCAGTGATGGGAAGAATAGTTATCAGGCTATTTCGAAAGGCATGCCATCCCACACTGCCGGGAAAAGGGATTAAACCGCTGGTTTTAAGCCCGCAGGTTAAGGCATTTTCTACATACTTTGAATTCAATTCCCGCTGATGAATATTATTCGTCAGACGTGAAACATCCATAGCAGAGCCGCTTCCTAGTGCGAGGGCGATCACGGCCAGAAACATATTGGACTCGCTTTTTAAAATCAGAAACAGAAAATAGGCAATGATATAGGCGGGAACCGAAGACAATACAAAAAGAGTGGTCGTCGAGACGGATGAGAACATCGACGTGAATAAATTCCCCGGACCCGCAACATGCTCACTATTCAATGTCGCCTGGGTCGTACCAACGAAAACCCCCATCAAAGCCGCTATCAAAAAGGCACTCGAACACAGTGTCAGCGTATTGACGGCACGGACTTTAATTTCTCGGGCCAGCCAGTTTCCAGATGCATTGTCTGTGATTTGTGGTTTACCCACCACCAGATCCTTCAGCCAGTCAATGTAGTTTTTCGTTTCCCATTTACGCACAACCATCCGCTGATACCCAGATGTACTTTCAGTATCAACAATTCGTTTTGGAGGTAAAAAAGTGAGCAACAGCTGGATGCCAAACGTGGCTAATAGTCCAATCCAAATAGTTCGCAAAACGAATCTAAAAATAAAAAAACGAAGTAAAGATTTCATAGGGTTCCCACTGTTTTCCAAAAGCTCACTATAACCATTCAACAAAACTACCAAAGTACCAAAGTACCAAAGTACCAAAGTACCAAAGTACCAAAGGTATGGTATTTCTGGAACCTTAGAAGCCAGGGATGGCTTCAGGAGCTCCAGGGATGGATTTATGTGTTTCCTGAAATACCATACCTTTGGTACGACGCCTTCTGTATAGTTAAAGTTCGTCTTTATTTCTCTTATTCCGGGACAGCCCGCCAATTTGCCACCGATCCCAACAGGGCATTCGGATCTACAATAACCACATCCTTCAACCGAGGTGAATAATAAGCACTGGTCGGCATACTGAAAAGATAGGTATAAGGACTCATACTCAACAACATTTTATGGAGCTTTTTGGCTGCCGGTAATCGCTGTTCCCAGAATGCTGAATTTTCCCATTCTTGCAGCACATTATCCAGTTTTGCCGAATTGATCCCGGTGATATTCTGAGGACTGTCAGATCGATAAAGATTGGCAATATTATACCCATCCGTGAAACCGGAATGCCTGATCAATGCCATCTCAAAATTCTTATTTTTGAGCTGGGTTTCAAATGCCATTCCCAATCCTTTCTTCTCAACAGTGATTCCAATTTCATCCAACATCAGCGTAATTTTACTGGCCAAACGCTCCATTGTTTTTGAGGCGTCATCTTTATAGATCAAGGGTATAATCAACTCCCCCTTACTCCTGATCAGTCTTTTGGCTTTATTGATATCAAATGACAGCATATCATCGAATTTTGCATATCGCTTATCATCATTGTGAGGAAAAGGACCTTTGTTGATAAACTGACTGACCTCACCCGTTCGGATAGTACTGGCCAACTCTTGCTTGTTAATGGCTCGAGAAATTGCCTGGCGAACCCTCTTTTCACCCATATCAGGAGACGCAACATTAAAAGCCAGCGCGTAAAAATGCAACGGGATATAATCAGCTTGTTTCAGCCCTTTTTCGTTCATCATTTCATGTAGCTTGGTAGGTGCCTCCAGAATTAAATCAATTTTTCCATCCATTAACATCCGAACCTGCTTTTCCTGGTCATGAACTAAAATGGATTCAATGGTCTGAAATACAATTTCTTCTTGGGCCTGAACGTCAGTATCTTCCTCCTCCGTCTCTTCAGCCGGAGCTGCTACCTGATTCAGCGCATAAATAATCTGATTACCCTGCCACTGCTTAAATTTATACTTTCCCGTTCCGATGGGACTACGGTTAAAATCCTGAGCCACTGGATCCGTACGAAGATCCTGAGACAAGGCTTTACCGAAATAGGTGGTCGGAATGATTTTAAAAGAGAGCAGATCCCGAATCACATGAGCGGATATATTTTCTTTGAACACAATCTTAACAATAAAATTATCGACGATATCAACCCGTTCTATCAGTTGATTAATTCTTCCTCTCAAAGGAGATCGATTTCTTTCATTTTTAATACACTCGATTGTAAAACGGACATCCTGCGCCGTTACCTGATGATTAGGATCGTCATGCCAGCGCCGTTCTTCATCCAGTTCAATAATATAAATATTTCGATGAGCTTCATCCTGAATATAGTCAGTCGCTAATGCATCTTGATAATGCCTGACCGACTCACCGCTTCGATTGGATAATCCATCAAAGATAGGATCCAACAGTGTCAACCCTACTGTATTTTGCTCAAAAAGCGGATTCAAGGTTTGAGGCATCTCATCAAAAGCAATAATCAGCGTTTCCTGCCTGATTTTCTTCTCCAAAGCCAGACGCTGCTTATTTTGCTGATCCATGTAAAAATATGCTCCCAAAGCGGCACAAAGCAACACCACCGCTATGATAATAATATTTCTTTTTGACATCTTAATTCTCCAGAATAGTTGAAAATTGATACCCCTGCGAAAACGGTGATTCAAGCTTTCAGTAATCAGTCATCAGCTGTCAGTTTTTAAAACATCTTTTTTTCACTGAAGGCTGATAGCTGACGGCTTTTTGACTTTCATACTGAATGTTTTTTTTAAAATGAGATTAGAGTTGAAAACAGGTGCTTTTCGTTCAGACACAATTTAATGAGTGACCGGAATTTTATAAATTCGGGTTTTCACCTCATATTTTCGCTGTTTCGCCTTTTCATTTTTGACTTCCAAATAATAGCGACCCCCTTTGAAGTTTTCTGTATAATAACTTCGTTTCTGACCTTGGGTAACCGGAGGACTTAACAGACTTTTTGCCTTTCTTCCATGATAGTTTCTCAGATAAGTCAACTTATGTGTTTTTGGCACTTCAACTTCCAATGCATATACATCTTCTGCCGAGATGGACTTATCTTTAGGTTTGGGTAGTTGTGAACCACCCTGCCATTTCTGTTTCTGCTTTTTCTTCAGTTTTGAGATTCCGGCACTGGGCCGATAAACAGTTGTAACTAATGGTTTTAATGGTGATCCTTTCTTTAAGAAAGCTCTCCATCGACGATTTCGCTCTTCGATTATACGCTTTTTTTCTGCTTCTTTTTTTCTTTTTTCTTCTTCAATTTTTAATCTCTTTTTTTCCGCCGTAGCTGCCAGTCTGATTTTTTCCTGTTCAATTCTCTGTCTTTCCAGCTCTTTCAGTCTGGCCGCTTCAGCCGCTTTCCTGTTTTCTGCTTCGATTCGCTTTCTCTCTCTTGCTGCAATTTCTGCTGCGGCTTTTTTTCGCTCTTCCTCCATGGCCTTTAAAATCTTTATGGATTGTAAAGTGGAGAGTTTCAGATATTCCAGATCATCCGTGTCGAATTGAACACCAGGATTTTCCTCAACAATGGCATACGCATTATTCACCATCACCATGGTTGCTTTAAAGTCTTCTTCAAGAAATGACTTTTTTCCCATACCCACTTTTTGATTGACCGATGCTCGTAATTTATCCTGTCTTGCCTGTTCTTTAGCCAGTCGTTCTCTCTCTCGAGCCAGTCTTGCTTGTTCATCTGCAATTTTTTTCAATTCCAGCAAAGCGGTTTCATATTGCCCGGTAATCTTTACACTCACTGCTTTTGAAAAATCCGTACAATATTTCTGATAGTCCGGGTATTCGGCTTTGATCTTTTCCCACTGCTTTTGCTCCTTATATCCCTCAAATATCTGGTAATAAGCATCTTCAATGGATGGATGGGCATTATCCAGATAGGTTTGTAATATCGGAGATTTTTGTAACCAGTCTTTACCTGCCCATTTATCGAGTTGCAATGATGCTTTTGAATGCTTGATCACCGCAGGGTAGTCTTTTTCTGCTTTCGCGGCGGTGATCTTTCCATCCAATTCGACTAAAGCCAGGGCAGCATCGGCTTTTTCCACCTGTTCGGTCAGTTTTGGCTTTTCATCTTGTACCCATTCGTTCCGGGCCGTTTGGTACTCTCCTTTTCCAAAATGCTCCCATCCTTTATCCAGATGATTCACACATCCGGATAAAAATGTCGCCGTAACAAAGAATATACTTAAAATTAAATTTCCATATCTTCGCTTTCTAACTCGCATTTTCCCCTCCTTACAAACCCGTTAACATTAGCAACATCATCCTGTGCTAGATCATTTATCAACACAACATAATGTGCATTTTAACAAATTACACTCATTTGACTGATTAACAATTCCTTCTTCAGTCACTAAAACCCATTAGCCATTCAATGTTCCCAGCATATTGGCCGCACCAATTAACCTCTGAGTTGCCGGATGAACCGCATGATTTACAATCTGATACGCCAGATTATTTTCAACCACTCGACCATCATCAATCACTATAATTCGATCACATAATTTCGAGACGATTCCGATTTCATGAGAAATCAACAAACAACTCAGTGGATTATCAATTGATGATTTTCGACGAAGCAGATACTCAATTAACCGACTTTGTGCGATTAAATCCAGATGGGTAAACGGCTCATCGGCTATAATCATTGACGGTTCGCTACCAAATGCCCTTAAAAGAGCATATCGCTGCTTTTGACCCCCACTGAGATTTTCAGGCATTTCATCCAGCGTTCTCTCTTCCAGCAATAACAGCTCCAGCAGTGTTGAAAAAACAGTGTCAATTTCCTGTTGAGTCAAACCCATTGCACCATAACACTCCTGTAGATTCTGCCTCATTGTCAACGCCGGATCAAATGTATCTGCCGGGTCCTGAAATACCACCTGTAGTGTCCGGTGAAATCGAATACGGTCCCGGGTCTTCTTTAATCGTGAGATATCCATCCCATCAAAGCTGATATTGCCAGTAAATCCATTTAGCAATCTTGCCAGCACACTTCCAATGGTCGATTTGCCAGAACCGGAAGTTCCGACTAGCCCTACAAATTCCCCTTTTTGTATTTCAAAATTAATATCTTTTAAAACCAGTGATCGTTTTTTCTGAAAAAATGATTTTTTCTGAAATCCAAACTCCAGCTCCGTAATGGAAACCAACGGTGGCAATTGATCTTGAAGTGAATTGCTCGTTTCCGCTGCAGAATCTTCATCTTCCTGATGATTACTACTGCCATGACGATCAACCCATCTGGATAACCCCACCATCTCCTCTAACTTTTCATGACCTGGATGAGCAATCACATCACTGATACTCCCCACTTCAAACATTTTACCTGAATGCATAAACAACACTCTTGCTGTCTCAAGAGCGCCCAATACACTCAAATCATGGGTGACACAAAAAAGAGCACCTATAAAGGAAGCGTCTTTTAATTTCATCAGGGCGGAAACCATTTCTGTCACTGTCACCGAATCAAGGGAATTGGATGGCTCATCCGCCAACAGAATTGAACAGGGACGACAAAGGCTCATGGCAATCCCAACCCGCTGTCTCTGCCCTCCACTCAACTCTCCGGGATACCGACCTTTAATCAGGTTTGGATCCGGCAATCCCGCATTGGCCAATGCAGAAACAACGGCCCCTCTGACACTTTTTTCATTCAATTCCGGCGAAATCGTTCGTACCGCTTCATGTAATTGTCGGTCAATCTTCAATGAAGGATTAAGGCTTTGTCCCGGTTCCTGAAATATGCAACGAACCATACGTCCCCGAACAGCTTCCAATTCACGGGGCAACATTCCCACCACAGAAATTCCGTTCACACGAATATCACCCTCAATTCGCCACTCTTTTTCCGGTAAAAGTTGAAGGATTGCCCTGAAAAGAGTTGTTTTACCGACTCCGGACTCCCCAAGTAATCCAACAGACTCCCCCTGACGGATGGTAAAAGAGACATCATCAACCACATGAACACCACTGCTCTTAGCGATACATGACAGATTTTCTACTCTGATAATCTCACTTGAATCCATGAGTTTGTCTTTGCTCTTTTTTAATTCTGCCATTTCAGGATTCGCTTCTTAGAAATTTAACCATGCTATCACCAATGATATTGACACCCAAAATACTCATGACCGTCACGAGAATGGGGAAGATCACAATCCAGAGATTCTCGCTAAATAAAATTGCCCGCCGGGCTTCGGCCAGAATTTTCCCCCATGAGAGATAACCACCCGTTCCCAGTTCCCCAAAACCAATTTCAAATGCGTACCCCAAAGCCGATTCAATTAAGATGGTTGCTCCAAACAAAAAAGTTGCCTGTACCACAATTTCTGAGATACAATTTTTCCATAAAATATTATACCAGAGTATTTTAACCCCACTGACATTAGAGCTTTGCAGTGCGGTTACAAATCGTTTACTGCGAAGTTGCAATACACGGCTTTCTACAATTCTGGCCACCGATGGAAGAGCAGAGATCCCAATGGCAACGCCAGCCATCGGAATCGCATACGCCGCAACCAAACGAGCACCTGCCGATGAAGCGGCCCAGAAATTAAAGACCCCTAATACAATTAATACAAAAAACAGTTGGGGAACAATTTCGAAAAACTGAGTAATGATAGATGCTACCCCCCTGATGGCTACTTGCCTCACCGTCAGTAAAAGACCTGAAGGAATACCAATCAATAATGAGATAAGGGTTGCAATGGTTGCGACCAGATATGCATTCATACCACCAATGACAAGTGTCGCCAGAATATCCCTTCCTTCATAGTCAGTACCCAACAAAAATTGTAAAGAGGGGGTCACACTTTTGGGAAAAACAGTCATGACAGCCCGCTCGGAAAAAAAATAAAAATCAGAAAAAGACAAGCAGGCCGAAAAGAAAAGCGGGAGAATCAGAATTGTCCCCAAGGCAACCATGAATCGTCCGGCTTTCAGCAAAAAGAACAATAGCAGCAGGAAAATAACGGTTATCAAAACAAGAGGAATGCCTACCCGGACGGTATGAGAGTCAAAAATCCCACAAATTAAAAACCCAAACGGGAATAGCCCGAATATGGGGATAAGACTCATCATTCTGGATTTCAGTACCCTGATTTTTTTATAGTCCTTGCGGATCTGACGGCGTCGATCATTACCGTTGAAATTTTTCATATTGAAATGCTCAAACCTGCCGATTTGAAAGAGCGAGGGGGTGAAGTACCCAAGGAAACAAATGGATATTCAACGAAGAAAAGCCCAATAATTAAAAACCTACTTCTTTTTCTTTATTTTTTTCTTAGTTACCGCAAAGTTACCTTTCTTCCAAGCCATTAAACCACCTTTCATCACATAAACATTCGTGAAACCGGCTCTCTTAAGTTTTATGCCAGCAGGTGTTGAGCGTCGGCCGGAATGACAAAATACAATAATTCGACGATCTTTCCCCAGATCATCCAATTCGCTCATCCGCTTTGATAATTCAGAAAGCGAGATAAATCTTGATCGCTTGATAATCGGTCGATTTTCAATTTCAAACGGCGTCCGAACATCAAGAATTACAGGTTTATTAACATTCACCTGAAGCATTTCGTGAGCACTGACGGCAGTTATCTTTTCCAACTTATATAATTTAGCCAATACCGGGTTTTTCAAAATCAATAGTATTAAAATTCCCAGTAAAATGAACAGGTAGTTGTTCTGTAACAGTATGATCCATTCCATTCTTAAATTCTCTTTAATTTCTATTCGTTAACAAATAACTAAAATTCAAAAAAACACAGAGTTGGCTTTCTGTTTTTATTCAGCAATAGCTGGATACAGCTGAACGGACAACAAATACCACCTGTTGATAAAGTCTGATAACATCAATCACACTATTCCGAATTTTCGATTGATCGTCTTGATTAAAGAAGATCGGAATTCCCTTGACTATTACCTGGATATCATTTTCCTTTGGCTCCTCCAGAGCCAATTTTAATTTAGGCCCGCCTCAGCCAAACCCGGCAAAAAGTAATCGAACAGACTTGCCAGGATCTTTGACCAATTGGGTCTTTAATTCCGCTAAGGCTTTCTTGGTTATATCGATATTCATATCATTCGCTTTTTCGTATTATTCTGTTTTTTTTTAGAAATCTATTGTCAATATATGAGAAAACGAAACCAGCTTTATGTAAAAAATGATTATAACGTAGTTTCAAAAAAAAGGGACTTAAAAATTTCATAAAGTTAATTATTTAAGTCCCTTATTAAAAATTAAACCTGAAGGACCTGGAAGTGGATCCGTTTTTAAACCATTGGTTTTCACAACCCTTTTAGCTACTATATTGGCTATATTTCAATATTTTAAACTAGATTTCTAACAAAACCATAACATTTTTTATACCCAGTCAATTATTCTTAATCAATATCTCACTCGCTTTCTAATTGACAGATAAAAAGGGGGTTCTATATTTTTATGATTGAAACTGAAACTTCGAAAGCTTCATTGAATGTTATAAACAACATGCTGAAATAACTGGATTAACATGCCGGTTGTTCTCAAGAACTAAACTTTTGTAAGGGGATGATAATGTTAGCAAAGATTTTTCCATTTTTACTTTGGTTTAAAGACTATAACGGCGGTAAGTTCAAAATTGATGCAATTGCCGGTATCACTGTCGCTATGGTATTGATTCCACAGTCTATGGCATACGCCCAACTGGCAGGACTTCCTCCCTATTATGGTCTTTATGCGGCTTTTTTACCACCGATGGTTGCAGCACTATTCGGTTCAAGCCGGCAATTGGCTACGGGTCCTGTCGCGGTCGTATCAATGATGTCAGCAGCGGCGCTAGAACCACTCGCTACTGCGGGTGGGGCTGAATTTATTGCTTATTCTGTGATCCTGGCACTAACCGTTGGTTGTTTTCAATTGTTTCTGGGTGTCTTCAGATTGGGATTGATCATTAACCTGCTTTCTCATCCGGTAGTCAACGGTTTTACAAATGCGGCAGCTATTGTGATCGCTTCGTCCCAGTTTT
>Ga0307989_1000859_pt1 | contig 17960 bp, 14 predicted proteins | sample EllFjometagen185_FD_203164 | JGI IMG/M metagenome (GOLD analysis project Ga0307989, IMG submission 203164) | Marine microbial communities from Ellis Fjord, Antarctic Ocean - #185 | ecosystem: Environmental > Aquatic > Marine > Unclassified | place: Southern Ocean | collected 2014-10-08
ATTTCAATGGGTATATCTTCCATTAAATCAATGGGAATGCCATTTGTTATAAGTATATCATTTTCTATTCGTATACCAATTTTCTCATTAATAATATATAACCCAGGCTCACAGGTTAATATCATACCTGGTCTAAATTCTTCATCTTTATCGCCAACGTCATGTACATCCAATCCTAAAAAGTGTGCAGTACCATGCATGAAATACTTTTTAAATAATGGATTTTCACTATCTTGATTTTGAACATCTTCGTTCGTAAACAATCCTAGATTAATCATCTCTTTTTCTATCATATTATTTACTTTCTCGTTAATAATATTGATAGTATTACCTACTACATATAGTTTTTTAGCCTGCTTAAAGGTTCTAAGCACAGCATTATAACAATCTTTTTGCCGGTTTGTAAATTTGCCGTTAACTGGTATTGTGCGACTCATGTCAGCGGAGTAGTTTGCATATTCGGCACCAAAATCAAATAATACTAAATCGCCATTTTGGCATTTTTTATCATTGTCAATATAATGAAGTACACATGAATTACTTCCGGAAGCAATTATGGGGGCATACCCATGTCCATTTGCTCTGTTATTAGTAAATTCATGCTCAATATCAGCCTGTATTTCAAACTCAAATTTATTTGGTTTGGTTGTTGTAAGAACTCTATTAAAAGCTTTTTTAGTTATTTCGCAGGCTGTACGCAGTAATGCAATCTCTTTGTCCGACTTTATTAATCTTGATTTGATTAGTAATGGTGCAGAACTAATATAATTGAACGATGGAAGTTTCTTTTTTAATATTTCACCTAGACGATAATTTCTATCTTTAACTTCCTGATTAATATTAGTGTCAATATTTTGATTTAGAAAAATATCCTTTGCGGTTTTTAAAACTTTTTTTAGTACACTATCAAAATCATTGAGCCAATAAATATTTTCTATACCTGATAATATTCTCGCTTCTTTTTTAGTGTATTTATGCCCTTCCCAAGTGGCAATTTGTTTATTAGTTTTTAGCAGGAACAAACTTACTCTAAGGTCTTTATTTTTATTATCAGGAGCAATTAACAGTATGCTTTGTTCTTGGTTAACCCCACTCAAATAAAAAAAGTCAGACTGCTGTCTGTAAGGAAAGTATTGATCCCCATTTCGTGGTTGATTATCGTTTGAATAAAAAATAGCGACAGAAATATGAGGTAGCATTTTAACAAATCGGCTTCTGTTTTCAATAAAAAGCTCACTACTTATTGGTAAATATCTCATTAATATATGGGTTATGAATATTAGCAAATATAATACAAAAAATATAAAGTATTATTCTGTGTTTCACCATAATTCACTTTTAATTCCATGCGATTAAAGTATGAATTAATATCAAAAATAGATTACTTTTGATTTTTAATATATTAATATGATTCACATCACTCGAAGGGAGCGTTTTAATGCTGCACATCGTCTTTTCAGGCATGATTTTACTGATGAGCAAAATATGGAGGTTTTTGGTAAATGCTCAAATCCCAATTGGCATGGTCATAATTACGAACTTTTTGTTACTGTTAAAGGGGAAATTGATGATAAAACCGGATTTTTAGTTAATCTAAAAATACTGAGTAAAATAATCAGGGAGAATGTTATTAATAAACTTGACCATAAAAATATTAATATTGAAGTTGACTTCATGCATGGCAAGTTGGCTTCAACGGAAAATTTGGCAGTTGGCATATGGAATGAAATTGAACAGTATGTTAATGCGCTAGGTATTGAACTTCATTGTGTTAAGGTTATGGAGTCAGAAAATAATTTTGTTGAATACTTTGGCTAGTAATTTTTTTCTGTATAATTACTAAAATTAGATTGTTGGCACTTTTTTTGACTAGTTTTTTAATAACTTCTTAAATTGAAATAAGAAACAAATGGATAATTTCAAAGAAATAATAGGATACGAGAGAATAGAAAAATTTAATCCAGAAAATCTTAAAAAATTACAATATCATTATAAGGAAATACTAAGCCTGATAGGAGAAGATCCAGATAGAGAAGGTCTGTTGGAAACTCCCCACAGGGTGGCAAAGTCTATACAGTTTTTAACTCAGGGTTATGACCATAATCCTGAGGAAATTTTGCTTTCTGCAAAGTTTAAAGAGGACTATCGCCAAATGGTTATTGTAAAAGATATTGAGATTTTTTCCATGTGTGAGCATCATATGATTCCGTTTATTGGAAAAGCTCATGTAGCTTATATCCCAAATGGGTATATTACAGGGTTGAGTAAAATTGCAAGGGTTGTTGATGCATTTTCGAGGAGATTACAAGTTCAGGAAAGGTTAACTACGCAAATCAAGGACGCAATTCAAAACACACTTAATCCGCTTGGTGTTGCTGTTGTTATTGAAGCCAGACATTTGTGTATGGCGATGCGTGGAGTGCAGAAACAGCATTCGGTAACTACCACTTCTGATTTTACTGGTGCTTTTGAAAGAGCTGAAACTAGAGCAGAATTCATTAGTTTAATATCCACAAAGCTTTCATGATAATTTAGAAGGAAATCCATTGGTTTTTAGGTGAGTAAATAATCAATAAAGGTATTTTGTTAGAATCAAAAACTACTAGGTTGAATAATACTTCAATAAATCATAAATTCATTATTTTTTGAAAATAAAATAATGAGTTCATATAACCGTTATTAGTACAAATTAGAATTTTATAGGAATGAATATCACAAATAGTAAAATAAATTATTCAGGAACCGGAGAAACACTTCCTGTGGCCAAAACTTTTCTTTCAGGCGTTTTTATGTGGATGGGATTGGCATTATCAATAACTGCCATTGTTTCATGGCTTTTTGCGTCTGATGCTTCTTTAATGGGTATGCTAATTAATACTCAAACCGGGAGCATGAGCATGCTTGGATGGATTGTTATGCTTGCCCCACTTGGTCTGGTTCTTTGGATGTCCTTTGGTTTTCAGAAACTTAGTGCATCTACACTTGTTCTTATTTTTATAGCATATTCGGCATTGATGGGAATGAGCTTAAGCTTTATATTTATTATTTATACCTTACCTTCAATAGCAAAAACATTTGTTATTACAGCTGGAATGTTTGGATTTATGGGGGTTGTGGGATACACTACAAAAACAGATCTAACTAAATTTGGTAGCTTAATGATGATGGGGTTGGTTGGTTTAATTATTGCCTCAGTTGTGAATATGTTTATGCATAGCGAAACCATGGAGTACGTTATTAGCTTTATTGGAGTTCTTGTATTTACTGGTTTAACTGCTTACGATGTGCAAAAATTAAAACGTATTGGAGCTACCATAACTCAAGGCACCGAGACTGCTCGAAAGGTTACTATAATGGGAGCATTAACTCTTTATTTAGACTTTATCAATTTATTTCTATTTTTGCTGCGCCTTTTTGGTAGTAGAAAATAATAGCACATTATTAACCAAATATATATAATATGAACGCATATGTTTTTCCCGGTCAGGGAGCACAGTATGTAGGTATGGGTAAAGATCTTTATGAAGGATCGGCCAAAGCCAAAGAAATGTTTGAGAAAGCAAATAGTATTCTTAAGTTTAAGATAACAGATATTATGTTTGGCGGAACTGAAGAAGAATTGAAACAAACAAATGTAACACAACCTGCTATTTTTATTCATTCGGTAATTCTTGCTAAAATGTTGGGTGATGATTTTAAACCTGATATGGTTGCTGGTCACTCATTAGGGGAGTTTTCTGCTCTTGTTGCAAATGGTTCTATTTCATTTGAAGATGGATTAAAACTTGTTGCAAAACGAGCTGATGCAATGCAAAAGGCCTGCGAAATTGAACCATCCACTATGGCTGCAATTATAGGTTTAGGTGACGATGTTGTAGAAGGTATATGTAAAAGTATTGATGCAGTTGTTGTACCAGCTAATTTTAATTGTCCGGGACAGTTAGTTATTTCAGGATCAATTGAAGGTGTTAACATTGGTATGGAAAAATGTAAGGAAGCAGGAGCAAAACGAGTTTTACCACTTAAAGTTGGTGGAGCATTTCATTCCCCATTAATGGAATCAGCACGTGAAGAGCTTGCTGCTGCAATTAATTCAGTTAAATTTAATACTGGCATTTGCCCTATTTATCAAAATGTTACAGGACAGTCGGTTAATGATGCTGAAATAATAAAAAAGAACCTCATTGCTCAACTAACTTCACCAGTACGTTGGACAAAAATTATGCAAAACATGATTGCCGATGGTGCAAATAATATTACTGAAGTAGGTCCTGGAAAAGTTTTACAAGGCCTTTTTAAGAAAATTGATAGGAAAATTCTAACACAGAGTGCTATTGTTTAATTGTATAATTAGTGAATGTGATAATGATATAATGGTTTAATGATATAATGTGTGAATTGTAGTATAACCAAATAAACAAATCACCAAGTAATCAACTCAATAATGGGTATTTACTCATTAATAATTTTTTTTATTTTTTGTTGGCGTAATTCTAACTAATTCAGTTCTAAGCATATTTAATGCGGCAAGAGCGGCTTTTCTAATATTTCGGCCACGATGTTCTCCAAAATGAAATAATTTGGATTGTACTCCTGATGGGGTTGCAAGGGCTATCCAGATGGTTCCAACTGGTTTGTCTTTAGTTCCTCCGTCAGGTCCAGCAATTCCTGAAGTGGCAAGGCAATAATCTGCATTAAGTTGTTTTTTGCCTCCCAATGCCATTTGCTCAATAACTTCTCGACTTACTGCTCCATCTTTTTCAAGAATTTTAGAGTTAACACCAAGTTGATTTTCTTTTACAGAGTTAGAATAGGAAACAACAGCTCCTTTAAAGTAGCTAGAACTACCTGAAATACTCGTTATTAAATGAGCAATATAACCTCCAGTACAACTTTCTGCTGTTGATAAAGTTCTGTTAGCTAACATAAGTTGTTTGCCAACTACTTCTTCCAAACTTATATCATCATATCCAAAAATAATATCAGCAATAATGTTGTTTAATTTATTGCAGTGTTTTTTCACTTCATCTTCAAGCTCAGTTTTGTTGTTACCAACTGCCGAAAGTCGTAATCTAACAATACCGGGCTGAGGTAAATAGGCAAGCTTAATGTTTTTTGGTAGATTATTTTCCCAATCTTCAACCTTTTCGGCAAGCATCGATTCGCCAATGCCTGTGGTCATAATAGTTTTATGATATATGTGCTTTAGTTTAAATGTTTTTTGCAAACGAGGTATAACTTCATCTTTAAGTAATGATTTCATCTCAAAAGGAACTCCCGGTAGCGAAACAAGCACTTTGCCGTTCATTTCAAACCACATTCCAGGTGCTGTACCGTGTTGATTAGTTAGTGGAATACATGCTTCAGGTATTTCGGCCTGCTTCTTGTTGACATCTGTTACTTTAAATTTTCGCAAGGCAAAAATTGACTTAACTTGTTTATAAGTTGGTTCGTGAAAAACCATTTTTGAGTTATAGTAGTCAGCAAGAACATGTTTTGTAATATCATCTTTTGTAGGACCAAGACCGCCTGTTAACAGGATTATATCAGAATTCTTCTCTGCATTTGCAATAGCATCTTTTATATCATTACCCAAATCGCTTATGGCAGTTATCTTCACAACATGAATGCCGCTTTTATTTAATTCAACAGCCATCCATGACGCATTTGTGTTAACAACTTGTCCAATTAGCAATTCATCTCCAATGCTTATTATTTCTGCTTTCATTTATTCAGTGTAAGTATTATATTTGCAAAATTACTTATTTCTTTTTAGATTAAAAATATGGATAGAATTAACAAGTCGGAATTAGTGTTAAATAGTGACGGATCAATATATCATTTGAATCTTTGTCCTGGTGATGTAGCAGAAACAATTATGCTGGTAGGTGATCCTGGAAGGGTAAAAATTATTGCCAATTTTTTTGACACCATTGAATTAGAAAAACAAAATCGCGAAATAAATACTGTAACAGGAACATATAAAGGTAAGAGATTGTCTGTTATGTCAACTGGAATGGGAACTGATAATATTGAGATTGTAGTTAATGAGCTCGATGCACTTTTTAATGTTGATTTAAAAACTCGATATTTTAAAGAGGAAAAAACCAGACTGAATCTTATTAGGATTGGTACTTCTGGTGCTTTGCAGCCTGATATACCTGTAATAGAGTCGTTTGTAGTTTCAGAATATGGTATCGGACTCGATGGTTTAGCTTATTTTTATGAAAAAGGTGAAGAAATAATGGATTCTAATCTCACAGATAGTTTTATTAAAGAACTAAACTGGGATAACAAACTACCTAAACCTTATGGAATTAAAGCTTCTGAATATCTATTGGAAAAAGTTGGCTTTGATTGGAGGAAAGGAATAACTCTTACTGCACCAGGCTTTTACGCACCTCAGGGTCGTGAATTGAGGCTTAAAGTAAAAGACAATACTATTATTGATAGAGCAAGAATATTTAAGTATAAAGGACAAGATGTTACAAACTTTGAAATGGAAACATCTGCTTTATATATTATTTCAGCAATGCTAGGGCACAATGCATTAACTGTTTGTGACATTATAGCCAATAGGGTTAACGATGAATTTAATCCAAATTATAAAGAAAGTATGCTTGCGTTGATATCTCAAGTTATCGAGAGAATTTCTAAACTCTAACTTTTTTCTCAACCCATTTTCTTGCGTTTACAAATGCTTCAATCCAAGGAGTAATTTCGTCATCTTTACGATTTTCCGGATAGTGTGGCCATTGCCATGGTAAAAAAGCACGTTCCAAATGTGGCATCATTGCTAAATGACGACCATCATTTGAATAAATGGCAGCAGTATTCCAATCGGAGCCATTTGGGTTGCCGGGATACATATCATAACTATATGTGATTGCACGATGATACTTATCGAAAAAATATGGGAAGCTGAATTTTCCCTCACCATGTGCTACCCATGCACCTAGTCTACTACCAGAAAGAGACTTTAGCATTACAGAATTATTCTCATTAATATTTATGTTAATAAATCCTGATTCAAACTTACCCGAATCGTTATGAAGCATCTTCGGCTTTTCTGGATGTTCAGGATATATTAATCCAAGTTCAACCATTAACTGACAGCCATTACAAACTCCCAAACTAAGTGTGTCTGTTCGTAAATAAAAATTATCCAGAGCTGTTTTAGCTTTTTCGTTGTATAAAAATGCTCCAGCCCATCCCTTTGCCGAACCAAGTACATCCGAATTTGAAAAACCACCCACAAAAACAATAAAATTTACATCTGTTAAATCCTCAGTTCCTGATATTAAGTCTGTCATATGAATATCCTTAACATCAAAGCCTGCTAAATGCATTGCATATGCCATTTCGCGATCTCCATTAACTCCTTTTTCACGAATTATGGCAGCTTTAATTCCCGAAAGATTTCTTCGGCTCATGTCAATGTTATAGTCCTTTGCTTTTCCGGTAAAATCCTTATTAAAGTTAAAATGTAAATCTTGTTTATTGTAATTATTTAATCGACAATGGGCATGGCCTTCTCCACTTTGTTTTTTATCCATATTATAAGATGTACTATACCAAGTATTCCTAAGTCGATCAATATCAAAGGTATATTTATTTGAATTATGTGTTATCTCAAGTTTCCTGTCTTGAATAACTTCGCCAATAATATGGGATGAAATATTTTGATTTTTTAAATATGAAGAAATACGATCTTTTTTCTCAACCTGAATTATAATACCAGGGTTTTCACTGAACAATAATTTTACAATGTCATTTTCATCTATTTCTGAAAGATTAATTTTCATACCATGGGCATAGTTAGAAAAATTCATTTCCAATAGAGTAGTTATTAAACCACCAGCAGAAATATCATGACCTGCCAATATTTTTTCATCAGTTATTAATGATTGGATTGCATTAAATACCTTTGAAAAATATATTGCATCTTTTACGTCAGGAGAAACAGTACCAATTTTATTTAATGATTGGGCAAAGCTGCTTCCCCCCAGTTCATATGCTGAACTTGATAGATTGATGTAAATTAGTTGCGAATTAGATTTGGTTTGTACTGTAGGCTTTATAGCTTTTTTAATATTAGTAACTTCGCCAACAGAAGATATAATAACAGTTCCAGGAGCAAAAACTATATCTCCGTTAGTGTATTTTTGTGTCATTGATAGAGAATCTTTACCTGTTGGGATGTTAACTCCTAATTCAATTGCAAATTCACTAACAGCTTTTACAGCATTGTATAAACGACTATTTTCTCCATTATTTTTAGCTGGCCACATCCAGTTTGCACTTAGGCTTATTCCTTCTATTTTATTTAAAAGCGGAGCCCAAATAATATTTGTCAACGACTCGGCAATGGCTAATCTCGAACCTGCTTCGGGGTTTATTAACCCACTTACAGAAGCATGCCCTAAAGCTGTTGCTACACCACTTATTCCCTGAAAATCAAGGGCTACAATACCTAAATTGTTTAAAGGTAATTGCAAAGGTCCGGTACATTGTTGCATGGATACTTTACCGGTTACTGATCGGTCTACCTTATTTGTTAGCCAATCTTTACAGGCAACAGCTTCCAGTTTAAGTACATTCTCTAAATATATATTTACTTTGTTTTGCGAATATTTAATTTCTGAAAAATTTGATTCTTGAGTTTTATCTGTTAGGACAGTTTTTGGTGGTTTTCCAAACATATATTCTAACTTTAAATCAACGGGGCAAGTATTATTCTCGTCAGATTCAATTACAAATCTCATATCGTTTGTTACTTCGCCAACTTTGTAAATTGGTGCTCTTTCACGATTTGATATTTTCTCAAGAGTAGGGTAGTCCTTAGCCTTAATAACAAGCCCCATCCTTTCTTGAGATTCATTACCAAGAATTTCCTTAAAAGATAATGTTGGATCACCAATGGGTAGGTTATTAACATTAATGCGTGCCCCGGTTTCTTCAACTAATTCTGAAAGGCTGTTAAGATGTCCACCAGCCCCATGGTCGTGAATTGAAACAATAGGATTTTGTTTACTTTCAACCATTGAACGAATTGCGTTTGCAACCCTTTTTTGCATTTCTGGGTTGGCACGTTGAACGGCATTTAGTTCAATATCGTTACCAAATTCGCCAGTTGCAACAGACGAAACTGCACCACCGCCCATACCAATCCGGTAATTATCTCCACCTAGTACTACAATGTAATCACCTGCTTCGGGAATGTCTTTTTGAGCATCGGAGGCTTTCGCAAATCCAATACCACCAGCTTGCATTATTACTTTGTCGTAACCATATTTTTTATTGTTTTCCTGATGCTCAAAAGTTAATAAGCTACCATTAATAAGTGGCTGGCCGTATTTATTACCAAAATCGGATGCCCCATTAGAGGCTTTAATAAGAATTTCTTCTGGCGATTGATATAGCCACTTTCTTGGTTCAATATTTTTCTCCCATGGATGGTTATCACTGTTTCTAGGATATGATGTCATATAAACAGCAGTTCCAGCTAATGGTAAACTGCCTTTCCCACCAGCAAGACGGTCGCGTATTTCACCTCCTGACCCTGTTGCTGCACCATTAAAGGGTTCAACTGTTGTTGGAAAATTATGTGTTTCGGCTTTAAGAGATATTACTGTATTAATGTTTGTTAATTCAAAGAAATCGGATTTATCCTGAGTTGTTGGAGCGAATTGTTCAACTTTTGGACCAACAATAAATGCTACATTGTCTTTGTATGCCGAAATTAAATTATCAGGATTGGCGGCAGCTGTTTTTTTGATAAGAGCAAACAAACTGTCTTTCATCTCCTTACCATCAATAATAAAAGTGCCATTAAAAATTTTATGTCGGCAATGCTCCGAATTTATCTGTGCAAAACCGTATATCTCCGAATCAGTGAGCTTACGATTAATAGTTTTACTAATCCCGTTTAGATAGTTAACTTCGTCAATACTTAATGCCAAGCCCTCATCATTATTGTATTTTGATATATCGTTGATATATGCAATTGGTAGGGGCATATCAGTAATTGAAAAAACATCTTGATTAATTCCATTATATATTTGCTGAAGCATTGGGTCGAAACTAATAGTTTTATTATCAGTAAATTGCATTTCTTCAATCCTTACAATTCCACTAATACCCATATTTTGTGATATTTCAACCGCATTAGTGCTCCAAGGTGTTATCATTTCTTTGCGAGGACCAACATATTCACCCTCCACTTGATAACTATCAATAATATTTGCATCGCCAAACAGCCAACTAAGCTTGTTAAGATTAGTATTATTAAGTTTTTCTTCTGATTCTACAACGAAATATGTTTTTGTGCCTGATTGAAAAAAATATACCATAATATTGATTTTTAAGCAATTGTTATCAAATAACTCTTTTAGCTAACTTAATGAACGAACACTGTTTTTATGTGTGCAAATATATGAAAGGTGACTGTAGTTTTGCGTATAATTAAATAAAAAAATAACTCTATAATTAGGTGTATTTAACTACGCTCTTTTGGATTTGCAATCCGAAAGTAAATAACTATGGATTTATAATCTATTCAATAGCAATTAAGAATAAAGTCAAATATTATTCGCAATACAGATTAAAAATCTTAATTGTATTAAGTTCGGGATTGTAAATCCCGAATAGCTACAAGCAGCTCTTTCTTTAATAATAAATTGGTTTTATGGAACGAGCTACAAGCTCGCACGGACGGTTAATTTAATTGTATACATTGTGCCTAATTTGATTTTATTATTTTTGTATTGTAAATTGTATATGTTGTGAACATAAAATCCAGAGTATCTAAAATAGTAATTGTATCTATAATGTTGATTATGACTGCTATTTCTTCAAATCTAAATTGGGGGAAAGATTTTTGGGTTGGTATAATTGAGGCTGATGGTAAAGGGTATTATGCATATTTACCTGCAATTTTTATTTATGATGATTTAAATTTTGGATTTTTTGATGAAATTGAAAAAGATAAGTATTATCATGAAAACTTGTTTTATGATTATAGAAGTTGGGCACATGGAAAGGTAATTAATAAGTATTATTGTGGTACAGCATTGGCAGAATTACCTTTTTTTATAATCGCAGATTTAGGTGCAAGAGTATTTGATTTTGAGGCCGATGGGTATTCGAAAATTTACCCGGTATTAATAAGCATAGCTGCTCTTTTTTATTTGCTAATTGGTTTGATATTTATGAACCTAACTCTTAAGTTTTATAATGTAAATGAGTTGCAAAGGTCACTAGTATTAATTACTTCTGTATTTGGCACTAACCTTTTTTATTATACTGTTGGCGAACCGGGAATGTCACATATATACTCTTTTGCTTTTGTATCAATGTTTTTGTACTACTCCAAATGTTATTTTCTTTACCATGAAAAAAGGCATATACTAATACTTGCAATTGTGTTGGGCATAATTGTATTAATTAGACCAATAAATGTGTTAATTATTTTAATATTACCAACTACTGCAGGGAGTTTTAGTTCATTAAAGAAAGGTGTGATTTTTGCATTTAAAAGATATTTATGGCTACTTTATGGATTTATAGCATTCTTTGGGATTGTATCGATTCAATTAATTATATATAAAATATCAACAGGCTATTTTTTTGTTGACTCGTATGGAGCAGAGGGTTTTATTTTTTTATCGCCACATATTTTTGATATTCTTTTAAGTTACAAAAAAGGTTTGTTTCTTTATACACCAATATTTTTAGTATCACTAACCGGTGGATATTTCCTATGGAAAAAATCTAGGTTTGAGTTTTATTCCATGTTCGGATTCTTATTTCTGATTACATATGTTTTTTCATCATGGTGGATGTGGTTCTATGGAGGAAGCTTTTCTTCAAGGGTTTATGTTGAATATATTCCTGTTTTTATGATACTTCTTTCTTTATCCATTAAAGGGATAAATATAAAATTTGCCAAGTCTGTTTTTGTTTCAATGGTGATTTTGTTAATTGTTGTTTGTCAAATACAAACATTTCAATATCGATATGGTTTTATACATTGGTCAGAAATGAATAAAGAAAAATATTGGGAAGTTTTTATGAGAATTGATAAATTATAAATGAGGGTATTAATCATCCAACTCAATAAGTTCGCCAGCACCAAGTTTTTCAAAAGAAATAGCATTAGGATTGCCAGTATAATAAATATTCCCAATGTTTTCTATGGTTGCTCCTAAGTGATTTTTTACTCTTACATAAACATCATTACTACTTTTGTTGTTAATATACATGTAATCTGATTCCATATCAAGAGTATTTATTAACCCAAAACTGGCTGAATATATATATGAAACTCCACTTTCTCCTCTCAAAGTAATATCTAAAGTACCATAATGCAGAGAACAGTATAAAGTACCAATATCCACATCTAAATTTATTTGTCCTGCACCTTCTTTAGCAATAATCCAAAGAGAATCAGTAACAATAGTGTTTTCTGTTGTAATATCACCAATAGACCTGTAATCAATTGAATCAATTATTTTATAATGCAGGTATACATTTATTGGGTTTTCAAAACTTCTAATCCAGTTACAACTGTTGTCATTTCTAATTTCTAGTACGTTATCTTCGCCAACATCAGTTATTATACCACTAATTAAATTTTTACCAGCTTCCACTATTATGGCGTTACTATCAGCTTGTTTAAGGATAAGGTTAACATTGTCCTTTAGCAATATGCTGTTAAACGAATTGATGTTTCTGGTTTTCATTACTATTTCGCCAGTTGATAAAAAACAATCGGTCACACCATTCTTTTCGCAAGATGTAAATGATATAATTGCTAGTAGTAATATAAATAGCTGTTTTTTCAATTGTGTTTAATTTTACGTTTATAAATAAAATTAATTTGGTATCCAAGCCCAAACCCAATATACTCAGCTTTCCCCAAATGAGCGCTTAACACTATGTTTGCAAATAATTTTTCAACTATAAAATATTTAAGTGCAAATCTCTGATAAAGTTCACCCTCACTTCTGTCTAAACCATTTATATACATGCCTGCATTAATTAATACTGACATACGATCCATAACTAGCTCATATGCAAGGCTTATACCTGTTTTAGTTAATTGTGAATTATTTTTTACTTCAATATATTTTGTTTCAAGAATTTGTTTGTCAGATCCATCATTAGTGAAATCAATACCTATACCAACTTTGCTTTTGTACGAAATACGAGCCATTATATTTGCAAATCCTGCAAAAACATAAAATTTCTTTCCAAACTGTTCATTCATATCCTTATAGGCAAGAGCTGTGGCAAATTCAATACTCAGGTATTTTCGTCCATCAAATTCAAATGGGTATAGTTCGGGTAGTACTTTTTTGCTTTGCAAGCTATTTGGGTTACTCAAATATGATGAAATGCCCACCGAAGTTGTAATAATGTTTAGACCATAATTAGGAGTTTTCATGGATCCATTGGAAAAATGTGTTAAGCCTATGCCTGTTGTAAAAGTCAATGTTTTTGATAGCTTGACTCTGTATTCAAAAAATAGGCTTGCCGCGATGTTTAAGTGTGAACCAATGGCGAAGTTTTTGTAGTTGGTAATTCTGTCAAAATGATTTGTAAGATATCCTAATCCCAATCCAATTTTAAAATTTACCGACTGATTATTATTTTGTACAATGGGGAAGTTTATAGTAGGATATACAGCAAATGCTGATCCTATCTCAGGAAAACCTCCTAAGCTAGAATACCATAAACTAATACCAAATAGTGGATAACCATATTCGGTTTCCCACCTGTGTTTGCCATAGGTTGCTTTTTGCAGATTTACTTCAAAAGCGGTAAAATGAGCCCTGAAAATATCAAGTTCAAGATGATGACTCATTAACATACCGTATTGAACCTTGACTTCAGCAGTTAGGTTATGTGCTGTACCTGGTTTTTTTGGTTGAGAAATTGCAATACAATTAAGCAATACAAAAAATAAGATAGTTGATATTATTTTTTTATTCGGCAATCTAATTTTAATAATTATTTGGCAAATGTAGCATTAATGAATGAGTAAATTATTGAATACGAAATATTATGGGATCTATGTGCGTTAAGATAGTTTTGTAAGAACATTTATAATATTAAATAACTGATTACGTGGTTATTAGAATACTTTGCGATTTTGTGTCTCGTTCTATGGAAAAATTTAATAACTTGCACACATTAATTGTTTAGGGCAACTTACTAATTAATAGGTCATTATAAATATCAACATCCTAAATGAAAGCGAAACAAAAGTCGAAACATGTATTACTGGTTGAAGATAACCTCTTAAATCAAAAATTCGCAATTGCTGTTCTTAAGATGAAAGGATTCACATGGGACTTAGCTGAAAACGGTAAGGTTGCAGTTGAACTATTTTCAAAAAATGAGTATGAGACTATACTAATGGACATACAAATGCCAATTATGAATGGTATTGAGGCCACCACAGAAATAAGGAATATAGAAAAGCAAAATGGGTGGCAGAGAATCAAAATTATTGCAGTTACTGCTTTTGCCATGCCTGGTGATGCTGAAAAGTTTAAGGAAGTAGGTCTTGATCTTTATGTTTCTAAACCATATACAAGTAACCAACTTATTTCGTTTATTGAACTTTAAAATGCAGGAAAAATTAGAAGCATTTAAAAAGCTGCTCATAATAATGGATGAGCTAAGAAATGGTTGTCCATGGGATAAAGAGCAAACTTTTGAAAGTCTCCGCCATTTAACCATTGAGGAAGTTTACGAATTATCAGATGCAATTCTTGAAGGTGATTTAGATGCGGTAGCAGGTGAGCTAGGCGATTTAATGTTACATATAGTTTTTTACGCAAAACTTGGCTCAGAAACAAATAGCTTTAACATTAAAGATGTGCTTGATGGCATATCTAAAAAGTTAATCCACAGACATCCACACATATATGGTGACACCAAAGTTAACAATGCAAGTGATGTATTAAATAATTGGGAGAAATTAAAACTTAAAGAAGGAAGAGAATCAGTTTTAGAAGGTGTACCCAAAACATTACCTCCACTTGTTAAGGCATTTCGCATTCAAGAAAAAGCAAAAGGCGTTGGATTTGAATGGAATAAACGTGAAGATGTTTGGGACAAAGTAGTTGAAGAACTGAATGAGCTTAAGTTTGAAGTTGACAATAACTCTGAAAAGATAAAAATTGAAGATGAACTTGGCGACTTACTTTTCGCCATAACCAATTATGCTAGATATGTTGGTGTAAACCCTGAAGATGCTTTGGAAAAAACGAATAAGAAGTTTATTAGAAGATTTCAATACATTGAGAAGCAGTCAGCAAAAGAAGGATATAAGCTTGATGAAATGAGCCTTGAAGAAATGGAGGCTTATTGGGTTAAGGCTAAAAATATTGAGCGGCTATAATATTTCTGTAAAATTTATAAATAGTTAAAAAAACAATACCTTGATTTTATCAAATATAGTACATATCAGGACTTATTATATCTCAACACTATTGCTTTTTATAAATTTGCTTAGCACAAGTCTGTTTGGTCAATCATATGATTTTACCGATTACTCATACAAACCTGACAAGCAGTATATTAAATCGTACTGGACTGCAACAAAGAAAATAGCAACAGGTCCGTTTCATTGGAAAAAAAATGAATGGAAAATAGCTGGAGGTGTTGTCGTTATTGGTGCAGCCCTTTATATATTTGATGATGATATAAGAAGCATATTTCAAAGTAATCAGAATAACACATTAGATTTTGCATCAAAATATATTTTTGAACCACTAGGTAGTGGAATCTATCCAGCTCTGCTTTTTGGTGGATATTATGTTTACGGACTTACTGCCAAAAATACTAAAGCCAGACAAATTGCACTGGGAGGAACACAAGCATTTTTAATGGCTGCTGTTTCGGTTCAGGTACTAAAAAATGTTTTCCACAGACATCGACCCTATCAGGATAGTCCACCAAATCCTTATTTATGGGAAGGTCCTTTTGGTGACTGGGCTTACACAGCTTTTCCTTCCGGACATACAACTGCGGCCTTTGCCATAGCAACTTTTATGGCAAGTGTTTACAAGGATAAACCATGGATTGGCGTGGTATCGTATGGGCTTGCTACAGGTGTTGCCCTTTCCAGGGTTTATGATAATATGCATTGGTCGTCAGATGTGTTTATTGGAGCAGCTTTGGGTTTTGCTGTTGGTCAAACAGTTTATAAAATAATGAACAAAGATTCTAACTTCTCCATGGGCATATCGGACAATGGAGGTATAGCAATTGCCTATAAGATAGAGTAATAGCAAAAACATTCCATTTTTGTAGGATAAAACTAATTAGTTATCGTTTATTGTAAAGCAAACTCCGTTATATCATACGAATTTAGGATTTTTCAGAATTTATTATTTCAAAATAAATTAAGTTCTTTAAATAATTATCTTTGTTGTCATAATGAAAAGGTGGGACATTGTCACACTTTTTAAGAAGCAAATAGGTATATGTTTGAATTAACTAAAAATAAGGAATATAAAAAATTACTTGATAAGATTGGATCTTCTTTTCAACAAGCTAAACAACGTGCTTATAAAGCAATAGATGATGAACTAACAAAATCGAATTGGAATACTGGTAGATATATTGTTGAGTTTGAACAAAAAGGAAATGTAAAAGCAGAATATGGAAAAGAGTTGCTTTTGCAATTATCAAAAGATTTAACCAAAGTCAACGGAAAAGGTTTCAGTCGAAGCAACTTAGTGTATATAAGACTTTTTTATATCAAATATCCAAATGGTGTGACACCGTCACACTTATTGAGTTGGTCACATTACTACGAATTATTGAAAATAAATGATGATATTGAAAGAGAGTTTTATAAGAACCAAAATATTATAGAAAATTGGTCAGTTAGAGAATTAAGACGACAAAAGAAAACTGGTTTATTTCAAAGAATTGCGTTAAGTAAAAACAAAAATGAAATACTCAAATTAGCAAAAAAGGGATATCTACCAACTAATGAAAATGATATAATAAAACAGCCATACGTTTTTGAATTTCTTGGAATTCCTGAAGGAAATTTATATTCTGAAAGTGATTTGGAAAAGAAACTTGTTGACAATCTACAAAATTTCCTACTTGAATTAGGTAAAGGTTTCGCCTTTGTTGGTAGACAATACAGAATTACTTTAGCGAATAAACATAATTTTATTGATTTAGTTTTCTATCATTATATTTTGAAGTGTTTCGTATTAATAGATTTGAAAGTAAATGAAGTTGAGCATAAAGATATTGGGCAAATGATAACTTACTTGAACTATTTTAATGCAGAAGTTATTGATAAATCTGATAATGAGACTATTGGACTAGTTTTAGCTTCAGAAAAAGATGATGTTTTTGTAGAATACGCAACAGCAAGTATTTCAAATAAATTGGCAGTAAGTGAATATCAATTATATCTACCAGACAAAAAAATACTGAAAGAAAAAGTTAAAGAGATACTGAATGAATAACAACAAAACGCTAACAATATAGGACTTAAGGTACAGTTGAGCCCAAGAAATCAGATAGCGAATTAAAAAAGTATCACTACCTGATTTTTACACCCACAACATTTACGGAAAATGTACACTCAATTGTGTTTTGATTCTTGTATGCGCTGCTCAGGACATTATATATACCTCTAATTTTTTACGATCAGTAGGTATCTCTTATTGTGAATACTTTTAAACTGTTATTAAAGTCGGCTAGTTTAATTGGCTCCTCAGGCGTAAATATTACCTCCATACTATTCCCAGGTAGTAAATCAAAATAATTGTCAGAAAACTTTCCTCCAAGTTTATCACCATGTAAATATAAATTTTTTGCCAACCCTTTGGTTCTTAAAGTAATGATAAAATACCCTGATATTTCATTTATCTTGTAAGTAATTTCTGGTTTTGGCAGATTAAGATTCTTCACACTTG
>Ga0307989_1000860_pt1 | contig 17947 bp, 23 predicted proteins | sample EllFjometagen185_FD_203164 | JGI IMG/M metagenome (GOLD analysis project Ga0307989, IMG submission 203164) | Marine microbial communities from Ellis Fjord, Antarctic Ocean - #185 | ecosystem: Environmental > Aquatic > Marine > Unclassified | place: Southern Ocean | collected 2014-10-08
ACAACACGATATCGTTTTGTATTCATGTACCGGATAATCCGGCGGATAGAGCCTCCTTTTCCGGATGCATCCCGACCATCAAAAAGAATGACCAATTTTTTTCCGGTCTTTTCCAGATGGCGTTGCAACTTAATGAGCTCCGCCTGATAGGGTTTCAACTCCTCTGAACGAAAATATTTATCCATTGCCGTGTTGATAATTATTTCTTTTTTTTTTTCCTTTTTTTTAGATATCTTTGAGGTCACTCTTCCTCCGTTTTTATAGAATCAGCAGATTTGATTTTTGGATTTATTTTTTCTGATACATTTCAGTATCGGCAGAGCTCAAATGGGAACAAGCTGAAAATTTACCCACTTTTCCATACCGTCGAATCGAGCCAATTGATCACACGGGGATAATACAGAACGACATGGCAATCCTTTTTCCCCTCTGTTGTTCTGGCTTCTTCCTATTATTTCCCTACTTCTTCTTATCTTTCTTCTTATCTTTCTTCTTATCTTTCTTCTTATCTTTCTTCTTATCTTTCTTCTTATCTTTCTTCTTATCTTTCTTCTTATCTTTCTTCTTATCTTTCTTCTTATCTTTCTTCTTCTTGTCTTTCTTCTTCTTGTCTTTCTTCTTCTTGTCTTTCTTCTTCTTGTCTTTCTTGTCTTTCTTGTCTTTCTTGTCTTTCTTCTTCTTGTCTTTCTTGTCTTTCTTGTCTTTCTTCTCTTTCTTCTCTTTCTTCTTATCTTTCTCTTTCTTGTCTTTCTTCTCTTTCTTCTTATCTTTCTCTTTCTTGTCTTTCTCTTTTTCGTCTTTTAAATCTTTGTCCAGATTGTCCACTTTAACTTCTTCCACAGATTCTTTTTTTTCAACCTTCTTTGTTACAGTCATCAGTGTCTCCTTTAAATTCTTTCATTTTCAAAAAATTAGCTGTGGGGAGCCGATTTTTTCAACAGGGACCCCTTTTTCTCATAGTCTTTAAATAGGAAGTATAACTACTTTTATTTTGCTAAATTGAAAATGTCAACCAATATTTTTCCCATAAAAGTTTGTATTCTACTCAAACTCCTATCCTAAATAAACGCTGCAGAAAACCTTTTAAGACAGGATTTATGCTAAAGCGCTAAAGTTGAAAGAGTTCGGCATCGGCTTTGAGACCCAAAATCTTCCGGTCTCCCTCCGGTCCTTTGAAATGTCTGGAATATACGAGCCTCTTTTTGACTCATAGGATAAATGCTTGCTTCCACATGAATCCTTGACAATCTTTTTTGTTTACATACTTTATTCTTCAGATAACTTATGAGGTATAAATATGTCAAAAAAGATAATAGTAGATTTGTCCCAGTATCAAAAGAGAAAAGTTCAAGATAAATACTCTGATTATTCAGACAAAAATACTCGGTCATTTGAAGAAAAATTGCAAGATTTGATACATAGACCGTTGAATGCACCAGGATTAAAACATGAGTTAATTACGATTTTTGAGGAAGTGCAACTTAAAGAAGACATGAAAGATAAAAAAAATGACAACCTTTATCAAATCAGCATCATTTGTTTTGAGAAGTGTTTGAAGGCTGAAATAAATCCACTACCATTTGCCAGCCTTTGTTTACTTCCAAAGGATAAAGAGCACCCTCAATAATACCTTTTTGAAGACTTGCATATACTTCCGGCATGGGCATTGAGACTGCTGTGCCGCCAAGGGCCCTGACCACCTGTGCACTTGTGCCGTGGCCACGAAGTTTCATGCCCTTAAAATCATCTACTCTCTACAAAAACAAGAATCTTAATTATAAAATATCGCCAAATATCTGACAACTTTAAAAAAATAATGCGAAACATCTTTTACTGGTATAAGAAAAAATATCCTGGAAGATTTGTGGGGATTGAACTTAACAACATACTGGAGCAAAAAAAATGGGGGAGATGAAAGCGCACCCGAACCCTTTTCTATTTTTATCGCATCACTGGGAGCCTGTGCCGGATTCTATGCAAATACCTTTTGTGACGTAAGAAAACTTTCCACAGAGCATATGCATCTTTTCGTTGACGTTGTTTTCAAAAAGAAACAAAAGCTCATGGATCAGGTCAATATCACCCTCCATGTAGACAATAATTTTCCTGAAAAATATATTCAACCCATCATAAAAGCCATGAACTCATGTGCCGTTAAAAATCAACTTCATCCGGATATAACCTTCAATACTTCTGTAATTTATCCGGATAAATAAAAAATCATCCAGAGCTTTTGGGTGGCAGGAATTGTCTGGTATAGTATAGATAAATCTTTTATGCATAAAAGGGCTCTTGTTTGATAATACAAGAGCCCTTTCAAGTTGAAAACTTTTCTATGAATTTAATATTTTTTTAGCACTTTCATTGTTCACATCAGACACATGGGGAATGCCTGTTTCAATAGCAGTTTCCCGATTACCTGAAAAAATTTCCTGTCGCGTAATCTGATTCAAAGAAAATTTTCTCGCCCCGGCCATGAGTTGTTGCAGACCACAATAAAGCTTATCAGCCTGTGTATAGAAGCCAATGGCACCATATGGAATTTTCTTTATTTCATCCTTGCCGATTTTTTTCTCAAGATCATGGTAACCTGCAAAAATTTCATCGGCTGTTTTTCCAACTTCCAGAACGTTTTTCGGAAGTTCATTCCAGGTACCATTCACCTTTGCTCGTCGATCAGGATAAATTGCACCCTCTATATTTGAGCCTAAAAATCCAGGAATCATGATGGCTCTTCCCATACAAATTAATTTTGTATAAGGCGCTCCTAAGGCCAGTGCTTTAAAAATATGATCTTCAAGGGCAAATCCACCGGCAAAAGACATATCCACTACATTTTTCCCTTTTGCCGATAAAATACTGGCATATTCATGGGCTTTTGAATGAAGATTAATTGAAGGGACACCCCAGCTTTGCATCATGTTCCAGGGGCTCATACCAGTCCCCCCGCCGGAACCGTCTATCGTCAAAAGATCCAGTTCAGCATCCGTTGCAAACTTAATGGCCATTGCAAGCTCTTCCATGCCATAAGAACCTGTTTTCAGGGAGATTCTCTCAAAACCGATGCTGCGAAGATATTCCACGCTGTTCATGAAATCTTCCTGGACTTTGCTGACCGTATCAAAGTTAGTACCGCCCAGCCGGCTGTGACGGGCAAAGGACTTAATCGCTCCCTGCTCAAATCCCTGTTGAACTTCAGGTAGTGATGGATCAGGATCAACCACATACCCACGATTTTTCAGGAACATGGCATATTCAAGGCTTCTAACCTGTATTTCACCGCCAATATTTTTTGCCCCCTGACCCCATTTTAATTCAATGATACACTTGTTCCCCCATTTGTTCACAACATACTCGGCCACACCATTTCTTGTATCTTCAACATTGAGTTGAACAATAATGGCACCATAACCGTCAAAATACCTTAAATAGGTCTCAATTCTGCGGTCGAGCTCAGGCGCCTTAACAATTTTACCTTTTTTGTCTGTTTGCGGACCAATTTCAGAATCTCTGTCCACACCCACCACATTTTCACCGATCACAACCGGGATACCAATCAATGCGCCACCAATAGCAAATGAGTCCCAGTATTTTTCTGCAATAAGCGTTGATCCCAATGCGCCGGTCATCATTGGCATGCGGATTTTTGTCTTGGTTTTGCTCCCAAACTCTGTTTCAAGGCTGACATTGGGGAAAATACAGTCATCCGGGTTATTTGTTAGATCACCTGTAAGACCTGCAGAACCATAGGCATATCCCTGGATTCTAAGGGAATTATAGGATACCCCCACATGGGTGGTATTGTTTGCACCGGCAGTGACCAGACCATAACTTCTTGGATACAACAATTTCCTTCCAACCATGCTGGACAGCCATGTTTCGCACTTGCCTTTACAATCTGCCCGGCATAATGTGCAAAGACTTGATTCACAGGCATTTCCTCTGTTTATTGTTCCCAGGGCATCATTTCCTTTTGAAAATCTCATTTCCATTGCTCGCTCCTAATTTAACAGGGTTATTTTTCTGCATTTCCTCGTTGAAATGATTTCCTAAAAATAAAAAAAGGCGCTTCCCCGATTATATCTCGGAGCAGACGCCCTTGTCATTTTGGTATTTATCTTTACGCCGTTGTAAAAATAGATACAATTCCATCAAGAATTATATCTTACAAATTATAATGTCAACTTAATTTAAGTTTTGCTTTTCTTTGGAATCATTTGCAAAACTGATCTACTATATAAATATCAGCCTTTTTATTAAGAATAAAATGTTTGTCAACCAGATCCATTCGTCCTTAGTAATTCATCTTATCTGGAATAACGCCACGTACTCCACCCCTTGGATTAGGCGTATCCCCTTCTCTCCTTGGTATCAGATGGATATGACAGTGGAAAATAGTCTGGCCTGCCGATTCTCCAGTGTTCATCCCGATATTTAGCCCAGTCACTGAAGAATCATTCTTTAAGATTTTTTCCCTCAGGATTTTAAGGAGGCTGTTGGCATCGATTAGTTCCTGTTGTGTCAACTGAAAAAAGTCTGTGCAATGGCGTTTAGGTATTATTAATAAATGTCCATTGCTTACAGGATTCAAATCATTTATAGCCACAACCGTGTTATAATCTTCAACAATTCTGGATTTGATATTTTCATAACAAAATGGGCAATCCGGCTTATTTTCAATAAGATCATCAAAGGTCATTTTGTTGTCCTCAGGAAATGCTTGTATTGATCATTCATTATCACGTTGTTGACTTCTATTCAATCAGTTAGTAATCCTATTTGCAATCATGAAAATACGAAATGCAAAACTCAATAAAATTTGCATCAAACGCTTTGATGCAAATGCCCGGGATGCATGGTTTATCTGGGGGAGCAATAGTTCTGGCCTGGAAGATTTCTTCCAGCTCATATCGGGAGAGGCAGTGAAAGAAGCTATTGCCGATCAACTTGATCTGCCGGAGGATATTGGGATTGTTTCTTTTAAAAAACAGCAGGCTCTCTATGAATCAGAACTAAAAAAAGATGATACTGATTTCATGGATAAGATTGATCCTGGAACGCTTACCATGACTTTTTTAGAGGATCTCGAAAAATATTCAGACATGATTGAGGCATTTGGCATGACAGCTTGCCTTGATAAAGGTTATCGCCAGCTCAGTACGGGCCAGTCCAGAAAACTTCTGATCCTGTCTCAAATTTCAAAAGGCGTATCCTGCCTTGTCCTACAGTCCCCCTATGATGGACTTGATCCCAAAAGCTGCCAAGAAATGAATAAAGCTCTTTTTCATCTTCATCAGCAGAAAAAACAACTTATCATTTTTGTGACCAACACTAGTGATATACCTTCCTGGTGTACCCATATTGGAGTGATGACAAAAGGACGTCTGGTCCATCAGGGAGAAAGGCAAGAGATTATACAGATTCTTGAACAAAATTTACATACACAATCTCCTGATTTTCAGGCATCAGTCCAGGATTTATATAAAACCCGGGTAACAGCTAGAAAAAACAACCCGGAGCATAAAAAGCAAACCCAATTGGTAAGGCTGAATAATGGCTTTGCAGGATATGAGGGCACTACAATATTCCAGGATATATCCCTTTCAATAGCCAGGGGTGATCATACCTTGGTCACAGGCCCCAATGGATTCGGAAAATCCACCCTGCTTCAGGTTATTACAGGAGATCATCCAGCCTGTTACCAGAATGATCTGAAAATATTCGGTATCCAGAGGGGAACCGGAGAATCCATATGGGAGCTAAAGCAGCACATGGGTATTGTAAGCTCTGAGTTACACCGTAACTATAATGTACCAGGGACCACCCTGCACTGTATTATTTCAGGATTATTTGATTCCATCGGTCTTTATCGCCAATATACTAATTTCCAAGAACAAAAGGCCTTAGCATGGCTTGGTCGACTTAATCTGGGCAGGCAAGCTGGCACCCCTTTCAGACAATTGGAATATGCCCAGCAGCGCCTGGTACTCATTGCTCGAGCCCTGATCAAATTACCAAAGCTGCTCATCCTGGATGAACCAACCCAGGGTTTGGATGAATCAAATCGGAAAGCCGTCCTTGATTTCCTGGAGAATGTGGCCAAAGAAGATCTATGCACAATCCTCTATGTCAGCCATCGGGAAGATGAATACCGCAGCTTTTTCAAACAACATCTAAAGGTGATCCATAAAAGTGCTTAATCTTAACCCCGCCTGAATATTACAAAATTTTTCAGCAAGATTCGGGTGGAAGTCCAATCTTGATTCCTTTAAAGTATAATTGCAAAAGGAATTTAAAGGATAAAATATGATAATGCAAAAAATTTCCAAACAAACACAAGATTATAAAAAAGTCGAAAAAGCCATTCAATTCATTGAAGACAATTTCAAATCTCAGCCAACCCTTGATGAGATTGCACAAAGTGTTTATTTGAGTAAATTTCATTTTAATAGATTATTTAAACGATGGGCTGGAATAAGTCCGATCCAATTCTTACAATTCATGACCCTTGATTATACTAAAAAAAAATTAACCGAATCAAAAAATATTCTTGACACCTCCTTGGAGGCCGGCCTTTCCGGTCCCAGCCGACTGCACGATTTATTCGTCACATTCGATGCCATGACGCCTGGAGATTTTAAAAAACAGGGAGCTGGTTTAAAAATAGTTTATAATTTCTGTGAATCGCCTTTTGGGGAATGCCTGGTTGCAAATACTGACCGTGGCATCTGTCATTTCAGCTTTGTCCAAAAAGATAGTGGATCAGAAGCGTTAAATAATCTTTTTGAAGAATGGCCCGGGGCTACATTCATAGAAAATATCAAATCTATCGATCCAATAATTAATCATATATTTTATCCTGACCAGACAAGAGAACCACGCCCATTTAATCTGTTTATCAAGGGTACAAACTTTCAAATCAATGTGTGGAAGGCTCTTTTGAGTATTCCCAAAGCAAGTCTGGCAAGTTATCAGGATATTGCCACATATATGGGTCGGCCAAAAGCATTTAGAGCTGTTGCAAGCGCCATAGCTGTTAATCCAGTTGCCTATCTGATACCCTGCCACAGGGTAATTGCAAAATCAGGAAAAATCCATCAATATCGCTGGGGATCTTCAAGGAAAAAGGCAATCATAGGGTGGGAGGCTGCCAAAAGAGCATAAAAATTTTTCATTCTCCAATTATCTTGACCAGAATGCGTTTTTTCCTTCTACCGTCAAATTCACCATAAAAAATCTGTTCCCAGGTACCAAAATCAAGCCTTCCCTTTGTGACCGCAACAACACTCTCTCTGCCCATGATTTGCCTTTTCATATGGGCATCTGCATTGTCTTCACCATAATTGTGTTTGTATTGAGAAACAGGCTCATGTGGAGCTAATTTCTCAAGCCAGAGATCATAATCATGATGTAATCCTGATTCGTCGTCATTAATAAAAACGGAAGCTGTTATATGCATTGCGTTTATTAATACAAGCCCTTCTTTTACCCCGCTTTCATTTATGCAGGTTTGAATATCAGGCGTGATATTGATAAAAGCCCTTCTTGTTGGGATGTCAAACCATAGTTCTTTTCTATATGTTTTCATAATAGTGTTCTTTCAGGGAATCCTCCCTTTTTAGAATTCTCCTTTGAAGTTAAAATTTAATTTGGCTTAAGCTGTGTTATCAAACAATTTATCTCAAAACAATATCTCTTATTATTTTTCTAATTATTGAATGATACCGTCTCTACTTTGTCAGATCATCGGACATGATTCAATTTGAATGGCATGCTGATAAAAACATGATTCAAACTCGAATTTTCTACAATTGTCCTGTCCAGTTTTTGGCAGAGGGTCAGTTAAGTGTATTAAGTGCCATATATTTTTCAAAATTTTTAGCCCTGTCGATTAGAAGATTTTCTCGCCAATAAAATGTAAATAAATCTTGAATAATTTAATCAAGTTTTTTCAAATATAGTTGAATATTGATTTACAATAATAATTTGTTTTGATACTGATTTATGTATCTCGTTTTAATTGATGTTGAACGTATACCGCACCTTTTCATATGATATTCTGGCATAGCAAATGGATAGAGAAGAGATCATCATGACCGAAATCCATGGTCTACTAAAAGCCAAAGACCACTTTACCCAAGACAAAGATCACACTGTTTTTTTTTAAAAAGAATAATTGACATTTATTATAATGGCGATAAAACTGGAATTCATTAACCTGATCATCCCGATTATGCATATTATGAGATGCACTTCTATTGGCGGCTTTAAGGGATACCTGAAGACGGAAAGCCACAACATAGGTCACATCATCTGGTATGACGATTATCTTGTCAGAGAAGGGGCTATGAATCCTATGGATATTGGAGACATGATTGATGAATGAGCTGAAAGAGGTCTGGATCCAATCGCAAACATAAGGAAAGATAAAACATTCAAAAATTTGTGTGTCGTTGACTCTTATGGGGGCATAACCTTGCCCTGCTCCTGGATTGATCTTGATCTCCATGACCAGACGGCCTGGCTGAAAGGCAAACCAAAGGGAAAGATTGTCGGGCGAGACAGTGGGGAGCACGGTGGAATTCCGTTTTTAAACTGGGAGACTAAAATGCATAGTTTATCGTTAGTTTTCCTAAGCGCTTTAGTGTTCATCAGTAGCGCTCAATAATCATATGCAGACAAACCCCTCACCTTTCATTTTCATACAGCCGTGGATGTGGGCACCCATCTAAGTTTATATAATGGCAATTAATTGAGACAAAATATGAGTTCAAAACATGTAAGGACTCTCTTTAAAAAAACTAAAAGTTTGATCACCAAAGGACCTGCTATCGTTTACGCACCCCAAATACCCTGGCACTGGTGGAACCAGATCCATCGTACCAAGTTGTATCTCCACTTGTATCACTGATATAGAAGCCATAGCTAAAAGCCTGACCGGCATTAAAATCAAATCCCCTTGCAGCATGTTCTCCTTGAATTTGTTCTCCTGACCAAACATACCAGCCTGATGTTTTTATTTCTGGCGGCATGTTCCTTGGCCCGCTTTTCTTTTTATAGAGCGTTTTAAGCTCTTCTATTGTGGGCAGTCTCCAACTGCCACCTATTTTAAGACTTTTAACCCATTTGTCGGCAGCATCCCAGTAAATAATTTTATCAGGACCGGCAATCCATTCAAGACCTGTTTTCCGGTCATATACAATGCCATTTTTATCTTTACTATATTGAACATTCTCTGAACCGATTTCAGGCTGTTTTTGAATATTACTTTTTTCCGATATGGTCGGTTGCTTTAAATTGGGAGTAGCACTATATTTTTTTATATTAATCGTAGCTAAGGTTGAAAATATTCCATTAGGGAATTGTTCAAGATAGGCCTCAAACATTTCTGGATCCTTTGATTCTTTAATTGAATCCCAGAATAACAGCTCAGTTTGATTTTTTGAAGGCTGTTTTTCCGCAAAAACTTTATTGAGTAGGCCTTTTTGCTTTGGCTGCTGATTAAAATAAAATTTCCCCTTAAGAGATGACGCTACCCAAGGTATCTGTTTGCTTGAGGTCTCGGACATGACAGCATCTCGGGAATTTTTAAATACCTGTTCAACTGACAATTGAGTATTTTTAATATTTCGAATCAGATGATTTGTATAAATCCCGTTTTTACCTCTACCATATGAAGCCTGTGAACCAGGTTCAGTTGCATATGTGATTAAAGTTCCTTTTGGCGCATCCATACCTGCCAGTCCCTTTTGTTCCGTTTTAAAACTCTGCGAAAAAGGATTGTACCGGCTGGCATCCAATATCACGATATTCAAATTCTTGCCGGCATCCGCCATTTTAGCAAGGACAACGCCTGCATCAACCGCTTCAAATTTGACATCACCCTGGGATTCGATCTCTGCCCCGATGGGGATTAAATAATTCTGGCCCTGAATCTGGATTCCATGCCCGGCGTAATAAAACAGTCCGGCTTCAGAGTTTTTGAGTCTCTTACCAAAATCCTGTATGGATCTTTCCATAATTCGATGGCCGACATTAATTTTTAGGGATACATCATACCCGTATTGTTTAAGTGCGTTAGCCATATCAGTGGCATCATTGGCGGGATTTTTTAATGGGGAATTTGCATAATTGCTGTTGCCAATAACGAGGGCAATACGGTTTTGCGCCTCTACATTCAATATCGTCATACTTAAAACAGATAAAACAATTAAAATACAGATTACAGGATTTTTCATAAGCCTACCTTCCATTAAAAGATTTTGTTTTTATGAATAATTACTATATATCGAATAATAAGAAATTTTTTCAAGTATTTTTTAAAATACATCCAAAATCACACGATTATTTTTTCTTAGTGTGTATTTTATGAGAAAGCTGTCTGATAATTACTGTTTCCACCGACAAAACTAATACTGTATGATGCAAGTGTTTGGGTTCCTGAAACCTGGACAGCATTTCGATAAAATCAACCACAAAAATCCTCTTTAGTATTTATTATTTTGAAAATTATTCTAGACAGAAATAATCAATTCGACTATTTTTGCAACCGAAAGGGTTACAAATTATTAATAGGAAATTTATGCGGTTTCTGTTTCCGGTGCACAGCGGGTAACGTGCAGAATGGAACATGGTAACGTATATATCATTGACTATTTGAACTATCACTAAAGGGGGGGGGAAACATGAGGACAAGACAGCCAGAACACTCTGGCTGTCCATCAGAAAAATCTAATCCGTACAGAATAATAGTTAAATTTGAAATAAAAATAGGTCATAAATCAAAAATTTAATGGAATTCAAAAACTTGACATCATATTTGTCAAAAAAATATCGCTCATTGAAAAAAGTGATCAATAAAGGAAAAGGTTGCGGTCTACATCAAAAAGCACAAGAAAATGTTGTCAAAAAGCGAACGCTCTTGCCGGCAATCTATGCACCATTTTTGACAAAGGCTGAAAGACAATTTTCCAATCAATTGAAATGTTGACATAATTTATATTCAATATTTTTGGCATAAAGATTGCTTCTTATTTGGGTATAACTAAACAATTCTTAAAGGAAAATAAATATGCTTTTAAATTTTTGCACTGCTAAACCGCCAGTAAAATCTATTCTCGTCATTGATGATGATCTTCCAATTTTGGATATGTTAAAATCATCCTTAACCAGAAATGGTTATACTGTTGATACAGCTCAAAGTGGTGAAGAGGCTTTGAAAAAAAACAAATCCAATGATTACAATATAATCCTTACGGATATCCAGATGCCAGGAATCTCTGGTATTCAAATTCTAAAGCATCTTAAAAATGATAAAGACCCAACTCGTGTTATTGGTATGTCAGGAACTCCATGGCTTATTGATCAGAAGAATTTTGATGCTGTTTTATCTAAACCTTGTACCTTAAATGAATTAAAAGATACAATTGCTCGAGTCATAGCCAATTAATAAAAATAATTTGGGTTAAACATCACAATAAAATTCGAATAACCAAAATAGATTCAGCATAGACAGTTCCAGATGATATCATACTGCGAGTTTTTGTTGACCTGAATCAATTTTCTGCCAATCTCGCACTGCTAATCGTTAGAATACAAAAAATACCTGAGGCTGCTTTGAAAATTAAATATGTGTAAATTTATGAAATAAAACAAAAAAGGTTTCCAGTAAAAGCTGAAAACCCTTGGTACTAGTGGTACGCCCGGCCCGATTCGAACGGGCGACCTATGGATTCGAAGTCTATTTCAATCCATTTTCTTTTATTTGTATTTGTTCGTAAATCCCTTGACATTGTTGTCTTGTTCGCTTATCCTGTTTGTACCAGTTCAGACGAACTTGTATAGGAACATACCCCAGGTGTCACCCTTTTGTCACCCCTAAAAAAGAGAGGTATCACATGGCAATCAATATCAGGTGTAAAAAATGTAAGACCGAGATGAAGATCGGCACAAAAAAATGCCCTAAGTGCGATACCCTTGTTCCAAAAAATAAAACCTATAAAATTATTGTCCGGATGAACGGGAAAAGGATCACCAGGACAGCCAATAATCTTGAACTTGCAAGGGAAATAGAGGCAAAATTTAAAGAGGACATCGCCAGGGGGGAGTTTGATATCCACAAAAAAAAAGACTCCATCACCCTTAATGAATTTTGGAATAAGTATCTGCCTTGGTTAATGGAAAATAAAAAATCATGGCAGGCCGACGTATTCTATTATAACAAACATTTGAAACCAGCGTTTGGAAATAAACCCCTTGCTACAATAAGCCCTTTTACTATTGAAAGTTTTGTGGTGAAGATGAAAAAGGCAAAAAGCAATCGGAAAAAGCCCTATGCACCAGCAACCATAAAGCACCAGTTGGTTTTACTCACAAGACTTTATAATGTGGCTGAAAATTGGGGAATGTATTCTGGAGACAACCCATGCAGGAAGGTTAAGAAACCAAAGCTTAATAATCAGGTGACAGAATTTTTATCCGGTGACGAACTGAACAGCCTTCTGAATGTCCTTGAAAAATGGGATGACAAAATGTCTACCTCGTTTATCTTGTTCAGCCTTTATACCGGGATCCGGCGCGGTGAACTGTTCAAGCTCACCTGGAATGATATAGATTTTGAGCGACAATTCATGGTTTTAAAAGATCCAAAAGGAATAGCTGACCAGACATTACCATTGTCCGGCAAGGCAGTTAATGTCCTGAAAAACGTTCCAAAGGAATATGACACCCAATGGATCTTCTACGGGAAGAACGGGCAGCAGAGGACAGATTTCAAGGGGCCATGGCTTAGAATAAAGAAGAAAGCAGGATTACCAAAACATTTCAGGTTTCACGGAATAAGACATCACTTTGCCAGTTCTCTTGTAAGTCACGGGGCCGACCTTTACACGGTCCAGAAGCTTCTTTGCCACAAGGATGCAGCTATGACCATGAGATATGCCCACCTTGCAGACAAGACGTTACGGGATGCAGTTAATCTGTCTGACCAGCTACAACAAAAAAAAGAACCCATCATTAATCTGAAGGAACATAAAAATGGCAAATAAAGATTTTGAGAGAATGATCAAACTTGGTGAATGGCTGGAGGAATATTTAACCCCTGATATTCCGAATTGGAAACTTTTGGAAATATTCCAAGCTGGCGCCAAGCTTATCGGGGTAAAAGAAAAATTTTCTCCTGATTGCAGGATTGCTTTATGTCTCGAAGACAAGCTTGTCCTTACCGAAAAAAAGGTATCCCCGTCAGGCAGAAGTTTTCTTCCTGTAAGTCAAGGCATTGATAGAGAAAAAAATGAAAAGAAAGGAACAAAAACTTTCAACGCCCAAGAAATAGAGAGTATCAAACAAAAGACTCATGTTTTTTTAAAGTACGGAAGGAATGTTGATAAGGTTTTAAAGAAAATTCATAAATATAAGCTTCCGTGGGGAAAGGTATTGATTGAAATTGAGAAGGATGAATTCCTATATTCATTCACCGGGCAACTTCGTGCCTCATATGCTGAACTAAAGGAGATAATAAAAAAAAGGGATGGAGAGTACCAGGTTACCAAGTCTTTATCTGGGATCGACTATCTGGCCCCTATAAAAAAAATGATAAAAGAGAGAGTCCAGAAGGGACTTTCTACTGAAGACCCGGCAGAAGAATTCTTATTTTCGAACTCGTCGGAAAACCCCACCTTTGAATTGATTCAAGAAATTAACAGAAAGAACCAAGTAAATTACCGCATCATTATTGCCAGAATTCTTTTTGATTTTCTCATCCTTGGCGGCCAGGAGTATTTTTTATTCTGTGAACAGTGCGGAAGGTTCACTGTCATCAGAAGAAAAGGCAGAAAAAAATTCTGCTCCGATATATGCAGGACAAACTATGGGCGTGAAAAATTGGCCAGAGCATGACCGGGCTTTTGCTCCTGACATTACATAGAATTATTTTTCAAAGCATATTTAACGTAAAGGAATATTTAACGTTCATCATAGGAGGATACATTTATGAAGAATAGAGATTTATGATCCTTTGCGAGATGGCTACCTAACAATCGTGCGGTTAGTTTTGACAAGGGTACTCCCATCACTATAGGTATATAGTTTTAGGAAATCTTGTTCCTGTGTATTTTGAAGCTGTGCCAGTATTATGTTTTATTAGGTTGCAAAGAGCGGTAAGTTTAACGCAACTTTAACCAGATCGGTTCTTATATTTTCAATAGGTTCCAAACACATGGTCAACTCTCACGCCGGAAACTCGGGTTCGATTCCCGGTGGGATCACCATATAGAACAGCAAGGCTCTTGGCATTTTGTCAGGGGCTTTTTTATTTTCTGGAAATGAGTGTCCCCCACCATATCCCCCACCCATCATTATAAAATTAGGGTAATTCCCGGTAAAATAAAATCTCTTCTATAACGCGGCACGTAATCTCAGAAAATTATTTTTATTTCAAAAGGACATTCATATCATACCTTGGCAACTGTCCAAAACAGATATCAAGCTTCCCGTTTCCCAAAATAAATTGTTTCTGCTCTATATAATTCTAAACAAGCAGAACATGATAAGCATATTCGTAAAAAAAATTTGAAACGGATACCCAGGCAAGGCCATTTCTAACCAGCTCTTCATTCAAGCATTTCTTGCTTATATAGACCACGCCAATGGTCCTTCCATATTTACCGGTTCCATAAGAAATAACTTTAACATCCTTTTTAAAAACCATGTCTGAGGTAAACTTCTTTGCCTTCTGGCCAAAGTCCTGTTTCTTTTCAGGAGTATCAATTCCATATAGACGGATTTTATATTGTTTGGCATTTTGAAGAACTGTTATGGTGTCACCGTCAGCCACGCTTACAACTTTACCCTGGATTGGAGGTTGGGCATGAGAAATTATTGGAATGGAAAATATTATGATCAGAAAGAATATGGTAATGTGCCGGAATCTTTTTTTCATGTGTTGATTCCCTGGTAATTAGAACCTTACATTATTTTTTTTGTAACCTGTAACAAAAATAACGTTCCCTTTCAAGAATATAAGGTGGCTATAACAAAGAATATATCATTGTGCAAAATTATTTATCTTAAGATCTTCAACCAAGAGACTAAATAAAAAATGCTGCTATGTTTTTTTATATTATAAAAAACACTGTGATAAAATACCTGGAATGAAACTTGTCAGGAAATATAGTTGAATTTTAATATGATGCTATTATTAGAATATGCTTTCATGGCATCATTCAGGTTTTAACGGGTATATTGGTGACAAAATTGAATCTGATGATAAAGCCGGACTTGGCAATCTGGCAAGATACATCATTCGTGCCTGTTTTTCCCAGGAAAGAATGGTTTATATGGTATGTATCAAATTTCATGGAATTCCTATGCTATTTCAGTTTAAAGGTTTAAAATACAACGAAATCCTTTAAAATGCAATATTGGAAACTTCCCGGTAAAAAGTTGATGCCAGTGATGGGAGGCAGGTTTTTTAAGGATGTCAGATCAAGCCCAGGCTATCTCATATCATACAACAACAGAAATACCTTTTTTCCACGCGGTATCAGCCTGCAGATAATCCTTTAGAACAGTCAGCAAAAGACTCGGCTTAAATGGTTTGTTAAGAGTGTGATACCCGTATTGAACCGCTTCCTTTTCAAGCAGCCTCTTTAAAGACGAAATTCCTAGAAGACCACTCATATAAATTACTTTTACCTTCTGGTTCAGCTTTCGAACCCTTGCCACAAGCTCCAGCCCGTTCATCTCAGGCATTACAATATCGCAGAGAATCAGGTTCGGCCGAAACTTACAATATTCTTCATATCCTTTGACTCCGTTTGTCGCTGTCTTGACATCATATCCTTCCAACGTCAGGATACTTTCAAGCATTTGTAAGAGACTCTCTTCGTCCTCAACAATCAGTATTCTGTTCCGCCACCGGGCCTCCTGAACAACTCCGCTTTTAATAACATCAAGCAGTTCAGTATCTGTCATTTTGGAAACAATATCGTTGACTCTGTTTAATACCTGCTGAGTGATAATGGCTTTTCGTTTATTATCAGGGTTTAAGTCGGGATGATAGATTTTACTCAAAAGCCTGTAGCTTGATTTGATATAAGATATAACAGCCTTACCATCCAGTTCTCTATATATTTCGTGGGCTTTATCAAGCAGCCCAATATAAGAAAGGTCTTTTTCTAAATCAACCCCTATGCTATTTTTCATTTTATTCTATTCCCACCAATTGGTTCCTCTTGTGCCTCACATGCGATTCATACGTTCAACAGTTAACCAGAAATTGTCCTATTGTCATAGGTATAAATACCTATTTTGTAGAAAAAACTCATTCAACAATATAGGAAACGGTCATCGTCAAATGAGTTAATATTCCATTCAATTTAATTAGAGAACAAATTGATTTTGTTCAAATCCTGAAAATTGTTTATTTTACAGCGCCTTTTAATGCTTTTCCCGGGACAAATTTAGGTGCATTTTTTTCAGCAATATTTATTTCTTGGCCTGTTTGAGGATTTCTTCCTTTTCTGGCCTTTCTGATAGCTGTTTTGAATGTTCCAAAGCCAACCAGAGTAACAGAATCATTACCAGAAAGAGCTTCGGTAATTGTATTGATTATACAGTCGACAGCTGCTTGAGCATCTTTCTTGCTACTAAGTACTTCTGAAACTTTGTTAATTAAATCTCCTTTGTTCATTTTAATCACTCCTTTTTTAGAATTTTATCAGTGATACAATATTCCCTCTAAACATTTTATAGGATGAAACTAAATAAAATCAAAAAACAAATTCTCAAATACCTTCATCACCATCCACAATAATCAATTCCTGACAATGATGACACAACATATTTAATTTTTTAACATTACCTTTAAAAAGAAATCTTTTACAATGAGGACATCGGTATTCTTTAAGATTTGGGTTGCTCTCCATTGGTGGAATCATCGGTCCTGTAATATTTGAATTATTCATTTTTCTTTTTTACATGGTTATTGGTTTTTTTATCCTTGGAATTCAGTAAGGAGACCATCCTCCTTTCAAGCCAAAGATGTCCTATACCATCATCATCCACTATCATGATTACATTGTTCATTTTTCCCCCTGCTTGAAATTTTTATATCAGGTTTTGTTTTCTTAAAAACCGTTCTGCAAGGGGCGTGCCGCCTTTGATTTACCGCATAGCTGTTAGTGTTTAAGCGTTTATTGGGATTGTTCATTTCAAAATGCTGTGACAAACCTATCATAATGAAAGGTTTGTCATGGTTTCAATTGGTTTTGATTACCGGGCCAGAACATTTTTATTTTCCTGTAAAGTGTGGCCTCGCCTATTTTTAGCAACTGAGCTGTTTTCTTCCGGTGAGAGTTGCATTTTTTAAGGGCATTTTTTATTGCCGCCTTTTCATAGGCTTCCAGCGAATCATCGCCTGGTTTTGATTTAAAACCGGACAAACCGATATGCGGCTGCAAATCAACTCTTCTGATGTCACTGCTCTGGCATAGTGCCATGGAACGTCTGATGACGTTTTCAAGCTCCCTTAACCGCGTATTTGATACTCCCATGCGCTGTGAGCATCACCATCTGCACGCGGGGATCCAATGTCTTTATCCGGTTTAAAAGGGTAAGGCCATCCATTTGGGGCATCTTTAGATCGATAATAGCGGCATTGATTATAATTTTGCCCAATACCGTTAATGCCTCTTCTCCGTTTTCTGCTGTGGACAACTGGTATCCTTGGTCAGCAAAGGTCCGTTTTAAGGATGAAAGAATTAATTTTTCATCATCCACAAAAAGCAGGTGAGGCGTTCCATTTCACCGGAAGGGCTCATTTGATCAATTCCTCCATCGGTTTCATACAGGATTGATTTTAGACTTTTCCCATAATCATTTGACATCCGTTTTTGTTACTCTATCAGATTCCAAATTCATATTCTATCTTTTTGATAGGCTTTTTTGA
>Ga0307989_1000861_pt1 | contig 17939 bp, 16 predicted proteins | sample EllFjometagen185_FD_203164 | JGI IMG/M metagenome (GOLD analysis project Ga0307989, IMG submission 203164) | Marine microbial communities from Ellis Fjord, Antarctic Ocean - #185 | ecosystem: Environmental > Aquatic > Marine > Unclassified | place: Southern Ocean | collected 2014-10-08
AGTTAACTAAATTGGTTCCCGCTCAATACTATTTGCTGACCTTTACCCTGCCGTTCCAATTTAGACAGCTTACCTGGACAAATCAAAAAGTGATCTATAAGTTATTGTTTTTATGTGTAAAAGAAGCACTTATGACCTTTACTAAAAATGATAAAAAACTAAAGGGAGAGCCAGGATTAATGATGGTATTGCATACCAATTCCAGAGAGCTTAATTTTCATCCACATATTCCGAGACTAACTGTGATGCCGAAAAAGTAATCGAGTTCCTTGAATTAGTCTGTAAAGTCTATCACGACAAAGATTCAATCGTTTTACACATGTACAACGCACCTTATTTTCATGCTAAAATAGTCAGAGAATGGTTGAAAAAACATCCTCAAATCGTGATAAATACTCTACCAGCCTATACTCCTAACCTAAACCTAATAGAACGATTATGGCGTTTCGTTAAAGGTGAATTGGTTAGAAACAGATACTATGAGAAGTACAAGACCTTTCGAGCAAAAGTATTTAGGCTTTTAAACAGTCTTCAAGACCATACCAATAAACTAAAAACCCTGATAGCTGATAATTTTGAAGTCGTCTGACAAAAACAATGCCAAGAAAAACCAAAGTCACACTACTATACTTCAACTGATACGTATTATCAATTTATTGGATGGTCCCATTTCCGCATGAAATGGACTACTTGTACTTTTCGGAATATTCATCGTCTGAGTGAATATCAATTTCCTCAGACGTGATACTAACTTTTTATTTTTAATTCATGGAAACTTTATGCTCATTAAAAATACTCATGTCAGGCATTAAATATTACAGTGTTCTCTTTTTGATTATTGCTTGACACAGGGTTGTGCAAAACATAAGTTGAAAACAGCTCGGTCAGCTTAAGTATATTCTAACAAAAGGTCAGTTTTGACTGTGCTGTGAAATCAGCAAAACAAATGGTTGATTCGGCCTGGTGGTGTGACAACATTTTAGTGGGATTGAAGTTACAGAAGATGATTGACATGACACTAGGTGTTACAAATTTTATTTCTACGGAGACGTAATCCTACTCTTCTATTTTGTTTCGGAGAAAAAATGAAGTATACAACAGAAGAATTGATAAATTTAAGAAATGAGCATATTCCTCAGGGACCTGTTAATATATCGCCTGTTTTTATTAAGGAGGCAACAGGAGCTGTTTTGACAGATATCGAAGGAAAAAATTATATTGACTTTGCTGGCGGAATTGGTGTCAACAATGTCGGGCACTCTCATCCCAAAGTTGTGGAAGCCATTAAAAATCAGGCTGAGAAGTTTGTTCATACCTGCTTTCACGTTGCGATGTATGATTCATATGTGGAATTGGCTCGACGGATGAATGAACTTGCTCCCGGAAATTTCCCTAAAATGACCATGTTTGCCAATAGTGGAGCGGAAGCTGTAGAGAATTCTGTAAAAATAGCTCGTTATGCTACGGGAAGACCAGCAATTATCTGTTTTGAAAATGGATTTCATGGCAGAACCCAACTAGCAATGAGTCTAACTAGTAAAGTAAAACCATATAAATATAAATTTGGACCGTTTGCACCGGAGATTTATCGGGCTCCTTTTGCCTACTGTTACCGCTGTTCTTTTGGTTTGCAGTATCCTTCTTGTCAAACCAGATGTGCCGACTATCTGGAAGAGTTTTTTGTCAGTCATGTGGCTGCAGAGTCGACAGCTGCAGTTATTGCTGAACCCATTCAGGGAGAAGGTGGTTTTATTACTCCTCCTCCAGAGTATTTTCCCAAGTTAAAAAAGATCTGTGAAAAATATGGAATTCTTTTCATTGCCGATGAAATTCAATCGGGAGCAGGTAGAACAGGTAAATACCTGGCTATAGAGCATTGGGGAGTAGAACCTGATATAATTACCATGGCAAAGAGTTTTGCAGGCGGTATGCCGCTGAGTGCTATTACAGGGCGATCTGAATTAATGAACAAACCTCATGTTGGTGGATTGGGAGGCACCTATGGTGGCAACCCAATTTCCTGTGAGGCTGCCTTGGCAGTGCTGGAAATACTGACAGAAGACGGACTCCTTCAACAGGCTGAAGAGTTAGGAAATGAACTGACTGCCAGATTCAAGGAGTTGCAGAATAAATATGAAGTGATTGGCGACGTTCGTGGTAAAGGTCCCATGCTGGCTCTTGAGTTAGTAAAAGATCGAGAGACAAAAGAACCGGATGCAGAGGGCGCAAAAAAGCTGGTAAAACTGTGCTTTCAAAAAGGATTGATGATTCTTTCCTGTGGGAATTTCGGAAACGTGATTCGTACTTTAATGCCTCTGGTTATTACGAAAGAACAGCTGGAAAAAGGTTTGGAAATTTTAGAAGAGAGTCTGTCAGAGCTAAATGTATAACATTAACTACTCCCTTCGCGGCAGCGTAATATAGAAAAACAGGTAGGTCGGCATGCGTTATTGGCTCATTTGGCCAGAAAAGTCCTATATCAGACGTATAAGCGGTGTTAGATGGAATGCTTCTGTTCAATAACTTTTTTTATCCAGTCAATAAATGCAACGAGCCGGGGATTTTGTCTTAACTCTTTAAGAGTAGCAAGATAATATGAGCTGGTTCGAACCCCTTCAAAGAGTTTAACTAACCTGCCGGCTTTTATATCCTCTTCCACCAGTGAATGCCTGCCTAACGCTATCCCCTGCTTTAAAATTGCAGCCTGGATCATCAGATCCAGGCGATTAAAAACATGATCGGTAGTTGACTCTATCTTTTCCAAACCAACACTATCAAGCCATACCTGCCAATCTGCTCCAAAATCCATTTTAGGATAAGCTTCATGTAAAATGGGAAAACGTTTTAAATCCTCCGGTGTTTTTATAGTATTCATGTTTTCCAACAGTGGACTGCAAACGGGATATATATAGTCATCAAACAATAACTCCTGGTACACATCGGTGGATTTTATTATTCGATGACAGATCGCAATATCAATGCCAGCATCTTTGAAGGTGTGTTGCCCTGTTTCAAAATCCGCGATGGTAACATCGGCAACGATTCCCAAGTTGATTTCCGGGTAGGATTTAAAAAACCCGGGTAACAGAGGCATCAACCATTTGCCGGCTGCAGAGGGGGGAGCAACAATTGTCAGATTTCCTTGCAGGGTTTGGTTTTCTATGGATCGCAGAGTGTTCTTAAGCAGATTAATGGCTTCCTGCGCAGATTTATAAAGAATTTCACCTTCAGGAGTCAATACTAAAAACCGGGGCCGTCGGAAAAACAGTTTATAACCTAAAAATTCCTCAAGCTGGATGATTTTTTGACTGACAGCACTTTGTGATAAAAAGAGTTCCTTTCCTGCTTTGGTAAAATTTTGATGTCGGGCTGACACTTCAAAGTATTTGATAGCGTCAAGAGAAGGCAGATCCTGGCTCATTGTCCTTTCACATGGTTTGGATTTTGCTGATAAAATAAATGAAAATTTTAGCCTATTGTGTTACTTAAACACCAGTTTGTCCAGTGGAAGGAAACATGAAATGACAGTCGCTTTTAGCCGCCCTCGGCAGGAATAATAATAAAAACAGAGTCAGCTTCATTTAACTTGAACAGATTCCACTGGCTTTTAAGTACGAGGGATTTGTTCACTACTACAACAAATCCCTCGATTTTCGTCCTTCTGTGTTTTTCCTGTAAATCGGAGATAGTGTTGCCTTTGAACTCGATTGTTTCTTGATTAACAATTATCTTCATCGTTGCATTTTAGTAGGATCGTTAATTGAGAGTTCGTTGAAAACGAATTTGATTGTATTCTTTCAACATCACCAAAAAATCCTTTTCACTTAAGGATTCACCCTTTTTTGTTGCTTCCTTGAAAAACCTTTTGGGAAGGGTATCTGACTCAGCTCCCAATCCTTCCCTAGCGTTGTACTCCCGCGTTTTTTGAGTAACTGTGTTGGCAAAAAGCTCCAACTCTGATTTTGACATGGCCATACCGGTGACTGCTTCAATGATCATACTTAATTCATCCCATTGATCAAAATCCCTGAAAAACCGGCAAAGAATAAGGCAGTCAAATATGGCTGACCTATCTTCATAATCTTGTACGGTCAAAATATCATTTCCCTCGTAAATACAATAATAGAAAGGATTGACAAGGTATTTTAACCTAAAATTCCACCTGTCTTCCTCAAGCAGCTGATCTATAATAGTATTTCAGTATTCCATTGAGCCGTTTACGACATTTGATCTTTCCATGATTGGAAATGCTTCTTGGTTTGGAAATAGCAGCAGATTATTTTTTCCCTGTGATAATGCTCTATATATTCAACAAGAGCCTTTTTCAAACCATCTTCACCAAAGAAAATGAATTTGCTCAAACACTCCTCCTTCACTGATCTGAAAAATCTTTCAGCGTAGGAATTCATCCGGGGCGACTGTGGGGGCAACCGGATTGGTTTGATGCCCATTGATGCTATAATTGCTTGGAAAGACCTACAAAATTTCGTATCACAATCATGTATCAAATATTTGCAATTTGATAAGAAGCCCAACTCATCCATGGTAACATTCCTTGCCATCTGCTTCATCCAGGCTTCATTAGGGTGTGGAGTTATTCCAGCAATGTGAACTTTCCTCAAACCTACATGAATGAAAAATAAAACGTAGTAGGTGATCAATCCGGTAGGAGTAATAACCTCTGTTGTAAAAAAGTCACAGGCAGCTATCACATCCTGGTGATTCTTTATGAAATCACTCCATGTTGTTTCTTAAGTCCGACTTGGAACTGGAGGGATTTCATTCTTCTTCAAAATATTCCCACCTGTTTGGTCACTAACTTCATAGCCAAGATTCGACAAGGCCCCGGCGATTCTATCATATCCTCAACCCAGGTTTTCTTCTGCAAATTTCAGTATCAATGATTCCAACTCACGATCAATTCTTGGTCTTCCTGCTCTTTTCCTAAACATGGAGCCATCGAATTTCTTTGCAACCAATCTCCGGAAGCGTTCCAGGATAGTTTCCGGGCGAACGATACATGAAATTTCATTTAAAGCTTTGAGCACAATTTTTTTCCAATCTTGGCTAGTCTTATCCGTTCATAGTTGTTAAACTGAAGAGGTTTTTCTATCTTTGATTTTAGGATTTCATTTTCTGCCGCCAAATATTCATTTCTTAGTAACAATTCCTCACTAACCTGACCACTGACCAAAGCCAACGCCTCAACAGTTTCCCTTTTTTCTCTAGTATTATTTTCATGACAGAATATTCAGAATGTAAATGGAAACCTATCAAAACCAATTGTTTGAGGTAATAAAAGAAGGAGCCCGATGGCTTTTTAGCCAATTTACTGACACAAACCCACTATTATTATAGGATTAAGTGAAAAATAATATTTTGACACTACAGGATCTGGAAGTATTCCATATGCCAGAGAAGGAACAGTCTCTCTTTTTAGCTGTATCGGGTTTTACATGATGATGATTGGATTTGTTTTTGAAAAATCTTGATCTGGGTTTCTAGCTGATAGATGCTATCACGGAGGAATAAGATTTCCTTTTCCTTCTCATCAATGGGCATCTTGGCGATAGATTTCAATCCGCGTCTTCGAGACTTCCCTGCCCAAGCAGCAGCCAATAAAGTGGCTTTCAGAATCTATACAACCGAAATGGCCTATCCTTTTGGATATTTTGAATTGCAGGCTACAACAGACTAAAGACTCTTGCAGCCCGTATCTTGGATTTTCAAAGATTGGGTGAAATAAAAATGACTTTAAAGTATTGTCATGCACCCGTTTAAGAAATAGCTACTGCCAGAAATCCGGCGTCCACACCTTCTTCCCCTTCTGTAATATTCACAGCGGCAACAGTGCCGTCGCTGGTAGCAGCATGTTCAACCTCGGTCTTCATCACTTCGAGAATAAACAAAGTATCCCCCACTTTGACCACATCACCGGGTTTAACCAATACTTTCCAAACGTTTCCCGGAACCTGGGTTAATACCTGTTCTGCCATTTAGCCCTCCTTTTATATTAAATGATGCTAGATTCACTGCAAATTTGTCTGATTTTCATAGCGGCCTCATTGGCCTCGTCTACACTGATGGTGTTGAAATGATAGATCTCACCCGGTTTTGACTGTCCCAACTTCCAGAACGAGGAGGAGGGGACTGTATAGGGATTGATGAAACCACCCATGCTGGGACCATCGTTCACCAATATTATCGGTGTTTGTCCGGCTAAGTTGATCGCACCAACCGGATAGCCCTGGTCGATGATATTCGAAGGCTCAGCACCATGTTCGGGTGATTTGTTATGAGCTTTATTTGTAAAAGTCCAGTCAGGACCATCCAGTCGGAATCCAGTACGGTCGCTTTTGGCTGAAAGTTTCCAGTCACTGGTTAGAAACCTCTGGTGTCCTTCTTCATCGACCCAGTCATCGTTGGGACCCACTACAACGTCGATAACCCAGGTTTTGTTTGTGGAAATGACCGGTTTGCAGTCCTCCTTAACTTTGCGTCCGGGCTTGCCTTGCCCTGTTCCCAAGGGTACAGATTGTCCCTTTTTAAGTGCGTTGCCTTCCATACCACCCACACCTGCTTTGTGAAAAGTAGAACGCGAATCAAGCCAGGGTTCAGTTTTGATCCCACCGGCAAATGTGATATATGTGCGGGCACCTGTTGTGGCAAATGAGAGTTGCAACACCTGGCCTGTTTTGACAGCAATACTTTCCCACATCGGGATCGGTTTTTCATCGATTTTGGGATTCATATTGGCACCGGTTACAGCAATAACGGTATCCACTCCGAATTTGAGAGTCGGTCCGTTGAACTGACATTCGAATCCTGCTTCACCCGGTTCGTTTCCAACTAAAATATTAGCGAGCCTAAAAGACCAGCTATCCATGGGACCGGACGGTGGGAAGCCTTGATTCCAATAACCGATTCGGCCAGGATAATCCTGTACTGACGTTTCGAGTCCAGGTTGAATTACTTCTAACATTGATTGTCCCTCCTAGATCTTTTGGTTTTTATCAAATGTTGTGAGCCACTGTTTATAATTTCCAACCGAGAATTTCTGGTACTCTACAACGTTAAATACATATGTCCCATCCTTAACTTGCTGTTCCACATACTCAAACTCCTCGACACTGCAGGGGACGAATTTTACACGGTCCCCCGGCTGAAAGAGGCAAATGCTGTTCTCAAACTGGGGGAAACGCCGCTCTGTATCCCAGATTGGTACTGGTATACGACCAAAAATCTGGTATCCACCCGGTGTAGCCACTGGATAGATGGCGGTTGATGCGCCACCCATTCCCACCGCACCCTGCGGAGTCCAAGTTCGAGGGGGGTTGTACTTGGGAGCTGTGATCATGCATCTCGGATCCAGGGGCATCATAAAGGGCAGACCTGGCCAGAATCCCAGTGCCGCAACCCAATATTCGGTGCGGGAATGCACACGTACAAATTCATGTTCATCTGCCAATCCATTCAGTTCTGCAATAAAAACAGGGTCCCAGACCTTTTTTGTGATTTTTTCGCAGTAGTCCTCCACACACTCCTTTGTCCAAGGATCCAGGTAGACAGTCGGGAAATAGAAGAGTCTGCTGTCCAGTTCGATATCACCCGATGGCCCAAGCGATCCAATCATCTCTTTCATTTGTGCCTTGAGATTTTCAAAGCGGATGATTTCCGGATCGTAATGGATTAACATGGAAGCAAAACAGGGAGCTGTTTCCACAACCCCTTTGGTCTTGTTTTCTTCAACCGCTGCAGCCAGACCTTGTCCCATGAAGTTGAGTTCCAGATTCATTTCATCACCGAACTCAATCAGCATGTACCGGTCTCCGCCCGGTAGAAATTTTGGTTCGTTGTAAATCATGTTTCCTCTAAATTGGTTATGAGTTGCCAATTAAACTTGATTTGTGCTGGTCAATGAAACTAGTATGGATATCTTGAGCTCGATAAGCGGGATGATCCAATACCTTGATTAAAAAATCAATATTGGTGAAAACACCTTCAACTTCAAATGTTTTGAGTGCTTTCACCATTTTTTCAACCATCTCTTCACGATTATGACCGATTGAAATCACTTTGGCGATCATCGGATCATAAAAATAAGTGATCTCATCGCCTTCACGAAATCCGCAATCAATACGGATACCCTCGTTTTGTTGCGGCAATTTAAAGCGAGTCAGTTTTCCAGGTGATGGCACAAAATTGATGTTAGGGTTTTCGGCATAAATCCGACACTCCATGGAGTATTGCCGATGGGTGATCTGACTCTGGTTGATTTCAGCCAGGTGACCCCGGGCAAAATCAAGTTGCATGCCTACCAGATCAAGCCCGGTACACATTTCTGTGATTGGGTGTTCTACCTGGATTCGTGTATTCATCTCCAGGAAGTAGTAGTCGAGGGTTTCGGCATCCATGATAAATTCAACCGTTCCAGCGCCGCTATAATTAACCTTACAAGTCAAGTTAACCGCGTCAGCGGCGATTTTGTTGCGCACATCATTGGACAGTTGTACCGCAGGTGTCTCTTCGATAATCTTCTGAAACCGCCGTTGAATCGAGCAGTCCCTTTCGTAAAGGTGAACCGCTTTTCCATTTCCAAAACCAAACACCTGCATTTCAATATGTCTGGCTTTGGGAATCAGTTTCTCAAGATAGATGGTTCCATCGCCGAAGGCTTTTTCAGCGAGTTCCTGCGTAATGTTCACTGTTTCCAGGAGGCTCCCCGGACTATCTACCTGACGCATTCCAATACCACCACCACCGGCAGAGGCTTTAACCAGCAGGGGGTAACCAATCCTTTGCGCTTGATCTGACAATCCATCCAATTGCCCTACCAGGAATCGTTCACTTCCAGGTACAACCGGAACCTTCGCCTGAATGGCAATCTGCCGTGCCCTCTGTTTATCACCCATTTCGGCGATGGTTTCTGGCGATGGACCGATCCAGATCATGCTGGCAGCAATAACCCTTTCAGCGAAATCTGCGTTTTCAGCCAGAAACCCGTAACCTGGGTGAATGGCATCGGCACTGGTTTTCTGAGCTGCTGCCAGGATGTTCTCCATCACCAGATAGCTTTTTTTGGCGGGTCCGGGGCCGATATGAAAGCTTTCATCCGCCATTTGGACGTGTTGTGCATCCTTATCCGCATCAGAATAGACTGCCACTGTTTTCAAATCCAGTTTCCGACAGCTTTTGATGACACGGCAGGCGATCTCCCCTCTATTTGCAATTAAGACTTTTTTCATATTTTACAACTTTTCAATGAGCGGTTTCAGTTTTGTAGCCAATTCAACGGCATTGGGAGTATCAGAGTGCACGCAAAGGGTATCACATTTGATCTTCAAATCCTTTCCGCCGACAGAATAGACTTGTCCTTTGGTTAGAGCACGCTCAACTTTTGCCAGTGTTTTTTCAACATCGACAGGTGTATGTTCTCGAGTGATAATCAACCCGCCTTCGTCACTATAATCCAGGTCTGCATAGAACTCTGCCAAGAATTTGATCCCTCTCTCAGATGCGATCTCTTCGTGCAGGGTGCCTGCCATACCGAAGAGGGGGACGTTGAACTGTTCGACTGCGTCACAGACAGCATGTGTAATCTCGGGCATGCGGGCTGCCATTCCATAAAGCGAACCGTGGGGTTTGATGTGAAACAGGGGCATTTCGTACCTATCTAAAAATCCCTTGAGTGCACTAATCTGGTAAATCAGGTGTGCGGTTAGTTCTGCCGGATCCATTTTCATTTCTCTTCTGCCAAATCCTTGTAGATCAGGCAGTGAAGGGTGAGCTCCCACCTTAACCCCATTTTTTTGAGCATTGATGACGGTATTCTGCATGACGACCGGATCGGATGCATGAAAACCGCAGGCAACGTTCGCTACATCGATATACGCCATCAAAGCTTCATCGTCACCCAGGGTATATATACCAAAGCTCTCTCCCATATCACAATTTATCATCACAGACATTCTAAATTCTCCTCTTAAAAACTACTCTAATTTAATCTTGTGATTTAGCGATCAGATACTGTCTGAATTGATCAGTAATTACCGCAAATATTAATAGTAGACCGATAACGACGGTTTGCAGATAGGATTCAATCTTGGCCAGATTCATCCCGTTTTGAAGCAGACCGATAAAAAAAGCGCCTAAAATGACGTTCTCAACCCGTCCGACACCTCCCCTGAGACTAACGCCACCAATTACACAAGCAGCGATTGATTCCAGTGGCATTGAAGCACCTATATTCGCCTCCCCTGTTTCCAACCTGGCGGTCAACAGCAGGCCACTTACAGTAGCCAGTCCGCTGCAAAACAGATATGCAAGGAACAGGTTTAACCGCGTATTGATTCCCGAGAGGGAGGAGGCCTTGATGTTTCCACCAATGGCATAAAAATATCGCCCTATCCGGGTGCGGTTTAAAAGAATAATCATCATGACAGCCAGGATAGCCGTCACTAAGACGGGTGTGGGAATCCCTAGAAACATTCCGAAACCAAAAATATTGCTGTACTGTTCTGGCATGCCGTATACTGGAACACCGCCTGTTAAATAGAGGGCGATTCCAAAACCGACCGAGGCCATTCCCAGAGTCATCATGAAGGGGTTCACGTTGAAAACGGAAACGCCGATGCCATTGATGGCTCCAATAGACAAACCCGCCAGCAGACCTGCCAGTATCCCTACAAATATCGCCAACGCGACAGAACCGGGAAACGTGACTGTCATGGCTGCCATCGCCGTAGCACCAACAACTGATGAAACGGCAATTATGGTCCCCACAGAAAGATCAAATCCACCGGTCAGCAGTGCCAACATCTGCCCCATACTGACAATGATGAGATAGGTGGTTTGCCGGGTGACATTCAGAATATTCCGGATGGAAAAAAAATTATCAGACAGACTGGTAAATATGATGGCTGCCAGGATAATAAGGAACGGCAGCACCCCCATCTTGATGAATAATCTTCTTAACAGGGTAATTACCAAGGTAATGGTTTTGGGAACGGTGGTTTCACTCATGGTTATGTAGCATCCTGTTCAAAAAAGTTAAGTAGAACATTTTTTTCGGTAATTTCATCACCCTTCAATTCAGCCTGGATCCGGCCTCGGTAGAAGACATAAGCACGATTCGTTAGATGAAGGATTTCGGGTAGGTCTGAAGAGATTAAAACAATGGCAGCACCAGCTTCACAAAGGTCACGGATAAATTCGTAAATCGCCGCCCGGGTCCCGACATCTACCCCAACTGTCGGTTCGTCAAAAATAAAAAGTTTTATCTCGCGGGTCAACACCTTTGCCAACATCACTTTCTGTTGGTTACCACCTGAAAAATGGCCGACAAGCCGCTCAATTTTGGGGGGGGATAATTGCATTTTAGCTGCAAGGTCATGGACCATCTCCTTTTCCTGTTGCGATTTCAGGAAAAATGATGCTCTCGAAAGCCTTGGAATGGCCAGGGCGGAGAGAGACATGTTTTCCCTCACAGAACGCATCATCAAAAGCCCCTCGACCCGGCGATCCGGTGGTACATAAAAAATACCATGCTTCATCATGCGGGAGGGTGTGATCTTCTTGATCGGTAGTCCATCAAAATAGATTTCACCACGTTGAAACGCTTCGATTCCAAAACAGGCGCGCATGATTTTAGATTTTCCCGACCCAACCAACCCGGCCATACCGACAATCTCACCTTTTTTAACCTCAATGGAGGCGTTGCGCACCGAATTGGAATCAGTGGTTAAGTGATTGATATTCAATATTGTCTTTCCTGGATTGTATAGAATCTTGGGAAATATTTTTTCAATCACACGGCCGGACATCAGCTCCACCAGATTCACATCGCTGACGCTGCCCGTTTCAAGATTGGTAATAAATTTTCCATCCCTGAGGACAGTGATGCGATCAGAGATACGGTTGATCTCCCCCATACGGTGTGTAATATAGATGATACCCACACCTTGGCTCTTTGCCTGCTCGATCAATTCGAAAAGACGTTGGGTTTCCCGCTCAGTCAAAGAAGCGGTCGGTTCATCCAGGATCAAGACCGAAAGTTCCGAGCTGAAGGCCTTAGCAATTTCAACCATTTGCTGCTCAGCGCGGGTCAGGTAAGAGATTTTAACTGCCGGGTTTAACTGAAAACCCAGTTTTTTTAATATCTCTGACGCTTGAATGTTCATGCTTTTTTGATCCAACAACCCCCGTTTTGTCTTTTCAACACCCAGAAAGAGATTCTGAGTAACCGTCAATTGCGGAACCAGCGAAAATTCCTGAAAAACAGCGCTGATACCGATTTTCCGTGCATTGTATACATTGGAAAAGCAGGTCTCTTCCCCACGGTAGATTATCTTTCCGGATGTGGGCCGCAAAGAGCCGGCCACAATATTAATCAGGGTCGATTTACCAGCGCCATTTTCGCCGAAAAGGACATGAACCTCCCCCTCACGAAGATCGAAATCCACACTATCCAGTGCCAACACTCCGGGAAACTGTTTGCAAATTCCCTCCAGTTTCAAAAGAGGTGGGCCTGATCGGGTTTGGTTACGACTTTTCGGCATTGCGATTTTCCTCTTTAAGAAAATTGAAATCTTATTTGACAATAAAGGTCGGTTTGAACCCATCTGGGGGCAAAGTTGAGCTCCGGTCAAAACTGTTGATGTTCTGAGCATCTATCACATAGAGTTTGGGGCCAACATGGCGTTTGTATGGTCGATACTCAAGAATACGAACTGCCTGATCGATGGCGATACGGCCTTGAATGACTGTTGAATCAGTGGGGGCTGCCAGGATACGACCTCGTTTAATACCTTGAAAAACACCTGGGGTAAAATAGTAGGATAAAATTTTCACTTTCTTTGACAAACCCCGAGCCCGCACGATACTTGTGGCTGCTTCAGCAGTAACTGCTGTACCAACGATATAATCCACATTCTTATACGCTTCCAGTGCATCCTCTACCAGGCGACTTTGAACTTCCTTTCCTGTATCTCCGTATTTGGTTGCCAAGACTTCGATGGCACCCGACTTGATCCCCTTTTTAAAACCCTTGTTGCCAGCTTCAACCCATCCAGCACCAGGAGGACCGGGAAACCAGACAACTTTGACTTTTTTGCTTCCTTTAGGGTGTTTTTTGGCCAGATATTCACCGGCTTTAAAACCCATTTCACCAAAAGAGACAAGAGATTTAGCCGACAAAAGCGGGGAAGACATTCCGTTTATGATATCAATTACTGGAATTCCTTTGTTTCGGATTTCAGAGACCACATTGTTGAGCCCTTCGTAAGAGATGGCCCCAATGATAACTGCTTGTGCCCCACTGGCTACACAATCTTCCAGTTGAGAAATCTGTTTATTAAGATTAACATAACCACCGGCTTCAACTAATTGCATCTTAACACCCAGTCGTTTGGCTTCGGCAACAACGCCATAATTAACTGCTAGCCAGTAAGCATCCTTCATATGGGGAAACGAGACGCAGATGTCCCATTTTTTGGCCGCCTTGGTTAGCGGAACATAGGTAAAATTTGTTCGGGGGCTGCTCATATCAAATGCAGGCCGCCACACTTGAACATCGTAAGGAAACCATGCGGCAGATGCCAATGTTCCAAAGAGAAATATTCCCAAAGAACACGAAACGACCAACTTGGATAATTTACTCGTTATACTCATTGCCAACTCCTATTTGAAGATTGAAAGAAACCCAAAAACAATTTTAAAGTGATCACTTTTTAGGTGTCGCGTTAAAGTTATTTCTGTTTTTTAGCCATTTCAAGACACCTTTGTTGAAACGACTGAGAAAGAATTAAAAAAACATGACTTACGAAACGGCTATTTATTATAAAATAGAAAGAATAAAATATGGCAAGAATAAAATGTATTTGTAAAAGTCTATTTTCAAAATTTAAATATCAATATTTCAGAATGCTGATATATTATTGTAATAATTGGTAATTTGAGTAGTTTTTAGACCATTTATGATAGAATTGGAAAATTAGTCTATTTTTGATTTTATAGATTATAATCAAAGTCGACATGGAATATTCTTGGAATTATCTCTGTAGAATTGATTATAGATTTCAATCTAGCCGGAAAATTAAAAGTGATTCACAATAAAAACATTAGAAATAAAAAGGAAAGGATGGATGATTTTATGTTCGATCGATAGGATTTGAAATTGATTCTAAAGCAAAATATCAAATTAGAAGTCATATAAATTGGAAATGCTAAGTATGATATCTGAATAAACGATACCTTAAAATATATTTTCCTCCTCCCTTCTGATCGTATATTAAACAGAACTAAGGAAGATTGAAACAAAAAGTTCTATAAGAAAGGAAAAAATTTCATCTAAATATGGATCTATCAGGAATAAGAAATCGGAAAAACAGAAAATAAACCTCAAAAAAACCAAAAAAGCGTAGTCATAAAATATTTGCTGTCCACAAAAATTTATCACAAAGCTATCCAGGATTTGAGGTACTTCTATTTCTGGTAGTGGCTGACGCCTTCATAATAGGTATTAACGCGGGATATTCTTGAAAAGAGAGTTTTTAGTGGTATATTCACCAATGACAGATCTGACGTAATTAACTGTAGAAACACAGAGAGGAACTCAGGCTGTGATGAAAGGTTATCTGCATCGGGTCGATGAACAGAACTATTTTGTCGGGGGCATTGAATCTGTTAAAGTGAGTATTTAAGATTGTCCGTGGCAGAATGTATTTCCGAAAAACCATACCTGGATCGACCAGAAGTATACTCCATCATACAAAAATCGATGAATGCCTGAGCGCAGGGGTTGATTTCAATATGTTTGCTCCAAGCTAACCCGACATCCATAGATGGAATCTCGTTGGTTACATTATGCGCCTCGATACGATCACCCTCCAAGGACCAAGGACGGTACACCAGATCTGACAAAATGGTGACGGCGGATCCAATCGCGACCATACTTCGCACTGCCTCCACCGATCCGGTGCGAAAGACTATCTGTGGCCGTGTGTTATGTTTTCGCCAATAGCTCATATGGGTCGTGCTAGCTTCATCCACCATCAATTGAATATAAGGATATCTGGAAATATCTTCTAGCGTAATTTCCTGTTTTTCTACCAAATCATGGTTAGTTGAGGTCCAAAGGCGTCTTTTGGACTTAACCAGGGTTTTTAATGTCAGCTCTTTGTTAACAACATTGGAGGTCAGCAGTACTGCCAGATCCTGTTTCCCATCCAGAAGCTGATCTTCGATAGAGTTCCGTTTATACTCTTCGATATTGACACGGATATGCGGGAATGTGCGCTGGAAACGTGCCAGTGGGGATGCGACAAAATAGCCGGAGACGGTGAAAGTCATCGCCAGTTTCAGGGTACCGGCCAGATCCGTATGTGTGTTGCTCATCGCGAATGCAGCATTGGAAACGGATGCGGTGATGTTGCGACAATGTTGCAAAAACCGATAACCATCAAAAGTAAGTTTGACACCGCGGCGGTGCCTAGTAATCAATTTGACACCAGTAATACTTTCCAGCTCCTTGATTGCTTCGGTGATGGCCGATGGGGATATACTTACCAAGGTGGCTGCAGTTGAGATTTTACTGGTTTCGGAGACAGCGATAAAATATTTTATTTGACGTAATGTAATTTCCATTTGGTCAGACAATAATCCTGGTTTTCTTTCTGAATTAATGATTTACAAGATACTCTTATTTACGGTAATGGAATAGAGACTGTCAAGTATTCAGATTTCAGAGGACTAAAATTATGAATCTATCAGATATACCATGACCTGTTAGCAGCTCAGACCATATTAATAGATTATTGCTGAAGCAGTGGGTATACCAGCTTAGATTCTTATTTAACTCTTTTTGAACCGGTCTATGGATAGAAAGACCACCCGGGTCAGTCTATTTTCTTGTAAGTTGTTCACAGATTTAAAATAATGAATTGATGTGTATATATTTGTTTCTTGAGTGATTATGTCGAAATAATGCATGCTTTTTCTCTGAGTTGAGGCTCTTTTTGTCAAATTGATCAACCTTAACCATCTGAAGATTATCGTTATGAAAACAGCAGGAAGCTCTATTAAAGTGAAGGATATGACCATCAAGAACCGGTTTTTACGGTCTGCAACCATGGAAAATATGGCCGACACAGATGGTTTTGTGACCAATGAGCTGTTGAAAGTATATTATGATCTTGCCCTTGGAGGAACTGGACTCATTATCACCGGAGCTTGTTCCGTTGAAGAGAGAGCAAAGACATGGCATCAACAAACAGCTATTTGGAGTGACCAACACATAGAGAGCATGGGTAAAATTGCCAGAATCATTCAGGATTATGGCGACGGATGCAAATCTGCGGTTCAGTTGCACCATGGGGGAATGGTCGGTTTTGGCTATTCCTATGGCGCAAAAGACACCCAATACTCGCTGAAAAATGCAACAGAAGCTGAAATACGGGACGTGATTAAAGCTTTTGGAAAATCTGCCTTGAGAGTAAAAAAAGGCGGTTTTGATGCTGTTGCAGTCCATGGGGCTCATGGCTATCTTATCAGCCAGTTCCTTTCACCGGTAACCAATAAACGGACAGATAGCTGGGGGGGCAATCTTGAGAACCGGATGCGTTTCATTAAAGAGATTTGCTATTCTATCCGAGAGAACATCGGTGATGCGATGCCTCTTTTATGGAAATTAAACTGTGCTGATTTCCATGAGGGAGGTCAAGAAATAGAAGCGTACGCTGAAGTTGCGAAAATCCTGGTAGCAGCTGGAGTCGATCTGATTGAGTTAAGTGGCGGTCTCAAGGATCAAATCAAGTTAAGGGCAAAACTGATGAAGAAAGCTGGGGCCAGGGAAGCCTATTTCAGAGATGAAGTGAAGCCCTTCCGGCAGGCAGTCGGCAAAAGCCTTTTGGCAATAACAGGGGGAATCCGATCATTAACCGTGATAGAAGAATTATTGGAAGAAGGTTTGGATCTTGTGGGGATTTCCCGTCCGCTTATTTGCGAGCCAGCCCTACCGGACAGATTACTGAAGACTCCCGACAAACGGTCAGCAAAATGCACATCCTGCAATAAATGCTTACTCAGAATAGCCGAGCAACCTTTGAAATGTGTTGAGTTTGATGAGTTTAAGAAGATTGTGGAGAGATTATAAGATATCTGCCAGCAATGTTTGATGCTAAATATAATCTCAATTAAAACAACTTACTAAGAGGACAAATGGAATCCAAAAGGACTCAAGCGATATCAGCAATTGAAATTGACAATGATCGTGTTTTTGTTACCAAATGGGAATTTAAACCTGGAGCAGAAACCGGATGGCATCGTCATGAACATGATTATGTAGTTGTGCCGTTAATAGATGGAGAGTTGTTACTTGAAACAAAAGAAGGAGATACGAAATCAACCCTTCAATCTGGTAAACCATATTCAAGAAATCTGGGAGTTGAGCATAATGTGGTTAATATTAATTCCTTTGATTTTTCCTTTGTAGAGATAGAATTAAAATAAAATTCAGCTAGATCTGTCACTGTGCAGCCAGAAGATTCAAAATTCTTTTTTGAATGAATGAACACTATTATACTGATTTCAGCAGCCTTGGTAGCCCTTTTTGAGTGGCGGCTGGTTCCGCCACTCAAAACTGTAACGGATTAAGAAAATGTCAATAATTACTATTTCCAGAGGGACATTTGGCGGTGGCAAGGCAGTAGCAGAGGCAATGCCCGATCATCTTGGATATAACTGCATCAGCAGGAAAACAGCCGGCAACAACTCGGTTTTCGAACCATCGCTGAATACGTCGAAGGGGTCAAAAGCGTTACTATAGGTCATCTCATATGAATTGATACTAGACAAACTGATTTTTATATATTATTCTTCACAAAAAAACAATATTAAAGGAAGGGATAATATATGAATTCCAGACGAGGTAGTCCGCTAAAGCC
>Ga0307989_1000862_pt1 | contig 17900 bp, 16 predicted proteins | sample EllFjometagen185_FD_203164 | JGI IMG/M metagenome (GOLD analysis project Ga0307989, IMG submission 203164) | Marine microbial communities from Ellis Fjord, Antarctic Ocean - #185 | ecosystem: Environmental > Aquatic > Marine > Unclassified | place: Southern Ocean | collected 2014-10-08
ATCAACTTTCAGAACTGGAGTTTCTCCTTTTGGTGCAAAGCCTCTAACATAGTTCGTTTCATTCTGAATTCCAGTCTCATCACCCCAAAATATCTCACCTTTTTCAGCTTTTGCAAGGGTTTTTATTGCAGGATACTCTTCTTCTACCCATTTTTTTATTTGTTCAGGGTTTTGCTTGTAATTCTGTTTTGTTGGTCTTTGCGGTGTAAATCCCCATCTATTTTGGTATAAACTCATTGTACTATTAGGCATCTCAATTCCATAAAAATCATTTATTAACCCAGATATGTTTTTAATATCCCAAAGAAATCCTTTTAGTTTTAATTGATTTGGGAATTTATCAACAATGCTTTTTTGTACTCTTTTTTCCTGCTCAGGAGTAAGTTTTTTGTTAACTCCCTTTGGTCTTCCCATCTGCTTTAGTGCTATTGCCTTAAGTCCACCCTCTGAATATTTTTTCCACGTCGATTGAACATGCCTTACTGTCACACCCAATATTTCTACAACTTCAGCAGTAGATTTTCCCTTTTTACGCAATGCTACTATTTGTTTTCTTAATAAAGATTGCTCTTGTGGAGACAGCTTTTCAGCCTCTATTCTTAGTTCGTTTTCCATATACTAATTATAGCATAAAATCAAAAAATACGCAAGACATTATTGGAGGGTTAATATCCTCAGCAATGGCAACATAAATTTCATCACTTATCTCAATGGTCTTAATTCCCCATTTTCTGATTTCACCAGATTTCTTTTGATAATATAATTTATGTCTGGAACTAACTCCATTTTTTAAAATAATCAAAGATATTTTCGGCATCTTCATTATATTTATCCGGGATAAGATCCAACCTGTTCATTCCAATAAGTTCATTTACACTATAACCTGTTAATTCGCAGGCCATAGGGTTCACAAATTTAAAATATCCCTCTTTATCTAAAATAAAAACACCCATGGGGATTTTTTCAAACATCTCATCAAAATTTTTCCGGTTAATCATGTAAACCTCCTAGATTAATACAATTTAAATGTATAACTAAAAAGGGAAATGCCTCCGTTTCACTCAAATATAAAAAAGCCTGAAAAATCAGGCTTTTTTAATTAATCGTTATTCTACTTTTGCTCCACAGCCTCCGCAGAATGCTGTCCCTTCTTCAAGGTCGGCTCCGCAGGAGTTGCACTTCAAACCTTCAGATTCTTCTGAAACTTCTTCTTCATCTACAGGCAGTGGCTCAAATTTATGTCCGCATTTTGGGCAAAAAGCAACAACATCTTCAACTTCTGTTGAACAATCAGGACAATTCCTAATATGTTTAAGTTGCATGATTTTATCTGCGAGACCCTTAATTGTGTCAAAAGCTCCATTAATTCCAGAACAGATTTCTTCGGCTTCAGGAAATGTTGATTCGCCATCTTTAAATTTCGAATAAGCTGTTTCACCAATGCTCATCTTCAATTTTTCTATATTATTTTCGGCATCCTTAATCTTGTTTTTAACTTTTCCTATTTCTATTAATTCCTCTGATTTTTTTGCAGTATTTTTTGCTGCATTACTTAGCTTCTTACCGAAGCCTTTTAATTTACCCATGTTCATACCTCCAACAAAAATTACATCCTGATTCAGATGTTGTCTCTATTTTATTATAAATATTAGTATTCTGCAAACACCATGAACTATATTTTTTTCACCATTAATCGATATTTCATACGTATATGCCTAACTACATCGGGTTCTTTAAACTTAATTACATACTCACCTTTGTCAGTGTCAATTTTTAATACAGTCCCTTCGTTCCAAACAGGGTGAATAACTTCATCTCCAGTATTAAAATATCCGCTTTTTGCTATCTGCATTCCGGCTTTAACTCGTTTTCTTGTTTTTTCAAGTAATTCGGGGTCAAGTTTACCCTCACGTACAATCATACTCTCTTTAATTTCAAGTAGAAACCGCGAGGGATATTTGTAGGAACCGCCATGTCCTGTTCCCTCTGATTCTGTCAGGAATAATTCTTTTTTGGCTCGCGTAACAGCTACATAAGCAAGGCGCCGTTCCTCTTCAAGAGCTTTTAATTTGCGTTCCTGCATAGCACGAGCATTTGGTAAAATATCTTCACTAAGTCCGTATAGAAAAACATAAGGAAATTCCAGTCCTTTTGCTACGTGTATGGTCATTAGTTTAATACGGTCTTTTTCATTTCCGATATCTGCATCAGTATATAATGAAAGCTCCTGAAGATATTCATCTAGCTCAATATCCTCACCTGCAGACTGTTCATTTGTAATCATTGATGTCATAAATTCAGCAATATTGTCAAGTCTGTTGTTATCGCCGTCAAGTCTATAAAACTCCATAAATCCACTTTCGTTTAAAAGGTCACGAGTGAGTTCTGATATGCTTTTTTCTTTCATTAAGCGTTTCATTTTTTCAATTAGTTTAATATAGTTACCACATACACTTCCAAGCATCGCAGGGTCCCTGCTATTATCTTTTAGTGCATCATATAAGGAACAATCATTTTCTTCGGCTTTAGTTTTAAGAAATGAAATTTTCTTTCTTCCTACACCGCGACGAGGGAAATTTACAGTTCTTAAAAGGGATATATCGTCACCATTTGTAAGCATTTTCAGATAAGCGATTATTGTTTTTATTTCCTGCCTGTCAAAAAACTTAACTCCGCTGAAAACAACATAATCCAGACTTTCTTTAATAAATGCTTGTTCAACCGCTCTCGATAGAAAATTAGCTCTATAAAGAATCGCAAAATCATGCAGTTTGGCGCCTGATTCAATTAGTTTCTTGATTTTCTGAATTATCCACTTTGTTTCCTCTTCCTCAGTAACTCCGTGAAAATGAGTAACAATCGGCCCTTTGGCATTTTTGGTATACATATCTTTTTCAATGCGCATTTTATTATTTTTTATTATTGAGTTACCAACATTCAGAATTTCGGGCGTGGACCGGTAATTCCTGTTCATTATAATTGTTTTTACATCAGGAAAATTCTTATGAAAATCTATAATATACTCGGGATTTGCTCCCCTCCATTCGTAAATTGTCTGGTCAGGGTCACCTACGACAAACAAGTTACCATGTCCCTTGCTTACCATTGATATGATCATATACTGTTTTGGATCACTGTCTTGGAATTCATCCACCTGTACATAGTGCAACTTGTTCTGCCATTTTATTAAAATATCTTTGTGGTTAATAAAAATGTGAAGGGTGAAATTTAATAGGTCATCAAAGTCCACCGCATAGTTTTTTTTCTGCTTTTTTAAATAGCTGTAAAAAATCTTTTCTAATAGGTCCCTTGATTTATTTATCTTGTCATCAAGCATTTCGAATGATTCCATGTGTTTGATATATTCAGGGTTATCTTTTCTAGCTGCAATATAATCTATACATGTTGAAAATGTCACGGTTTTTGATGTTATTTCTATTTCCTCATATATTTCTCTAAGAAGTATTCTTTCATCCTGCTCATCAATAATAGTAAAACCTTTTGGATAATAAAGTTTGTTAATGTCCTCCCTAAGAACCTTTACACAGAAGCCATGATAGGTGCACACAAGACTAATAGGTTCGTCTGCACCGATTAGCTTTTTTACCCTTTTTCTCATTTCATTTGCGGCCTTATTTGTAAAAGTAACACACAAAATATTTGAAGGACTGATACCAAGCCCCTCAACAAGCCATGCATATCTGCGGGTCAGCGCTCTTGTCTTGCCTGAACCTGCACCTGCAATCACTCTAATATAGCCCTCTGTAGCTTTAACCGCTTCCAGTTGAGCTTTGTTCAATCCCCCAAGTAATTTTTCAAGCACTTCCATGCAACAATTCTACCATAACGAACATACGTTCTGCAACCTTGACCGAAGTATCCGAAATATAACTCTGCAAATTGACAAAAGTATCCAAAGAATAACTCGGACGATGATTTGGTTTGTGGTTTTTTGAGATGCTAATATGGTATATAATATTTTTATGAGGATTACGAGAAAATACTTTGATGCATTTCAACTTAAATTAATTGCTGCTTGTGCAATGCTGATTGATCATACTGCACATTTATTTTTCCCTGCTGACATCTATCTGCGCTGTATAGGACGACTGGCATTCCCTATTTTTGCTTTCATGGTAGCAATTGGTTATTCAAAGACCAGGGATGTAAAAAAATATATTACTCGTATGTTTATTTTTGCTCTTATTGCCCAAATCCCTTATGTATACCTACTCGGAGATTTTGAAAACATACCTTTCAACGTAATTTTCACATTGTTATTTGGTCTAATATCAATATATGTCATTGATAAAGGAAAACCTCTGTTTGCCATAACTGTCCCAATAGCCTTGGCACTCTTAGCAGAATTCGGAGGCTTTGACCACAGTGCTTTCGGCGTCTTTATGGTTATAGCTTTATATTATACAAAAGATTCAAAGGTTCTACGCAATATAACCGCCTCAATTTTGATTCTACTGTTTACATCAACCTACCTGTTTACCATGGGAATAAATTCGTTTGTTTGGATAATAATACTATTTTACTTGTTCACTATTCCTGTCATTAATTTATATAATGAAAAAAAAGGCATATCAAATACCTTCACAAGATGGTTTTTCTATATATTTTATCCGAGCCATATTTTAATTCTGGTATTACTAAAATATATCCTATTATAAGTTTGAATTGCAATCTAAAGGAACATACTCATTTGCATGTTCCTTCGAATGTCTGTTAATTATTATTACTAGGATTACATTTGGGGCATTCCCAGATTTCATTTTCTCCTACCTGTGTCTGAAGCACCATTGCAGTTCCGCATGTTTCACATTTAGGCGCAAGTGCCTGCTTTTTCCTCTTATCTTCAATATATCGTCTGTAGCCGAAATATGCCACCGCTCCAAACACTATTAAAAAATACCACCAGTACATTATTTTTCCTTTCTCAACCTGTCTATAAGCCGCCCATATTTAGATAAACCATTTTTGCGGTCTTCTAACAGTATTCCTTTTAATTTAAGGCTTGCTATAGCCTTATTATATTCATTTTCACTGATTTCCCATTCTAATTCGTAATCAGTTACATCATCATATATGCTTTTATCCAATTCAGCCATGGGAAGCTCTTCACTTATACGTATTTTCTTCCTTATTGTCGTAATTGCACCTACATAACTCAACTTATTATTAAAAACTAACATATCATGCGGAAGACATCCCATAATATCACTCTTACCTGAAATCAAAGCTCTGGCTCTTTTCGTATCAATCGCTTTATTCTTTTCATCCATAGCAATGACACCGTCATCACCTTTATTGGGATTTTTTGTTTTTACTGTCAGTTCATGCATTCCGTCAATTTCGCGAATTCTTATTACAGTTTTTGAATTGAAACACACAAAACTCTCAGTATCAAAATAATAGTTGGTCTGCTTAAAAGCATCACAACCGTTTATCATAAGAAGATCTTCGTATTCAGTTTCAGAAAGCATCAGCTTAAGTTCATATTCAAAATTGTATATCAATGACTACTCTTTTCTCTGGCACTTAGGGCAAAAGTAGATACTGCCACCCATGTAACTTTGTTTTTCAATAATTGCACCACATCTAGGACATTCTTTGCCTACAGTATTTCTGCCCATAATGCATTTGTATCCACCCTTTTGACCATATATGTCCTTCTGTGAATCTCTGCCTCCCTTATTAGCCATATCTCCAAGGGTAATTATAATTGAATTATATAGATTATCAGCATCTTCGTCGTTATAATTTTTCAACTTAAGCCGTGGGTGAATCAAGGCATTAAAAAGAATATCATGAAGTACTCCATTACCTATGCCTGGAATTCTCTGCTTTGTTGCAAGAAATGCTTTTGTACTAAGATTTGAATCTGCACGTTTATTAAAAAGCTCAATAAAATATTCCGGAGTAAAACCATCAGTTAATGGAGACGGTTTTGTCATTGCATCAATTATATATTCATTTGTAACTGTATCTTTGCTCTCACATAGTATAAATCCATACCTTCTTACTATTACACTAAGCGCTGAATCATCATCAAACTCCAGTAATAGCTGATGTTTCCTTGGTTTAGTGACACCTGCTTTATGGAACGTTATACCTGTTCCCTCGCCGAATATCAGCACCATACCATCATCAAGTTCAATAAAGACTCTAGATGCATGGTTATATGCTTTTATAATTTTTCTTTCATATAGCCTGCGAGTATATTCAGACGACTTACCAGAATACCAGGCAAATTTATTTGGAAATGTTGCTGCCACACCATAATTTATTATTTTACTGGATAATTCACTATTGAGCTGGTTTGCAATTACTTTCGCTTCCGGGATTTCTATCATGCCTAAACCTTCTTCCTATGCTCCTATTATATCACATGCTGCATTACTTCTTCTCCATGGTATAATCTCAACATGACAAATTTTAATACAAAAATGGAGCTTTTGGCTCCGGCAGGAAGTCCGGACTCATTAAAAGCAGCTATCGCCTCAGGGGCAGATGCTGTGTACCTCGGACTTGAGCAGTTCAATGCCCGTACAAATGCAGTTAATTTTGACATAAGTAACCTTAGGGAGAATATAGAGTTCTGCCATATTCATGGCTCAAAGGTTTATCTTACACTTAATACAATTTTATATGATGATGAAATACAGACAGCCTATAAGACGGCTTGTTTTGCTTATAATAATGGAATAGACGCAATTATTATTCAAGATATGGGTTTGTTGTCAGTTTTAAAAAAAGAATTACCGGAGCTTGAAATTCACGCAAGTACCCAGACAAGTATTAATAGTAAATCCGGTGTAGAATTTATGGGCGAAGTGGGTTTTTCTCGAGTTATTCTTGCCAGAGAGATGGATTTACCCTTAATAAAAGATGCATCTTCAACAAATATTGGTACAGAGGTTTTCGTCCATGGAGCAAGATGCTACAGTTATTCAGGTCAGTGCCTTATGAGTTCAATGCTTGGCGGAAGAAGCGGTAATAGAGGAAGTTGCGCTCAGCCATGTAGACTTCCCTATATGCTTTCAAACGATAAAGGAAATGTTCTGCTAAAGGGACACTTGTTGAGTCTAAAAGATACCCTATATATAGATTCCCTTATTTCTTTGCGTGATGCAGGTGTTGGCTCAGTAAAAATTGAGGGTCGGATGAAAACTCTGGAATACGTTGCCACTGTAACCTCAATATACAGGAAATACCTGGATATGGCTTCTGAGTATAAGGTTGCACAAGATGATATTAATGATTTACTAAAAGCATTCAATCGCCAGGGTTTCTCAAAGGGTGCCTTGTCTGCTACATCAGGTAAAAAAGAATTTTCACGCATTTCACCCGCAAATAGTGGATTCCCGGTTGGAAAAGTCGTAAAAATCACTGAAACAGGAGTTTTTGTAGTATTCAACTCAAAAATTGATAAGAGTGATGGATTAAAACTTAACTCAGATGGATGCTATGCCGGACACGATATGGCTAAGTCTTTAAATGAATTTATTCCGCTTCATGGTCAAGTGGGTGACATTGTATATCGAACAAAGGATATAAGCTTTAATAGGAAACATGAACTTGGTAAAGTTCTGGCTGCTTCTAAAAAAATTCCAATAACCGCTTCAGCTTCAATTCTGTTAGACAAGAAGCTTTTCTTTACTGTGACTGATGATTCCGGTAATACCTCTGAAGCTTTTTCCAATGATTCAACACAGAAAGCCATGTCAGGTGGAACCCCCTGTGAAAGAATCAAAGACCAACTATTAAAAACCGGCGGAACACCATATGAAATAACAGAATTTAATTTTATTTGTGATGATGGAATATATATAAAAATTTCCATTTTAAATGATCTTCGCAGAAAAGTTCTTGATGCACTTACCGAAAAGAGAAAAGACATTGTCCGCAATATAGTTCCTGTCACATTACCAATCCCTGCTGTTAACTACCCAGGAGCAAGTCCATCAAAGATTAGTATATGTTTTTATGATCTACCTGGTGACATAGATTTTTCGCGAATTAATGCTGATAGGATATACATTGATTATATGAACTATAAAGGCAACCTTAATGAGATTGGTAATTCATGTCGGAAAAATGGCATTGCTTTTTTCCTATTGCTTCCTTATTCATGTACTAGTGTTCCGGAAGTGCCATGCGATGGGTATCTTATAGAGAATCATGCTATGTTGAAAAATTTGCCTAAAACAAAAATTGTACTGGGCACAGGATTCAATATTTCAAACTCCCGCTCTCCAATTGTTTATAACAATATCGATTCATTCAGTCTCTCATATGAATTAACGGGTGAAAGAATTAAAAATTTTGTAAATTCAACTTCATCGCCAGCTGAAGTAGTTGTATATGGTAAACCACAGGTAATGGAATCACCTTACTGCCCGGCACGTGATATATGTAATGATGATCTATGCATAAGAGAAAACCTGCATATGATAGATCGCAAAAACGAAGAATGGGATGTGTTATTTGATCCTATAAAACATGGTATCAGAATTTTTAATCCCCATAGAATTATGCTGACTGAAAGTGTACCGTTTATGAAAGAGTCCGGAATTGACCGATTCCGTATAAATATACTTGATGAAACTGCTGATGAGGTATATAAAATAATTGAATCTGTTAATAGAGGAACCCGTCCAAGATTAAATCCCAACTACAATTATACTCGCGGCCATTATTAGAAATTCGATATAAGAAAGCGACCACTATTAGAAATTGATATAAGATATTTGAATATACAATAGATTCCCGCTAAAAAACTATCTGGATTTCCAACTAGAATTCCTATTTAACTACTTGTATATTTAATCAGTTAAATATATTTCCCGTATAATACTGTATGTATAATTTCTTCTATATTTATATCTCTTCACCGTTAAAACATAGTATATTGCTGTATGGCGGATGATAAAGTTTTGCTACTTCTGCTATTATTTCTTCTTTTCTATCAGCTGCTTCATGTTCAGGAATATCGACTATAATATTCGCAATATTATGAGGTCCGATACGCCAATGACCTTCGACCGCGCCTTTAATCTCACCGTCAATCAGAATAAACTGAAGTATTTCTTTTCCTTTATATTGTTCTTTTAATTTGCTTTCATGTGCTCTATAAAAATAATCAGCCTTATGAATCACATACACTGAGGGTTGAATCTGAACCATCATTCTATTTAATATGCCTCCTCTGTCTTCAGGCAAACACCATAAACTTTCATTACCCTCACCCATTGCCTCTATAATCCCATTTTCTTCTAGCTCAGCAATAATTTCTTTTGTATCTCTAATACTGAATCGGCTCCAGTCTTTTATCATATTAAAATCAGTAATCACCATATTTTGAATAAAGCGAGTTATTACTATTTTTTTAGTTTCCATTGCATCTAATTTTTCAATGTCAAACTCTGGCCATTCACTTTCGAATGTCTGCCATACCTGTTCTCCAAACTTATCCGGCTGAAGTTCATATACCATAAAGGCTTTTTGAAACTTTTGAAGAATTTTTGTTACAACAGGTCCTTTTAAATCCAATTCTTCCATAATCTGTGATTTATCCATTGGCCCAACTTGGTTTAGAACTGTATATAACTCCATCATCGTATCATCAACTTTTGATATTGGTTTAGCAAATGCTGCTGCATAAAGTTCGAACTCATCACGAAGAACATATGATATTGTATTCCCTTGAAATCTTGCTTTAATAATGTCCTGATTTTGTCTTAAAAGCCGGTTATAATCTACATCGTCAAACAGTGCCCTGTCCCTTATTGCCGGAGGACGCCCCGGTTCTGTAAAATACTCAGTAGATACCGGTTGTAGCTTTTTGAATATTTCATCATATTCAGCTTCACTCTCAGCCGGAATGGAAAATCCCAGTCTCTCCATCCTTAGTTTTTTAACATAATTCCAGTTCATAATACACTCCATTTTTACAAAAACCCCCCGGGGGGTTTTTACAAATCATCTTAATGAATTGTCACGATTAAGTGGATATTTTAACGCATTTTTTTTCATTTTTTGTCGAATTATATCTTCAACATCTTCGCCGATTAATTCCACAGCCATAATACTGTATATCATTATGTCCGCAAGCTCCTCGCAAACATTTTCATGGTCATGATCATTACTCCACTGGAAATTCTCAAGCAATTCTGCAGACTCAATGGAAATTGATTTTGCCAGATTGTCCAAAGTATGATATTTCTTCCAATCCCTGTCATCTCTAAATTTTATAATTTCATTTATTAGCTCTTTCATCTACAATTACTCTCCTTAATCTGCCTGGGCCATAATTTTTTTCAATCTATTGTCAGCAAGCTTCCATGCTGCACCACCTGCAATCACTAATGATAATGCCAATGCGATAAAAATCCCTGTCATACCAAACATCATATCCCCCAGTAATGCAAGGGGAACAAAAACAATAAACATTTGCCCCAGATTAACTGCTGCTGCAATTAATGGTCTTCTCATTACGTTCAGCAATGCTGAACTTAGTAGAATAATTCCTTTTGCTCCATATGCTATTGATACTATTCTAAGATACAAAACTGCAACTCTAACTACCTGCGCATCTTTAGAAAACAGACCTGCTATGAAAGGCGCTGAAATTAATAAAACAGCAAAAAGACCTCCCTGCAGTAAAAGCACAAATTTATTAGAGTAATTGAAAAATCTCTTTACTCTGTCAAACTTTTTCGCGCCAATATTCTGACCTGAAAACGGAACAATAACTGATGCCATAGCACCTGCAACTATGATAATAAAACCCTCTATTTTTGCAGCAATTCCAAATCCTGCTACAGATGCAACCCCATATGCAGCTATTAATCCAGTAATAATCCCACTTCCGATAGGAAGTATAATTCTGGATAGTCCTGCAGGAATCGCTACAGTTAAAATCTCTTTCCAATTCCCTACCATTTCCCTAAACTTTCTCTTTTGAAGAACAAGAACATGATCCCTTTTCATAAGAACATATAGTGCAACACTGAAAGTGATAAACCGACCAATTAGTGTTGCAAGTGCGGCACCGGCAACTCCAAGTTCCGGAAAAGGTCCTATTCCGAATATAAAAAGAGGATCAAGCACAGCATTTACTGTTGCGGCTATAATCATAACAATCCCGGGAGTTTTGGTATCTCCCATTGCCCTGATAATACCATTGCCAACCATTGGAAAAACCACAAATACCAGTCCCGGAAGCCATATAACCATATATTCCATTATTATTGGAACAATTTCTTCGTCAGCCTGCATAAGAGTTAAAGCGGGTCGAAGAACTAAAAATCCAATGCCTATGAAAAGAATTACACATATTAAAGAGAGAAGTAAACTATCGAATATCAGTGCCTTTAGTTCACCTGAATTACTTTTTCCTGCTGCTTTAGAAACTACAGCTGTAACCCCTGTACTGATTCCAAGTGTCAGGCTGCTGAAGGTTAGGACAATGGGAAAGGTAAAAGATAATGCTGCAAGCTCATTTGTTCCCAAAAGCCCCACAAAATATGTGTCCACAAGATTAAATATTGTTAGACCCAGAATCCCAAAAATCATAGGACCTGTCAGGCGGATAAGATGCTTTTTTATATTACCCTGTGTTAAATCTCTGTTTTCTTTCATTTCATTCCTTTATTGTCATAGCAAAACTATGCCGTGAATATCAAAATGCGAAATATTTATTTTTATTTCACTCATCATGGAAAGTGCTAAAAGCTTCTTTCACTCTATTAACTTTCTCTTCTTCATACATTGAAATATCGTCAGAGAAAAATACAAGCCCTGCCTTTGAAATATTTGTATCAAATAGTATATCCTTCTCTTTTTCTGACATCTTAATTTCTTTAGAATCCCGCAGGATAAATACATCAGGATCGTTCAAAAATGCTTTTCCGTTTAGGAAGAACCGGCTTTCTGTATTCCCTAAAGAAGTTACCGTTGAAACTCGCTCTCTATAATGTATTCTTTTTAGCAACTTATCTTCCCAGACGTGGGATATATCTCCACCGATTCTACAATAGTGACATTTTCCTATAGCAGGAGCAATAGGTGCTCCGCAGGCAAGAATTTTTGCTCCCTTGGTTAATTCAAGCAGTAAATCCATTGCGTCAGTCATAACCATGCATCGTGTTTTTCCTTCACGAGGCTGTAAGCATGCAGCATATAGAAAATCAAGCTTTAAAAAATTGTATCCCCATTCATTGACGGTTGTATCATATACTTCTTTTAAATACTCTCTGAAGTCTTCATTATAGATATCCAATGCATAAAACATACCCGTCCAATTCGGATTCCATCCTGCAATCTGCATCTTTCCATCCGGTGTTTTTAATATCCATTCGCAGTGTTCCTTGAAGATTTCAGACTCGCTGTCTGTGACAAATGGTGCGGACCATAGACCAGCAGTCCACCCGTATTTTTTAATTTCATCAGCAATAGCCTTCATCCCCCCTGGGAAACTGTCATTCGGTTCCAGCCAATCCCCTACATGGGTAAAATAGCCGTCATCAATTTGAAATACATCAATCAGAATATCTGCTTCTTCAAGAGATTTCATGTTTGACTCCAGAATAAATTCAGTTATTTTAGTGTAGTAGTTATACCAACTTGTCCAACCTGTGAATTTTTCTGCCGGCAGCCTCTCCACATTAAGCAAATTGAACCAGGAATCACTATCAGGTACTATACATATGTTGAATACTTCCAAAGATTCTCCCAAATTCATGACTAATCCTTCGAGATCACTTCCAACCGTGATAACATCTGCAGAATAATCAACTGCAAATGTTGTATAAGAATCATAAGGCTTCAGATCACCGTAAAAAGTTTTCGTCTTTTCATTTTTCAATAAATCCAAATATAAATGAGAGTATGCTGACCCGGATTTCTCCGCCATTGAATTAAAATTATAATCTCCGAAATTTCGAAGCCTGAATATTCTTCCGGGTAACCCGGCAAGTTTTTTTAAACCATTATTTTTATCAATCAAAGGGCTTGCACTCCAGGACTGGAAACCGTTTGCATAATATGAAATCTCTTCAAGCTGTTCCGGAACCATAACATCCAGCCAGAAAAGTTCAATTTTTGTATGAGCTGTCAGTTTACCTGTTATACTGACATTTCCACCGCTTTTCTGCTCAGAAATACTAAAAGTAAAAATGTCATTTTTACCTTCACTGTAGCTTTTAACCCCGAATTTCGTTTTAAGATGTAGCGAAAAATCTTTTACTCTCATTTCACTCCTCCTTTTATTTCATATACATAAAATTCAAATTTATATTTCTTTAGCGCTTTCAATTTATACTTCTTAAGCAGTTTAAGAATTGCCGGAATGCTACCGCCCACTCCCCTCTGCACAAGTGATGCATTCACCGTAATTTTTTCTCTGTGTGGAATTTCATGTATGTGTCTGGCACTTTCCAAATCTTCAGTTGTATATGGCCATGCTGTAACTTCAAGGCGACCACAAGCATTTCTGACTCCCAGACCATTTCCTCTGCTGTCAGTAAATTCTATAAATCTTATATCTGTCCTATTTCCATTTTCCTGAGGGTTTAGATAATCATGTCCAAAATCATCGATTTGACTCTCATATAGTCCAATGTGAGCAGACATTTTTCTATCGCAGTAGTTTTCATGTGAACCCCTGCCATAGTATCTAATATTAGAGAACTCACCCGGCACTTCAAACTCCATACCAAATCGAATCATATTTCTTATGGGACGGCCTTTCATCATGATTTTGTATTCTCTGCCTTCATAAGATGCTATATGCGTTTTTAAACCAAACGGGAAATACTTAGCTGCCCAGGAAGCAATCACATTGTTTCCATTAACTGAGTATTTTTTCATTTTAACTCCATCAGTACTTTTTTTGTATCCTCGTCCATACATAAGATTAATAAGCCATTTTTTATTAAGTTCATTTTCAATTAAAAGCCCTTCATTATCAATAGGTGCTCTATAGAAATTCATGTGCATTCTTTCAATCATTCCCCTGAATGCTATACCGTTTTGCAGAATTTCTATCCTTGAGTCAAACTTACTTTTATTTTTATTTTTAGATGGTTTGAACTTTCGGTAAATAAATTGTTCCGAGTACATTTCAGATTTCCCATCAGACCACCATGGCATACGTTTGTAGAGAATAGATACATTCAAGCATATTTCGCCTGACTCATGGATTTTTTCTATCCCCAGCGATAGCTCCTTTGACCCCAATGGTTCAATGTCAAGGTATTCAACCATACCACCATCGACTGTAACTCCATCTGATGTCACATTCCACACAAGGTGTATATCATCAGTCCCGGTGAAACTCCTATTGTTTTTAATATTTAAAATCCCCTGTCTTGGTGAAGTTATTTTTATTGGTGAATACCCTGATTTGACTTCATATAGTGCTGGATGAGCACTTCTGTCAGCTGCTAAAATACCGTTTCCGCAAAAATTAGCATCATTTGGTTCATCACTGAAATCTCCACCATACGACCAGAAATCTTTTCCATCTGCTGTTTTTTTCAATATACTCTGATCAGCAAAATCCCATATAAAACCACCAATGCATTTATCATAACCTTCGAAAAGTTCCATATACTCCTTAAAGTTTCCCAGGCTGTTGGAAATGCAATGAGCATACTCACACTGCATAAAAGGCATTTCGCTATGAGCTTTCTTACTAACCCTATGTCCGAAAAACTTAACATCTAAAGGTGCAATTCTGACACTCTTATTTTTTAGAATCCTACGAGTTGTTTTTATATCTGCATACATCATACTAAAAACATCAGATGTATCCAGCTTATGATCTCCTTCATAATGAATCTTTTTGGAATCATCATTGATTAATGCAGCCTTTTTCATACTTTTAAAACATTCACCGTTTCCTGCTTCATTCCCAAGGCTATACATAACTACACATGCTTTGTTTCTATCGCGAAGCACCATATTCTCCAACCTGAAAACACACTCTGCTTCCCAAAGAGTTTTGCTTCGAGGAATCTTACTCCTTACGCCATGCGTTTCAAGATTGCACTCATCTATCACATAAATACCGTATTTTGAACACATATCATAGAACTCGATAGAATTGGGATAATGACTTGTTCTTATTGCATTTATATTATTCTGCAGGCAAATTTTAATATCTTCTTCTGTAAGTCGGGCCGACACTGCAAATCCATACTCCGGATGAAACTCGTGCCTATTAACACCTCTGAATTTAATCGGGCTACCATTTAACATAAAGACGTCATTTTTTATCTCAACTTTTTTAAAGCCGAAAACAATTTCCCGCCTGTCAATAAATTCACCTTTATCATTTAGCACAATAATAATTGCCTTATATAAAGCAGGAGTTTCAGCACTCCACTTCTTTACTTCAGGTAATATTATTTCTGATGTTACTTTATTGTCCACAACACTATAATTATGGGCATAAATTTTTTCAGCTCCTTCATTCGGGTGTTCTACTATTCCGATTTCTACGGTTCTGGTCTCGGTATTTTCATATAATTCTAATTCAGCCATAATATCACCATTTGAGTAACTATCGCTTAATGAAGTTTTAATAAAAATATCGCGGATACCACGAGTATCTTCAGATATCAATTTTACATTTCTATGGATACCTGCCATACGCCACATATCCTGATCTTCAAGCCAGCTTCCAGTACAAAATTTCGTAACCATTACAGAAATTTCATTTTCACCCTCTATAAGACATTTGCTTATGTCAAATTCTGAGTGAGTCATTGAATCCTGCGAATATCCGCAAAAAGTTCCGTTTATCCAAAGACTTACAGATGATTGTACTCCATCAAATCTGATTGTTGTTTTTCTTGATAAAAATGATGCATCCAAAGAAAATTTACGTTTATAAAGACCGCATGGATTTTGTCTGCTGTCCATGTTAGGAATCTTTTTTGTTTTAAATACATATGGATATTTTACATTTGTGTAAATCGGAGTTCCGAAACCATTTATTTCCCAATTCGATGGAACTTCAATGTTGTCCCAGTCAGTTTCATCATATTTTGAATCTATAAAATCAAGTGTTAGTTTATCTGTTGTATCAAGCCACTTAAATTTCCAAGTCCCGTTAAGATTCAGACCGAGCATATCTGTACTTTGACCAAATTCATCCAAAGGTAAATCAGCAAATCTTGGTTTACATGCATCAATCTGATAAATTTCCTGGGAATATACATTCTTTAAGTAGTTTTTTATATCGCTCATACTTTAGCCGTCCTGTTTGAAATTTGTTAATACTAGTAGATATGAAATATTATATCAAAATTCTCTTTATACTGATACTCACATAATGCAACCAATCGATAAATCTTTCAAATTCACTCTGGGTCTTTTTGTTGTTAAGCGCAAATAAAAACAGGGCCATGTGGCCCTGTGCAATTTTTAATATTTGTTTTTTACCTTTTGTCCCCGGTGGTTTTCTTTTCAGAAAAACCCTTACCTGAGAAATCCAACTGTTCCACTTCTGGTGTGAGGCTTAAAATTACTCCGCAACCGGGGCATTCCTCAAGAGCGATAATGTTGATCATAACGGTACTCCTTTCAACTTTCTTATATTCTTATACCTGTTTTACCGAATATGAAACATATGCTCTATGTTTTTTTTCTTCAAATAGTAACGTGTAATATTAAATGTCCCACCAAGGTGGCTTTTAGTAAAATGCTCATTCTGTCGCTCATATTACTGCTCCAGACTCCAGCAGTATATCATTTGTACATTTGAAGTTGAATATTTTTCTTGGATAATTGTTTATCCAGTGCTGAATTCGTTCTATCATTTCATCGGTGTATTTCCCTATATCAGAACCTTTTGGAATGAATCGGCGGATCAATTTGTTTGCATTTTCATTTGAACCTCTTTCCCACGAGCTGTATGCATGTGCATAATACACTGCTGTTCTGTTTTCGGGATTCAGTGAGGCTCTCTCTATCCCCTCATGATTCAGAAATTCAGAGCCATTGTCCACTGTTATGGTTTTGAATTTTAAAGGGAAGTTCTCTTGGTATTTTTCTTCTATTGTATCAAGTGCTTTAATAACCGATATCTGGGTTTTATCTTTCATTTTCTTAATCAGTTCTTCTCTGGTTTTTCTTTCCGTCATAACCAGAAGTGTAGTTAGGCTAGTTTTCTTTCCACTTTCTACGCAATCCATCTCCCAGTGCCCATACTCTTCACGGTCTTCAGCTTCAACAGGTCTTTCTTCAATGCTTTTACCTTTGGGATTACTTATTCTTAAGCGTTTTGGCTTGTTATTACCGCTCTTCCGCCTGCCTTTTTCAGGAAGATCTTTGTTAGTTATCTCCAGGAATATTCCTTTATCGACATAATTGTATACTGTTTTTATGCTTATACTGGTTTTAAATTCTAGGTTTTTTTCTTTTATCTCTCCAATCACCGCTGCAGGTGAATAATTATCTTCCGTTATCTTTTTCTCTATGTGCTTTGCCAGCTTATGATCCTTGCCAATCTTCAAAGCAGCTCCTTTGTTGGAAGCATTGTAAAGATATTTCTGTTGGGCATATTCAGCGCTGTATACTGGCTTCTCTCGCCAGAGACTATCTACAATCGTTACCTGACCCCTTTTTATCTCTCTGGTGATTGTTCTCCTGTCTTTACCCAGATGTTCTGCAATTATCATTCTGGGAATATTTAGCTTAAGCATAGCCTCAAGTTTATGCCTGTCGCTTTCTGTAAGGTATTTACCATACCTTCTGTCCCTGTTACAATGTTCTTGACCCATGGTGTTCTCCTTTGCACTATTTTGTTGTTGTTACAAACATTGTACATTAAGAGCCATCCTGGGTCTTTTATTTTGGGACATTTAATTTTTCAATCTACC
>Ga0307989_1000864_pt1 | contig 17852 bp, 12 predicted proteins | sample EllFjometagen185_FD_203164 | JGI IMG/M metagenome (GOLD analysis project Ga0307989, IMG submission 203164) | Marine microbial communities from Ellis Fjord, Antarctic Ocean - #185 | ecosystem: Environmental > Aquatic > Marine > Unclassified | place: Southern Ocean | collected 2014-10-08
TCATGGCTTTTTTCAAGATTTTTTTTAATACACTATGGTAGTCCGCTCCCCACCCATAATTACTAATGGGATTTCTATTCGACCATTCAATAGGCGAAATTGTGAAATACGGATATGCCAATGATATAATGCTTTTACCATTGGGTTCTATTTCACATGGATTCTGCCGAAGATGATGATGCTTTTTCATCCAACTCATATCCCCATGATACCCGGCTTTTAACCATGATGAGATCCAATCAGTAAATTGGGCATCTTTTTCATTTAGAAAGCCAATCTGTACAAACCCTTCTTTTCTTAAAATTGTCTCAATAATAGATTTCATAGTTGATATAGAATATTGACAGAAAACATCTCTCTTCTAAAATCCATAGTAGTTACCCAGGCAGAAGGGGTTTAGGCAGAAGGCAGAAGAAAGTGCAGGATCGATAAAAGGCTCTGAATGTCTCAGCACTTCTTTCTGCCTTCTGCCTAAATCACTTCTGCCTTTTTTCCAATACTGCAAATTTTACTGCATAGTTGTAATTCATCTAAAAATAGATTTGATAATAATTCATTGTATAAAAAACTTTCTGATTATGTACAATCAACAGACCTCATTCGGCTAAACCTCTTGTCATTCTCGCGAAAGCGGGAATCTAGGGTATTAACTAAATTTTTTGTTTGCTTCCTGGATCCCCGCATTCGCGAGGATGACAATGTGAGAGAAGAATTGGATATCAATAGTATATAATCAGGAAAATTTTTAATAAAAAGCGCTATCAATGCTAAATATTTGAATATTCAGGGATATATAATTATTTAATTAACAAAAAAAAAGCAATGGCGTAATATCATATTAATCTTTTTAACTGCATTTTTTATTACTATCAAGGATAATTGATTATGTCTGATTTCTTAGTTTTTGATCTGGAAACACAACGGTCTGCAATGGAAGTGGGGGGCTGGAATAATATCGCCGAAATGAAAATGTCTGTCGGAGTCCTATGGGATTCAAGCTTACAGAAGTATTGCATCTATTTTGAAGATCAGGTATTGGATTTGATTGAACATCTCAAGTCGGGTCCTCGTGTTATCGGGTACAATCATATTGGATTTGATTATACTGTTTTAAGTGGCTACTACGCTGATGGAGAGATCAGAGCTGAGATGATGGAACAATTTAAAGGCTTGAATAATCTGGATTTATTAAATGATTTAAGAGATAGAATAGGAAAACGGGTAAAACTGGATGCCGTGGCACGCGCTACTTTAAAAGTGGGAAAATCTGCCGATGGATTAATGGCATTAAAATGGTACAAAGAGTATCTTCAAGGCGATCTAAAAAAATTGGATGAAATTGCCCGATATTGTCAACAGGATGTTGAAGTAACAAGGGATGTTTACCTGTATGGTATCGAAAATAAATATGTTTTTTATGAAGATAAAGAGAGCGGAATCAAAAAGGTGCCTGTTGACTGGCAGGAAGAGGAGCCTGTTCAAAAAGAAGAAGACTCTTTTCAATTATCCTTTTGATCAGACTAAATTAGAAAACCCCAGTTTTCTGATAATGTTAATGAGTAAATTAGCAGGAATCCCAATTATAGTTGTTGGATCTTTAACATCGATTTCTTCAAATAGTGAGGCACCCAGAGATTCTATTTTATAAGATCCGGCACAATCCCATGGCTTATCAACATCAACATAATAATTAATCTCTCTCGCTGATAGATTCCGCATCTTCAAATACGCTTCTTCACATTCCACATACAGTTTATTATGCCAAACAACCGCCACAGCACATATCAATTTATGTTTTTTCCCATTCAATTTTGTTAATTGATTGATGGCATTTTCTCTAGACCCTGACTTATAAAACACGTCGTCATCAAGCGTAATCAATTGATCTGCTGAAATAATCATGGAGGACTCGTTGTCTTTTTGTAGAGAAAGTCCTTTTTTGGCAGCGATTTCTTTGACAAATTCAATCAGAGAACCGGTCTCAAATTCCGGCTCATCATATTGGTGAGCAGCACATCGATGAAAGATTCCCACCTGATTAAGAATATCACTTCGCCATTGCGCTTCTGAAGCCAGAATGATATCCAGACTTTTTAGTGATTTCAGATCCTGAGAAGTTTGCATAAATATTTAATAGGGTATGGCTGTTTAAATGGAAAAACGGGTTTTGATCGATTGGTGACTTAAGAATATTCAGGAATTAATTACATGCACCGCCTTTACGGCTGGGGGAAGGACTGTTTTGATATGAACCGTTAAGGATATCTTCACCACAGGCCTTTTCCGCTGCATTTTCTTCAGACCTTGCTTTAACAACGCCTGAAAAAGGGATTGACATGACACGGTAAGAGCGGGAACTTATTTTTTTCACCCGGACTTCACCACAAGATCGATTACATTGAAAATATCGATTTCCTTTTCGATCTTTGTTGAGATATCGCACTCCAAACAACGTTTCTGAGAAAAGCAGTAGTACAAAAATAATCCCAATATATTTTCTAGTCACAGTCTTGTCCGGTCTCTAAATGTTTATAAACCTGGTTTAGATGGGTGTTCTAATCCTTAATTTCTTCCATATATTTTTCTTTCAGCCATTGTACATATAAATTGTTCTCTTCTGATGAATGCTTATTCATAAATTGAAAGGAAATCTTACGGCAGGTTGCCCGATCGACCTTTTTTAGAATTTTTTTAGTCTGAAGTACATGGCTGGGACTCATGGAAAAGGTTACATCGCCCACTCCCAGCAGAAACATTTGTAAAATGGGGTCGGCTGCTAATTCTCCACAAATGGAAACATCTTTGTTTAAACGATTGGCACTCACAATAATTTTTTCCAACATTCTTAAAATTGATGGATGATAAGGTGTGAACAAATCAGCGACATGTTCATTCATTCGGTCAACAGCTAACGCATACTGTATTAGGTCATTTGAACCAATACTGATAAAATCCAGTAAATCAAGAAGTTCATCGATGATAAAAACCGTTGCCGGTGTTTCTATCATACACCCGATTTCAAGATTTTCCGGTCGAACGTCTGCAGACAGTTGTTCTTCTCTGATAATTGATTTCGCTTTAAGAACTTCATCGATCCGGGTAACCATTGGAATAAGAAGCTTGATTTTTGATAGCTTGGCCGCTCTCATAATCGCTCGAATCTGAACACGAAAAATATCCTGATATTTCAAACAAACTCGGATGGCTCTTAGTCCCAATGCAGGATTTGCCTCATCCAATAATTCAGGAAAAATCGCTGTCGGCTTATCTCCTCCGACATCCCATGTCCGAATGGTGACGGGTTTATGATTAACCTCATCAACAATTTTTTTATAAAGCTCATATTGCTGTTGTTCATCAGGAAAAGTATCTTCTACCAGAAACATAAATTCAGTCCTAATTAGGCCGATAGCTGGAATATTTAGGGTTTGAATTAGATTTAATTCGCTAAGAAAGTCAAGATTAGCAGCAATTTTTACTTTGTGCCCATCAGATAAAACACAATCCAGCTTAGCTAACTTTTGAAGTTCAGCCTGATAAAAACTGAATCGCTCCAGTTTGTTTAACTTACTTTTGATAACCTCATCATTTGGATCTTCAATGACTTCACCCGTATTGCCATCCATTACAACCGTATCATCATCCAATATTCGTAAGGTGATCTCCTGAACACCAACAACAGCCGGAATATTCATTGCCCTGGCCAATATTGAAGAATGAGATGTTGTTCCTCCCAGTTCGGTAACAATTCCCAATAAATTTGCCTGGGCCAAATGAAAAGAGTCCGCCGGGGATATATCATGACAAACGATAATGACAGGATGTTTCAACTGGGTAAGATCAAGATGAGGTTTTTTTTGAAGACTGTTCATCAACCGTTCGCCCAATTGCCGAATATCATCAAATCGAGCGCGTATGTAAGGATCCGTGATTTTTTTGAATTGGTCACCCAGTTCTGCAATAACACGAATGAGTGCCCATTCTGCATTAATTTTATTTTCTAGAATTTTCTTTTCAATGGCAGGAACAAATCGTTTATCTTTAACAAATAATTTATAGCTACTAAATACAGAATTCAGTTCTTCGGGAAGAACTTCCGCCGATTGTTCAATAATTTCGTCCAGCTGATCTTCGACTGCTTGTTGAGCGATACGAATTCGCTCAATTTCATAAGGAATTTTGCTTTCATCATCTTCTAATGAAATCCGGGGAAATTGAACAAATGCCGAATTAATTTTAAGGACTTTTCCAATAGCAACTCCGTCTGATACACCGATTCCCTTATATGTATGCATGATTTATCTTTTTCGGAGTTGATTGATATCTCGAACACCACCTCGGGCGGCACTGGTCACCATCATGCTATACGCTTGTAAGGCTGTTGATACTACTCGCTTTCTTTTTGGGGGCTTCCATGCATCATCCCCTTTTGCCTCCATTATTTTCCTTCTTTTGTTTAATTCAGCTTTGGAAATTTTGACATCAATTTTTCGATTGGGGATGTCAATGACAATCTTATCTCCGTCTTCCACCAGACCAATATTTCCTTTCTCCGCTGCCTCGGGAGAAACGTGCCCAATACTTAATCCGGATGTTCCTCCGCTAAAACGCCCATCCGTGATTAAAGCACACTCTTTACCCAGATGTTTTGATTTTAAAAAGGAGGTTGGATACAGCATTTCCTGCATTCCTGGGCCCCCTTTTGGACCTTCATAGCAGATAAAGACAATGTCACCTGCCTGAATCTGGTCATCTAAAATGGCATCACAGGATGATTCCTGTGAATCAAAAACCCTGGCCGTACCGGTGAATTTTAGAATGCTCTTGTCAACACCAGCGGTCTTAACGATACAACCGTCTTCTGCAATATTTCCATAAAGGACACAAAGCCCTCCATCCTTGCTATATGCGTTTTTTACAGACCGAATACAACCCTTTTTTCGATCCAAATCCAGACTGTCATAAGAGGTGTTTTGAGAAAACGCTTTATTGAGTCTTTTTCCTTTGGCTGCAGATAGAAAAAACTGTTCTGCACCGGAATTGTTCCCTTTAGTAACCGAATGGTTTTCTATCTGTTTTCTTAAGGTAATACCCGATACGGTATACACCTTATTTTGTAATAACTTACCTTTTTGCAATTCTTCTAAAATGCTCATTATCCCGCCCGCCCGATGGACATCTTCAACATGATAACTGGAAGAGGGGGCAACTTTGCACAGAGTTGGCACATTTCTGGATATCCGGTCGATATCTTCCATGGTGAACTTGACATTGGCTTCTTCTGCGATGGCTAAAAGATGTAGGACGGTATTGGTAGAACCTCCCATCGCGATATCAAGAACTATGGCATTTTCAAAGGCTTTTTTGGTGCAAATCGATCGAGGTAAAACTTTTTTGTTTGCTTCAAAATAATGCTCTTTGGCCATTTCAACAATTCTGGCGGCCGCTTTTTCAAATAGATCAACCCGGTTTTGATGGGTTGCAACCAAAGTTCCATTTCCTGGAAGTGCTAAACCTAACGCTTCGGTTAAGCAGTTCATGCTGTTGGCGGTAAATAACCCGGAACAGGAACCACAAGTGGGACAAGCCGCTTTTTCAATTTCAAGCAACTCTTTATCAGATACGGCTTCATCCCCTGCTGCAATCATAGCATCAATTAAGTCAACCTTCTTATCTCCAATCGTTCCTGCTTCCATAGGACCGCCTGAGACAAAAATAGTTGGAATATTAATTCGCATCGATGCCATTAGCATTCCCGGAGTAATCTTATCACAATTGGTTATGCATATCATTGCATCTGCAACATGAGCATTTACCATGTATTCTACTGAGTCTGCAATCAAATCACGACTGGGAAGTGAATAAAGCATTCCTTCGTGACCCATGGCTATTCCATCATCAATGGCAATTGTATTAAATTCGACACCAAAGCCACCTTTGGCATCAATAATCTTTTTTACCATTTGCCCAACTTTGTGCAAATGCACATGCCCAGGCACAAATTGCGTAAAAGAGTTCACAATAGCAATAAGCGGCTTTTCAAAATCACCGTCCTTCATTCCATTTGCCCGCCAAAGGGCTCTAGCTCCGGCCATTTTTCGGCCTTCCTTGGTCACACTACTTCTTAACTTTCCCAATCGATATCTCCTTCAATATTCTATGTATAAAAACCTATTTTTTCATTACCAAATCATAAAATTCCATTGCCTTTTTTTGAACCTCTCCATTCACAAAATCAAATATATTTATACTGACACCTCTTGCGTTTCTTGTATCCACGATATCACCATATTCATAGTCCTGACCGTCGTTGCCATAAACGAAAAAACTGGTGTATGAAAACGCACTTTTACCGGCAGAGCCATATGCCATTCCTAACTGTTTCGCTTTTACCTCTGCCCCTAAAATGAGCAAATGATTGGCGACTACCTGATCTCCTCGTTTTTCTTTGATCAAATGTGAATAGGTGACTTCATGCTTCGGTGTTCGTCTTTTGATCACTGCTGATTCACTGACACTGTTAAAAAACTGATTCAATTCCTTATTCAACTGAGTGTATTTCGCACCCATCTTGACTCTGAGTAAAGAAAGCTTTTGTGAATAACCCGGGGTTTCTCTGAGGAAGAAAGGATAATCAATCTGTTTGTTTTTGATTTTAATAATTTCAAATGTGGTTTCTTCAACCGGCGGTGGTATTTCTTCTTCAACCGGGGGTTCCACTTTCTCAACAACGGGTTGTTCTGCAGGTTTCATAACAAAGGCTTTTAGCTTTTTTAAAGAGAGTTTTCCAATATCACGCGCTTTTTGGAATTTTTGGGTGGCTTCCGCAAATTCACCTTCATTTTCTGAAAAAGGATCAACCGTTGTTTTCAAACTATCATCGACTTCGATATTAATTGCTGCCATCAAATCATTAAAAGCAGCTGAAGGTAATAATTTCAAAGATTCAATTTCAGCTGCAGGATTTTCCGCAATAATATCACTTAATTTTTTACCCCCAATGGAATACCCGCTATATATATTCTCTTTATCAGGATTATTTTTTAATTTTTTATCAACCCAGTCGATTAAAAATTCCTGTTTAATCAATTCAAAATCTAAAAAATTAAATCTAAACTCTTTTACTTTTCCACCAATTTTAGCCTTCATCCCCTGTAAAAAGTACACATGAAAAAAATGATTTCTGTAATTGAACTTTTTAATCACATGGGGATACACATAAGAGATATTTTTTTCAGCCCTCTGTAGGATTATTTCCGGCGTTATATGTTTAACAGATATGCTTTGATACATCTCTGATTGATACTCTTTTTTAATACACATCTGAAATAACAATTGAAAAACCTTCTTTAAAGAATCAAGGCATTTCTTCCTTTCTTCCACCGATAAAAAAGAGGGGAAAGGATCGGGGGCATCCATAGCCTTTCTCATGGTTGATATTGATTCAATTGTTTTTCGCAGTTTGTATATATCCCACAAAACAGCGATCTCTTTCTCTATGTTGTTTTTAGGTTTATATAAAATACTTTTTTTATCTGATGATTCTTCAATTTGAAAAAAATGCAGCAGCATTGTTTTAACACCACCTTTTTGCTGAAAGGGAGGAAAAACACTCAGGTACTTTATCCGACGTTCAGGTTCTTCGACATTCTTCGAAATCCAGTCCATCCGGTTTTGGATAAATTTACCAATGAATTTTCGCATCCCGAGAATCTCTTGAACATCAGGTGCTGAAGAGTCAAAGTGCTCCTCGTAATATGATTCCTGCAGAGATTTCAGCTGATCTTTCCAAAAACTCAGACTGAAATTGTAATCTTTTATTAACTGAGCTTCATCTTTTTGTGGTTCTACATGGATTAGATCAACGACCTTTTTCTTGTTTTTCATTGCCAAACCGGATTATATTTATCTGTCATCGAGAGACAACTGATTTTGAAAGATAATTCTACGCTATGTCGGTTGATTATTTTTGCGAACAGCTACTGTACGAAATTAACAATTCCGTGTATCGATAGTAGAAACAATAATTAGAGCCTGAACAGCCCCTATTTTTAAGTATAACTTGGTTTTTAAAATAACATTCATCATGCAAGTTAAGAAGTTGTCAGTTATCAGCTATCAGTTTTTAGTAATCAGCCTTCAGTAAAAACAAAAATGAATCGCAGCTGATTTTTTACAGGGTTTTCGTTCAGGCGCTAATTATGATACATCAACTGTAATACTTACAGCTGTAGGAGTAATACAAACAAATACGTCTTTGAATATCATAAAACAGCTAAAATATCCTTAAATGCTCGTCTATAAACATTATAATCACAAAACCATTGACTGATCAACCACACTTTTAGGTTAATAAATCATGCTTTTTCAGCTTATTAAGAGTGTATTTCCTTTATTTGTTATCATATTCTTTGGAATTATCGGGTTTCACTTCATTGAAAACTGGAGTTTTTTTGACTCACTTTATATGACCGTCATCTCTTTGACTACCGTTGGATTTGGAGAAACACATCCATTGAGTTTTTATGGTAAAATATTTACAATGGTTCTCTTACTAACAGGTGTTGGTAGTATTGCTCTTGTTGCGAGAAATCTATCTCTTCAGTTTTTTCAGCCTTTTTTTGGTACTGTGCTCAAGGAAAAAATAATGGAAAAAAAATTAAGTAAAATGCAAGATCACTATATAGTTTGTGGACATGGCCGTATTGGCCGGGATGTTTGTAAGAATCTCGCTGAATCCCAAAAAAAGGTTGTTGTTGTTGATAAAAATATTTCTGACTTTATACTCATCGGTAACATTCAAATACCTGTAGTTCAGGGAGATGCCAGTCGTGAAGGAATACTTCGCAAGGCAGGTATTGAAAAAGCTGCCGGTCTGATAGCGGCGGTAACTTCTGAAGCAGAAAATGTATTTATCACGATGACCGCCAGAGATTTGAATCCAGATCTATTTATCATTTCCAGATTTGAGGAAAATGCCACCCAGAGTAAATTATTGAGAGCAGGTGCCAATAAAGTGGTCAATCCGTACCACATTGGTAGCCAAAAAATATCTCATATTATCCTAAAACCCACCATCAGTAAAATTCTTGATTTTGCCTATGAAAAAGGTCAATTTCAATTAGATATTAATGAACTCGAGCTAAAAGACGGCAATAAATTAATCGGTGATTCAATCAAGAAATGTAAAATCCGAGATGATCATAATATTATCATCATAGCGATTGAGAAATCAGATGGAATCATCATCACCAATCCTGGACCCAATTATATTTTTGAAGTTTCTGACAGAATTGTTATGATAGCGAACGATCAGGAAATAAAGTCACTCTTTAAAAAATATAAAGGAACTAATAAAAAGAAGCGCTTTACATAGTGGTTATTAAGCATTAGCAACTTAACTTTTACAAAATTTGAATCATCTTCCATAACCGTATAAAAACCTCATAATCGTTATGAAGAAAATCTTTTTTTTAATCCTTTTCTCATTGATTTATACATCCTGCTTCGCGAAAAGCGATGAATATATCATTTATCGAACATACCATACTGCACCTGGCAAAATGTTCAGTGGCAATATTTCAACAGATTCCAGAACGGTAGTTGCCATCGATAAGAAGCATGCGATTCGTATATGGCGTTACCAAAACGGTCGTCTGCTAAAAACAATAAAAACAGGTTCACATAAAGCAATTACCTCTGTGCTTCATCCCTCTAAAACTCTTTTGTTTACCGGAGGACTGGATAAAAATATTAACATCTGGGATTATCGGAAAGGCGTACTGGTCAAAACCCTATCCGGTCATAACGGTATTGTAAAAAGTCTGGCAATAAGTAATAACGGGGAATTCCTTCTTTCAGGAGGAAAAGACAATAATATATTACTCTGGAAATTGGATCGACACAAAATCATTCAACGAATCTACGACCCCTCAAAAAATGTCACCGGCTTAGCATTTCATCCTTCCAATCAGATGTTTGGCTGGTCAAATAGTTCCGGTACAATTTTAATGTGGGGATTCAATAAGAAAGCCCTCATTAGTTCTCACAAAATTCATAAATCTAAAATAAACAACATTCAATTCTCTGCTGATGGAAAATATCTGGCGTCAGCTTCCAGCGATAAGACAATCGTCCTTTGGGATTGGAAAAGTAAAAAAATGCATAGCGTTCTGACTGGACATAAAATGCCGGTAACCGGTATCTCTTTTCATCCCAATAATAAGGAGATGATCAGCTGTTCAGCCGACGGTTCCATCCTTTTATGGAAAATATCCAGTAAAAGAATCATCCAGCGACTCACAAATGTGGATAAACCCCTAAAAGGATGTACTTTAAGTGCCGACGGGAAAAAAATCCTAGGCGTATTTAAAAAAACCTATGTTAAAACCTGGCAGCTCAGTGATAATGCAATGCTGGGTTCTTTAAAAGGGCATAAAAAAGGAATTTTAGGACTCGACATTTCAAGAAGTGGGAAGATGCTGATCTCTTTATCCCGGGATAAAACCGTTAAGATATGGGATATGACCAGTAGAAGATTGATGCGAAGTTTTGATATTGAAAGTCCCCGATTTCAAAAAATCAAATTTTCAAGGAACGCCGAACACTTTGCCATCGTTGGAGCCGACTCAAACATTTATATTAAAGACACAAATACAGGCAAGACTCTTTCTACTTTAAAAGAACATAGAGGAAAAGTAAATTGCGTGGATTTTCATCCCACCAAAAAGATCCTGATATCGGGGGGTGCTGATAAAAAAATTATTTTATGGGATTTAAAAAAAGAAAAAGTCATTTATAAAAAGACGGTTCACAAAGCACAGATTAATGCGGTTAAATTTTCTCATGATGGGCTATTATATGCCAGCGCATCAACTGATAAAACAGTTAAAATATGGGAAACGAAGAGAAATCGACTTCGTAACACATTAATTAAACATAAAAGAGGTGTGCGGGATGTTGCCTTTTCTCCCAATAAAAAAACAATTGTATCTGCTGGAGACGACAAAAGTATAATGATCTGGGATTATAATACAGGAAAACATCTAAAATCGATGTTTGGTCATGATTTCATTATTACTGAAATTGCTTTCTCACCCAATGGTGATGCGTTAATTTCTGCTTCCAGAGATAAAACAATCCGAATGTGGAATATCGACTCAAAAAGTTTTATTAGAACTTTATCCGGTGAAAAAGAGCAAGTGACATCCATTGCCATGTCACCCAGAGGAAATAAACTTGCGGCAGGTACTTTTGATAATGATATTAGCATCCTGAAACTCCCACGTAAAATCTTTCAGCAAAGAAGAAAAAAAACAAAATCTTTGTTGTCTCAAACACCCACTGATAATAGTGCAGGTACAAGAATTGGACTTGATGAAAATCAGCCAAAAGTAGAGCCAGATGTGATCAAAGATCCAAAAATATCGCAAAAAGATGTCGAGGTTGAGCAAGAAGAGCGACGTAAAGACAAAATATTTGAACAGACAGCAGAAAAAGTAGTTGATTACGCCTTGATTACATCGCGGGATAAATTAAACCAATTATTGAAAAATAATAATACGTGTCGTGATGCTCAGGAAATTGAAACAACAGCACTTGAAATCTTAAAAAAGATCCCTAATGATCGAGCCGCTTATTTTGGAATCATTAAATCATCTGTAACACGCAAAGATTTACCGATGATTTTCCTGATGGTCAAACTGGGAGACAACGCTGTCTATAATACGAGAATATATGATTTTATTACCAAAGAGGAAATGGATGACTTCTTTCAGAGTTGGCTGAATGTAATTTTTAATCAATCAACACTCGCTGACAAAAATAAAGTCTTACTAGAATTCACAGACTGCCAAAAAAATATTGGTCAGTTGAGTATACCTAAATATCTACTTTATGTTGATATACCATCTGAAATTATTGATAAACTGAATAAATCAAAAATAAATGTCGATTATTCGATTTTTTCAGGCTTACAGGAAAAGCCTGAAGTCTTTCGTGATCGTCTGTTCGCATTAATTGAGGTTTTATTCGGAGATCAGACCTCTATTGAACTGAAGACACTTAATAAGCCATTACAACTGTTAAGTAAAGATATCTACGGAATGTTAAAAATCGACCTTTCCCATGTCCATCAGTGGAATACGAAAGGAGATCGTGTTTCCTTTCAAATCAAACGAAACCGCGGGAAATGGATGACATATTTTACAGATACGAATAAGAAAAAAAATGTTTTATTAACACATGGTAATTATTATTTAAAGGTTAATAAAAGAGTAAGAAAAGTTTTCATCATATCTGCCAAAAATCAAACCATTGATATTTATATTAAATAAGTTCTAACACAACCCTCCTTTTTGTGGGTTGTCACGACAAATAATACTGTCCATGCCCACTTTATAGTGCTTCAACTTAGGTTTGTTTTGGTATTGAAAATGCTGCGAATAGTTGTAAAATTAATTAGATAATCACCCAGCCGTCAGTAATCAGCTTTCAGGCTACAAGATTTTTAGCTTTTTAAACTGACAGCTGATTACTGAAGGCTTATGGCAAAATCAATTCACCATTACCCAAAATCCGTGCCAAAAAAAAACTATAGTTGAAGCACTATAGATTCAAGAGTTAACAACGTATGAATCGATTCCGCTTTCTTATCCCCTATCTGGTTAAATATAAATATTACTACAGCCTCGGAGTCATCTTCATTATTTTGACAAACTGGATTGCTGTTACGATACCTGTATATCTCCGTTTAAGCATTGATTTGTTATCCTTGGGAAATGAACATTTATCATCATCTAAGGATAAACTCTCTGAGTATTTATTAATTATGTTTGGGTTAGCGGTGAGTATTATTTTTGTTCGAACTTTATCACGAATACTATTTTTTAATCCAGGCAGATCCATAGAGTATGAAGTAAAAAATGATCTTTTTGCAAAACTATCTTATCTGCAAAAAGACTACTACGACCAAAATCCGACCGGAAACATTATCTCGAGAATACAAAATGATACCAATGGAGTAAGATTGATTTGTGGATTTGGCATGATGCAGTTTTTTAATATTTTGACCGCCTTATCATTCACTCCTTATAAGATGTTTCAGCTTTCTCCTCAACTGACATTTTTTATTGTAATCCCCATAATTATCATTTTTATAATTATTCGCGTCAGTTTACGATATATGGTTCGATATACCAAAAGCAGGATGAAAGAACTTCAACAATTGTCAGGTTTTATCGTCTCATCTTTGTCAGGAATCGATGTAATCAAACATTTTAATATGAGTGCCTGGAGTGCCGATGAATTTGAAAAACTGAACCAGAAATTGTTACACGTATCAATCAGGATTTCATTTATTCGATCCTTTTTAATGCCTTTACTCAATAATCTGGAAAATATACTCAAAGTCATTGTTTTGCTAGTTGGAGGACTCTATGTCATCCATCAGGATCTCACAATTGGTGAACTCACGGCTTTTATTGCCTATATAGCACTACTATCCATGCCGATTCGGGGATTGGGCTGGCTAACAACTATCTTTGAAACCGGCATGGTCGGTATTGCCAGTATCCAGACAATAATGAGTCGAACAACTGCGGGCTCACAAGATATGATACCGGAAACATCAACCCCTTCTCATCTACCGAAACAAATAGAAGTGAAGAATTTAACATTTCGCTATCCCAATCAACCGGAAATCATATTAGACAACATTTCATTTTCTATTTATCCGAATCAGACCATTGGCATTCTTGGGAAAATTGGCTCTGGAAAAACAACGCTGGTAAATTGTCTGAATAGGTACCTGCCGGTGGAAAAAAATCAAATTTTCATTGATGAACAAGATATTACAGCGCTTTCATTCACAGATGTACGTTCAGTCATTCATACGGTTAGTCAGGACGTATTTCTCTTTTCTGATACCATCAAAAACAATATTTTATTTGGTAGCCAGGATGAGTCAAAAATATCTCCTAAAAAACTGGATGAAACAATATATACCGCTGCCCTGAAAGACGATATTAACCACTTTCCTGACAATATCCAGACGATCGTGGGTGAAAAAGGGATTATGCTATCCGGAGGACAGAAACAGAGAATCAGCCTGGCACGGTCTATGATGAGCTCGTGTGATCTGTTGATTCTTGATAATGTTTTATCGGCAGTAGATTATGAAACAGAAAGATTTTTGCTGAAGTTTATCCATCAGCGGGAAACAGCAAAAAGCTTATTAATCGTCTCACACCGTGTTCAAGCTCTGGAAGATGCTAATCTGATACTTGTGATTGACAAGGGTAAAATTGTTGATCAGGGAACTCATAGTGACTTGATTGCCAAAGAAGGAATATACAAAGAAACGTGGATCTTACAAGCAGAATCAAATGTTAACTCCTAAAGAAAACAGTTCAAGTGACTGGAAATTGCTCCTGCTCTTTTTCCGGTATCTAAATCCTTACCGGAAATGGGTTGGACTCAGCCTGGCAGCAATTCCTTTCACAACTGCAGCGGCAGTGCTAATCCCCTATCTGATTGTCCATATCGTAGACGATTATGTCATGCAAGGCGATATATCCGGTTTATATTTAATGGCAATGATTTTAGCTGGATCGGTATTATTGGGATACCTCGCAGACGCGATATACTCTTTCTCTCTGCAGAAATCAGGACAAATGGCCATTGCTCAACTGCGTAAGAATCTGTTTGTGCATACCCTTTCATTGCCCAGAAAGTATTTTGATCAGAAACCGATTGGCGTATCGCTAAGTCGTATGACCAGCGATACAGAGGCGGTAGGAGAATCAATTGCCATTGGCGTATTGTCTCTGATAACCGATTTTATCAAAACAGTTTCCCTCTTAGGATTTCTTTTGTACTTAAACTGGCAACTGACACTGATCGTTGCCGGTGTACTACCTGTTGTTTATCTGGTCGTTTCGGTTTTAAGAAAAAAACTGCGGTTTTATTTTAATACGGCACGCGAATCCATTGCAGAAGCAACGGCTTATTTGCAGGAGTGTCTAAACGGAGTCAAAACCATTCAATTGTATGCCGCGGAAAACAAGGTCTTTCAACGCTTTAAGCAGAAAAATAAAAAATTTTTAAACTCACAAACCCGTTCTAACTTTTTTGATGCGACTCTGTTTTCGACCATTGAAGGAATCACTTCAATTACCATGGCCATCATCGTCTGGTACGGTACCGGCCAGATTCTCGCAAAAATGATCACCATTGGTATCTTAATCGGATTCATCAATACATTGAGTCGAATATTTATTCCAATCAGAGAATTTGCCCAGCAGATTTCAACAATTCAAAGAGCTCTGTCTGCGTTACAGCATATTAATGAACTTTTTAATGAAGAATCAGATGAAATTGAAAATCAACTTTCCCAAAATCAGGAATCCTTGATATCCAACTTTGAAGCGGTTGAATTTCGAAATGTTTCGTTCAGGTACTCTGATGATGGAAACGCGGTATTAAACAATGTTTCATTCAAGCTAAAAAAAGGTGAGAAAATAGCCATTGTTGGAGCAACCGGTGCGGGGAAATCTACAATTTTAAGATTATTGACTAAATCTTATCATGACTATGAAGGTAAAATAACCCTGAATGGAATTGATCTATTGGAAATCCCCCAAAATATATTAAATAAAAATATCTCTTTGATGTTACAGGATGTTTTTATGTTCAATGCATCCATTCGATTCAATATTTCATTAGATCGCCCGGAAGTTGATGAAGCTGAAATTGACCGGGTTTTGAAATATGTCCAAGCGAATGATTTTATAGATCAATTACCTGGAAAATCGGCTTTCCAAGTTAATGATAATGGTTCGAACTTATCTGCTGGCCAGGCACAGTTATTATCCTTTGCCAGAGCAATAGCCGGAAACAGCGAACTGATCCTGCTGGATGAGGCAACCAGCTCGGTTGACTCAGTCACAGAAAGCAAAATTCAAAATGCCATTGAAAGTATTTTTCGTGATAAAACAGTGATTGCAATTGCCCATCGACTCAGCACTATACAAAACTCTGATAAAATAATTGTTATGAAAGGCGGGAAAATTATTGAGACGGGGAACCATTTGGAATTAATTAAAATGAATGGTTATTATGTTCAACTGCTGAATGATATTGAAGAGCATAATTAGAGCGGCATAAAACATCGAAATTAGCAAAATCGGGAGGCAATACTTGTTTCCCTCAATTTCTGCAGTAATATTTACCAGCCATTGCCTCTGAATCAATCTGGATTAAAAAAGCGCACATTGGTTAAGTACACTCGAAAGTGAATCTTTTTCCTTTTAGGTCTAAATTTTAATAAGTCTGTATTATCAGTTTATTAAAAAATATCTACTCTTAATCGATCAATTAACCAGAACCAATAATAAAATTAATTCAATATTTCATTGACTTTTATGCATTTTCAAAATAAGTGTTATTCATTATCTGGTTCGTATCAGCACTTCCCTGCTGTTTATAAATTCAAGTTATTGGAGAAAAATGAGCCCAAATTTAACCAAGGCTGATCTGGTTTCATTCATGGCGAAAGATATTGATCTTTCTAAAGCTAAAACAGAAAAAATTTTAGGATTGATCATAGAGAATATTCAACTTTCCCTTTCAGAGGGAAAATCTATTCAACTCGTTGGGTTTGGTTCCTTTTCAACCAAAAAGAGAGCTTCCAGGAAGGTTAGGAATCCTAATTCCGGAGAGTTAATGAAAATTCCGGAAAAAACAGTTCCAATTTTTCGCCCGGGCAAACAGTTGCGGGAAATGGTAGGTCCGTTAAACGCAACAAATGAAGATACCGTCGCACCCTTAGCGGATAATCAGAAAGTCCATAGAGAGAAGAAAAGACTTTTTCAGCGAATAAAAGAGAAGTTGGTAGGGACTTAAACAGCCATAAACGGTTGAAAGAGGGTAAATACGACTGTTTATCATAAAACTGATCTGTAAGCTTAAAAATCTGGTATGGGGATTTTTGGAAGGCTATTCAGTGTTTCGAAAATTCCCACAATAGACGCCAAGTTGAATTTAACGTTTTTTGTACTGGCGGTGTTTTAAGGCTTTTTTCGTTGATTTTTCTTTCCGCTCTATTTTTTTCCGCTCTACAATACGACCTCTTTCTAAATCATATGGAGATAGTTCAATTGTCACTTCGTCTCCAACCAATACTCTAATATAATATTTCTTCATCTTTCCAGACAGATGACCGATTACTTTGTGGCCATTTTCAAGTTCAACTTGAAATACCCCTTTAGAAGAATCTAAAACAGTACCTTGCATTAAGATTTTATCTTCGCTCAAATCACTCCTTTTTTTTGTAAATTTATGTGAGCCGACATTTGAATGACTCAATAATAATTGCAGTGTTATCTGTTTCAATATTGACTAAAATTCTTTCTAATACAATAAGAAACCCAATTTCAATTAATTTAAATCAACGAGAACAGATAAAAAACGCCAACTGACAATGGATACGATCAAGTATTCATAATTCTTTCCAGCAGATTTTTTATGGATAACATATATTCCTGGATTCCTCGGCCGAATATATCATTATGATTTGCCCCTTCAATTTTTAAAAGACTTTTATCTGCCGCCGGAGAATTATCAAACAAAAACTGACCATCAGAGAAAGGAATAATATGGTCAAATTCAGCATGAATAATGAGCGTTGGTTTATTGAATTCTTTTACCTTTTCGTTATTTCCAATACCCTCTTTTTCAGTGAGACCGATTCGGTCTACATCAATCCCAATTAGCTTTAAGAGTGGAATCGAAAAAGCAAATCCGCTTTCAATAATCAAACCATCAATAAATTCGGAATAGTCAGCAACGATTTC
>Ga0307989_1000867_pt1 | contig 17780 bp, 15 predicted proteins | sample EllFjometagen185_FD_203164 | JGI IMG/M metagenome (GOLD analysis project Ga0307989, IMG submission 203164) | Marine microbial communities from Ellis Fjord, Antarctic Ocean - #185 | ecosystem: Environmental > Aquatic > Marine > Unclassified | place: Southern Ocean | collected 2014-10-08
ACGCAAGCATCCTAGCCTCTGTAGCAATCGCTGCATTGGGTAAAGGGCTAGCTTTATATTTATTAACTTCTTTAGTTAGAAGTGGTGTCAAACTTGTTAGTAACTTATCTCTAGCGTCACTATCTTGATTTTGATTCCACTTTGTCCATAATTTAAATTCTTCTTCTTTTCTATTCATAATTATCTTTTTGATTTACTTGGTACTAAAATATTTAGTATTTCTCTCTTACGAGTAGCTTGCTGTAACATAGTATCCCTAACATCATCAGTATTGACGGCTATATTAACAGCAGATATTATTTGACTCTTATTTTCTTCTTTAGCAGAGGAAGGCATTGAACCATAAAATTCATTAAAAAAGTGCTCACCAATACTATCTACTGTCTGTGATACTGCTGCACGGTCAAGCCATTCCCAGAATGACGGTTTAGTGACGGCCGGGAGCCACGACTTTAGCTCTATATTACCACTCATCCCTGATAGCCAGGCTGCCCAAACAGCAGGCTTAGCATTATCAAGAGCCTCTATAGATTCACTGTAGTCGTCTGTTAAAATTGTAAGTGATTCTAAAACTTCATCACTCAAACTTCCTGTGTTAGCAAACCTAGACTCTTTTAAATTTAAAAGCTCCGGCTTAATAAAATCATGTTTCCTTACTATCATAGAGAAGGAGAACCCTGCAGTAAGCGGTGTTGAGGCGTCATGTTTTAAACTTAAATTAGTAACATATCCATGGAGTTTGTAGTTCTTAAATGTTAAAACAGCTTCTTGGTTGTTCTCAGCTAACTTACTTCCTCTTAAGTGCCTATCATACAGAGCAATCAAGTTAGAAGTCCATAAATACTTACCAGTATCCGATGCTGAGTTGGCCGCAGTCTCTAATAATTGACCGGCGAAGTGGTATACCTTTGTTCTCTCTCCAAAGAAGAAAAAACTAGGTAGGCCAAATGTCTCTATAATTTGTGTCTTCTCTTGTCTAGTTTCTTGCACAGATGTCAGTAGAAAATCATTGGTTACATGCACAGGTAGGCCATCACTATTTACTATAAATAAAATAGCCGGCGTGTCATTCATCTCACCTATGTCAACAAATGTAGACTTCTGTGGTAGGAAATGGCTATTTAAAGTAGCGCTGTCCCACTCAAATGCTCCCGCTGATATTGCGCCCTTAACTGCCACTGATGTATCAGTAGCACCTCCCGTATTATCAGCTGTCGCTGCACTTTGCCCAGGGCTCCCAGTAGTTGCCATTAGGATTTACCTCCTATGTAATGTCCATTCTTTAATAAATTCTTTTTCATGTTCCTAATTATTCCCCTTCTACTTTTTATGAAGGGCGCTGAAGCTGGAATCTTATTTTCAATAGTTTTATTTTCTGTGATTAAATCAACTATAGTTTTGGCTTCATTACTGACACTATCATCTATATCCCTAATCCCAATCTGGAGCCCACCTGGAGTTTTAAGATCGTCCAGCTGTTCTATTGCTGTTCCCTCAGGTAAGTTAATTAGGAATTTCCAGAACTCATCTTCAGTCACTAGTCTACGTCTTTTAAATTTATCAGCGAAGTCTTTCTTCCTATTATCCGGCGTATTCTCATATGCATCTTGCAGTGTCTTCACGTAATGAGCTATTAATGCTGTGTTTTGAAACCTATCCTTACCTGGGGCCCCATCAGCCTCAAACCATTTATCTTCTTTTTGGAACCTACTTACACCACCATCAAGTACCTCGTTAATACCTATTTTAAATCTTTCATTGTTTTTGTCACTTTCAAAATTAGGAACTGGCGCTCCAGGGGTGGGATCATATTCTACACCATACATTAATTTCCTATATATTTTCCTACCAACAGAGTCTGGATAGTATGTCTTATCATCAAGCCAACTATTTAAAAATATTAAATTGGTTGGGTTATTGACACTACGTCTAAGGTGTGCAACCCATCTTTCTTTTTGTGCACTACTAGGCTCTTCTTTTAATTCTTCATCTGTGAATGGCCATTTCTTAATTAATATCTTTGGGTCAGTTGACTCTTCTTTAGTTAGGCCAGTTAGCTCAAGCCATTGTCCTAGATCAGTTAAATCCTCTGGAACAATTTTATCCTCTGGTCGAACGTCTTTTGAATTAGAAAATGTTATTTGTGACATAGCTGTTCCGTTAGGATTAATACTATTAATTATTTGACTTATGTTACCAATAACGCATGGTAGGACATCATCCATGTATAGTGCTGGTAGCCCACAAATCCTATAAGGAGAGTATTGTGTAGTAATCGAAAATGACCGTGCACTCAATACCCTTTTCTGAAATTCGTTATCAACCCATCTACCTCTAAAATCCCTAGTGAATGCGTCAGAACCCCTTCCAGCCTCTTCCTTCTCAGCGTCTGTCATACTATCTTTAATCTCTGCCGCCTTCTCAGCGTCAAGTTTGGCTTTTATATTGGCGAAGTCATCAAATATAACATCACCATTAATACCACGCAGCCTTTCTTCTCTTGTAAGAAGTAACTGTAGTTGTGTTGCATAAGCAGTCTCATTACCCTCAGACTTATCTATAGCCCTATAAGCTAGTTGCCCGCCTGGAGCAAGCATAATCTCATTAAACACAGCCAATGGATGATCTGCTGTATTAACAGAAGGGTACACGTGTGTACCAAGCCTAGTAATCTCTCTAATCTTATTCTTTTCGTAGGAGGCGCTTATTACCTCATCTTTAAATATAGTATTACATGCTATTGGTGCAAGTAGGTCTGTCTCAGGCATAGCGATAAAATTCTGTGGAACTTTACCAGCCTCATCATAGGTAGGAGCTGACGGATATAAAATTATATAATTAAATACATCTAGGAAGTCACTTACCATCTTAGTAAGAGTTGTAGACCCTGGGGAATTCCCACCTAGCAGCCTTAAATATGTCTGCATGTCATTAGAGTCCATTAAACTATCCAATCTATCATTTTTAAAACCTACCACTCTTCTGGATAATTGATACGCCATATGAAATGGAGTGTATCCTATGTTAGATCTGGCGAAGTCATTTGTGAGCTTACTTATAACAATGGATAAATTTGAGTCATTACCCCTAGTCTTTAATATTTCCTTAGCTATAGTCGCAAAGTTGAACATAGATAGACCATAGTTATTAACATTTACAGTATAGTCAGCTGAGTCATATGATTTAGCCTTTTTATCTCTTGCCCTCTTCGCCTCTTCCTCTGAATCTGGTATGTCATATCTTCCCTTTATTTCTTCATACACTGGCATAGCTAATTCAGGAATATCACCAATAGGCATCTGATCTAAACCATCTCTATAATCCTTAACTTCCTGAGGAACTCCATCGGTCATAACACTACCAAAAGTGACATTAACCTTTGTAGCAACCTGCCCAGTATAAGATATTTTATTGTCAGGACTCTTAACCACATAATCCCAGTGACTGTGGAGTGGTACACACTTTAAAGTAACTGTTCTTGAATCAAGCTGTTTACTTACATTAATAGTTGAAACCTCTCCCTCGAATATTAGAACCCATTCTGGAAGGGATGTATCTTTGTAGAACAGGTGGACTGTAGTCCTCGATTCTATTTTTAAGGCTGCGTCGTCCACTGGTATCTGTACAGTAGCTCTAGCACCTTTAGCATCTTCTACTATCTGTACATTCGAGCATGCCACTTCTATACCTTCTAAGTATAATTTTAAATCTAATTTATTTGCTTGATCTATAGACACTAGTTATTATCACTCATTCAATTTCTTTAAATACGTAAGTACTTGATCCATAACTGCAGTATTATTGTCTATTACTTTGCCAGTACTAGTAATATCATCAGGATCGATTTTTCCTGCTATGTCTGCACGTTCTATTTCCTCGGCACGCAAGTCCTTTAGTACAGACAAATTTCCCTTAACAGACTCCATATCTAAGCCATCTGATAGCAAAACGGTTGCCTCCCAACCCTGCATATTGTATCCTAGAGCATCAAAAACTTGCCCTTTCTCAGCGTAAATAGCCTTCATAAAACTATTAGCCACTAATATTGATCTTTTAGCTTCCTTATCACTAGCGCGCTCTTTAACTGCCATGGCTTCTTTTACTGCAGGCAACATTTTAAATTCCTTTATGCGCGTATATTGATATGTAGCTATAGTCTTATTTTTCTCAGATACATCACTAGAATCTAGTATTCTTAATATGTTTTCTTCTGCTTTAGCGAAGTTGGAAGTCCCATTCCGCATATCATCATTAAATATTTTATAGATACCTTTTCCAGTATTCAGGCCAGACATAAGGTTTTCATCGCCCTTACCAATTAACTCATAGTCTTTGATCGTTTCAGCATACTTTTCAAGATCAGCATCTGTTAAGGATTCACCATCAGGACCTTTTTCATCTTTAATATCACCTATTTGAGAACTAGCCGATTGCAAACGTTTTCCAGTTTGAGGGTTTACACCACCAGTCCAAACAATACTGAGCGCCTCGTCCATTGCACGGCCCATCTCTTTAGTCTGTGCTCTAACATTATATACAGATAGATCATCACTAACTGCAGCTCTTTTAGAGGACGACCTACTTTTCTTATATTTATTTTGGATGTCTAAAAGGTCACCATGTGTTGCATTAGCAGGCACATCTATGCCAGCCTCATACCATTTATACATCATATTATTAAAGCTTTGAAATAGATAATTGGTGTTCAAGTCATTTGCACTATCAGTGCCGCTCATAGCAACATCTCTAGCAGCTGACCCCTGTTCACCTATAACCGAATAATGTCCCAGATCACCGCCTCTTTTTGCCGCTTCCTCACGGCTAGTAGCTATATAGTATTTGTAGTTCCCCTTCTTATTCTTAGCTGTCTTCTCCCACTCATCAGCTCTCCTCTTTCCACCTACAGAGATTATATCTGAGTCTTTAACATCTTTATAGGTGACTTGGTCTTCTGCCAAAAACAATTCGGATCGAAGCCCTAACCACATATTTCTGTTCTCATCTTCAACATCTCTGCCAAAGAGCCAGTTGTTAACATCATCAACTACGCCTCCTGCTGCTTCCCAAGCATCCCCGACAGGCTTCGCAATATTATCGGTATACCACTTATCTCTGGCAGCAGAATTCTCGGCCTTTAATCTTTCTTTATCTGACGGAGCTTCATCTAATTTTTTCTGTTCGTTATAAAGTACTTCTGCCATCGCCATAGCTATCTTCTCTTTCGGGTCTTGAAATACTACCTCTGCTAAGAGTTCTGAATCAGTACGACTTTGCCCCATATCCATCATGAACTTGCCGAATTGGTCTTTAGACACATTATCTATTCCAAGGTTCTTCATGATATTTAGGTGCTGGTTGCCCATTGTTAATAATTGTGAATCTGGACTAGTTGCTTCCCTGACCCTATCCATTTTGATTGCTAGGTCAAGAGCATCTTCAGGTGTCCCACCCATAGCTCGTCCAGCAGCTCCAAAAACATCACTCATGCTACCAGTCCCCATGGCAAGCCCGCCTACTTGTGCGGCCAATGCCAGTTGTCCAGAAGGGCTATTACTATAATTATAAGCCATAGTTTGTAGTGAGGTGGCAGCCTGCACAGACCCACCAGCTTCTTGAACAATAGATGAATCAAAATTTTGTCTCACGTTGGAGTACATGTTTATCATATCAGAGGCACCCTTCTCCATAGATATACCAGACCCACGTACCATCTCAGCACCCTGCTGGGCTAACTGTAACATCTCACTTGTACCTGTCCCGGTGGCTTGTCCAACCTGGGCAGCTTTATTTATTAGTGCTGAAGCCTCGGCGCTCCCTGTAGCCATTCCACCCTGTATAACATCTGACATGGCCTTTAAAGCGTCCTCGGTACTTCCTTGAATAGCATACTGTACTTTTCTAAAGTTCTCTACTGTTTCCTTGGCTCTTTGCTTATATTGTTCCACTGTAGAAGTATCTAAAAATCCTCCTTGTGCACTAAATTCAGCAATAACGTCCTCTACGTCGCTTTTCCCACCTACTTCAGTTCTCACTTTGCCATCATAAGCCATATTTCTAATTGACTTGGAAGCGTCTAGTGACTCAGCATCTGTCATTTTATGACCCATATTTCTATATGTGGATTGTTGTATGAACTTAGCGAACTCTTGCATAGGTTCGGTATCTGTATCTAAAAGCTTAGTCATTTTAGCAACGGAGTAAACACCTTCTGCAACTAAAGAGGCCCCACCAGTGGCAGGTGCCGCCAGTAGGGATGCACCAAAGATTCCCCAATCAGCAAGATCTTCTTTACCTTCATCCCACTTTTGACCCATAGCTCTTTTATACTGACCTCGTGAGATTGGCATTTCTTTATCATAACCCATTCCCATCTTCTCGCCAAAAAAGCTTTTTATAGTACCATAATCTTTTAATGGTTCTACTCCCCTAGACATCTGCTGTAGCTGATAGTCACTCTGGTGAGCATATCTTGGAGGGCTTACAAGACCTTGTTGGTACATGTCATCCCTAAATTTTTGAAACCCCAGTCTCCCAGACTCCATAGACTGCATGAAGAAGTCCCTGCCGCCAACAACCTCCTGCTGGAAGTTATTAGCAGTACTCATTGCCGATTCAGCAAAGCTAGCTATCCCAGCAGTTAGCGGATCAGTTGGTAGGTTCTTTCCCATTTCAGAAAAAGACATAGAACCCATAGCTTGGTCAAGCTGTTGCTTTACACTAGCTAGTTGTGTTGCAAGATCTGATTGATCTATCTCGACTCTATACCGCAGGGTCTCTTCGGGCATTATTTACTTCCTTTTTGAGTTTTCATCAGATTATTTTTTTTATACCCTTATGTTCAGCTTTATTACCTATATTCAGCTTTGTTAAATCAAGATCCATTAGCTTGTCAAGGTCGTCAGATGCTTTAGCAACAGCCTTATCTCTATCTCCAGTAGCACTAGGGTCTCTAAGGTCATCATATATCTGTAAAAGTTTATTGAATCCCTCTACTGACTCTGCATCAGAGTTATCTAGCTTAGCCCCTTTAAATCCTATAAGTGTGCGCAAATGGTCAACTGCCTCCTCATATTCTAAGGTTTGTAAAAGAGCGGCTTCTGTCATAGAGCCTTTTATATCGCCAACGTCGATGCCTCTTAGCATCAGTTTAAGTCTTAGGAAGTTGACGGGATGTCGAAAAAACTTTTATCAAGCTCCGACCCCCGAGAAACAGCCTGCAGCTTTTCCTGGAATTCATTATAGCAAGCTATAAGAGAATCCTGGACTACTCCTGGCAGCGTTTTAAGGAAAGCTTCTTTCTTCTCGAAAGGCCACTCCCTTAAATCTTTATCATTATAATATATAATAGCCATGGCTATTAGGCGCAAAGAGTACACGTGCATTACATATGCCGCAGACCCGTCAATACTTGGCATCATCTGCTCAAGCTCTAATTGGTCCTCAGTACGAAGGCTCTTAAACATCACTTTCAATTTCCCTTGAAGAAGATCCTTGCCATAAGTGGCTTGTCCTTTAAAGACCAGATCCTCTATTAGACGGTCTTTCTCTTCTTGAGTGACCTCTATAATTTTTTTCTTTGTTGTTTCTTTTGTAGTAGTCATAATATATTTGGTTTAATTATAATATAGTATTGAAGTTAGTAGAAGTCAAGTGAATATTGGATATTTTATGGCATAAGAAAAATAAGTTAAAGCTAGACATATAGCATATTTTGTGCTATATTACCAATATAATTATGATAACACTAAATTCAAAAGCACATATAGATAAAAAAGATTTAACTTCTGAGGAGTTAAATAAAATAAAAACGAAGTTCACACTATCCAATCCTTTATTTTTTAAGATGGAAAGTATGGGCAAGCCTACGTGGGCTACACCTAAGCATCTCAGATACTATGAGGAAACAGAACATACTATATCTATTCCACTTGGTGGAGCTGATTCACTTGGCAGCTTATTCAAAATGGATAAGTTCAAGCTACAGGATAATAGGTTCTCAAATCCAGAGAGTATAGATATTAATTTTAATGGGGAGCTAAGAGATTACCAGCAAGAGGCAAGTGACGCAATAATGTCACGGTCAATTGGTACTGTACAAGCTACCACAGGCGCAGGTAAAACTGTGATAGCTATACACGCTATCTGTGAAAGAAAGCAACCAACTCTATTTTTAGTTAACACTATAGAACTTGCAAATCAATTTAAACAGAGACTATTACAGTTCTCTGACATAGACGAAGACGACATCGGCCTTATAGGTAACGGTAAATACGAAATACGAAAAGTGTCAGTAGGAATACTACAGACCATGACGAAACTTGACGACGAGAAAATTGACGAAATAAATAATTATTTTGGCCAAGTTTTTGTTGATGAAGTTCATATAGTACCTGCTAGCTCATTTTTTGCAGTCCTAAGTAAACTAACACAAAAGCATCGGTTCGGGATAACGGCTACGCCGTTCAGAGCTGATGGCCTAACTGATGTCATCCTTTTTACCTCAGGATCTATTATACACAAGGTAGACCCTAAAAGGGCAGAGGCACATCTAATAATACCTGAAGTCGAGTACATTATGACTGATTATAAATTTCCATTGTTTGATACCTCTGAGCATGCGATCATGCTATCTGACATGGCAACAGATAAAATAAGAAATAAATTAATAATTGATAAGTATCATGAAGTAGGAATAAAGAGACAATCAGTATTTATTAGTCACAGGGTTAGCCAACTAGAGGAGCTGGCCAAAGAGATACCAGGGTGCGCCATACTAACAAGTAAGTTAAGTAAGAAGAAGCGTGCAGAGATAATGGAGAGGTTGCAAAATAATGAATTAAAAGCTGTACTAACAACGTACGGACTATTCTCCACTGGTATAGATATAGGTACACTTGAAGTAGTATACATGTGTACACCAATGAGGTCTCCACGGTGGGTTATACAGACCGTGGGAAGACTAAAAAGAAAAGCGGAAGGCAAGGAGACAGCATTAGTAGTAGACTTCGTAGATAAACGGGTCGAGATGTTAAAGAGACAATACTATGCCAGACGCCAAACTTGGAAGAAAATTAGAAACCAGGAAATATAATGGATACAGTAAAAACATTATCCAAAGATCAAGGAATGGTAGCAGAGTGGGAAAAACGCACATACAATAATGGTATATATTATGTGAATCATAGCGGTATGATGTGTCAGCTCCCAGATCAACTAGAAGCCATAGCCGACATAAGGGCCGAGTATCTAGAAGATATGCACCTAGGAGCCAATAATGGACGTAGAACTTAACCCACGCCCCAATCACAAACTGCAGAGATGTTGTGGCAACTGTAAATATTACAGGGCAAGATTAACAACAACTAAGAAAGGTAGATGCACTTTACCTGAAGGGCCAAAGATGGTACAGGCAGAATTGGTCGCTACCCCACTAGAGAAGTTTGCCAAGACCCATACACATTGTTATTGTGATAATCATCAATGGAAGGGAAGGGCTGCACTAAGAGACGGTCTAGTATACGCAGGAGTAGATAGCAATGAATTTCGCTAAAAAACTAATAGATGGGATAGTGAATTTAGGGGAAGATGCCTACTTCTCAAAAGGAACCGCAAGAGGAATACTGCTTGGTGGGAAAGGGCAGAAGAAGATCCACATATCAACGTCAGCCAGTCTATCACAAATACGTGATGCTTGTAAGAAGCTAGGAGTACAGTGCAGAATAAATAATAAGATTAATGCAATGACCTTAGAGTTAATGACTAAAAATAAATATATTATTTATCCTTTTATAAAAACCACACTCAAAAATAACTATGCAGTTAGAAAATATTCTAAGGACTATAGAGACGCCCAGAAAAGTTGTGGCTTCACGGTTGGCTCGTTCATGGTATCAGACGAGGTTAAGAAGAGCTATAAAAGCATCCCACACTCGTTCAAAGACCTCAACTCAAAACTAATCAGACTTAATGGGGACCCGCATTCAAAAATAACAGAGAATAGAATGTTCTTGCTTGAGGCTGGGGTCTTACAGGCTGAACTTGGTAATGATTGGCAGATAGAACATAAAACATATGAGGCAATTCAAGAGCGTTCCCTAGAGGTCGCCATCGTCTCAGCAGAAGCTATACGGAAGACTATGACTTATCTAATAGAAGAAACTGATAGACCTAGTCTAGCATTCAGATTCTATAAAAATACAGGCATACTCCAAGAGATAATGCCAGAGCTTTTACGAGGTGTAGGTTTAGCACAATCCAACAAGTCCAGTACTTTAGATTTGTTCAACCACATCATGTATGCACTCGATAGTGTAGATAGGTCTCAGACGAACTACGTTGCACTCAGGTGGGCGTGTATCTTCCATGACATAGCCAAGCCTTACACGAAGAGTTTCGACCCTAAAGGCAATGTCCATTTCTATGGGCATGATAAGATCGGAGCCATTTTTGCAACTCGATGGATGGAGAAATATAAGTTTGATAAAGCATTAACTGCTAAAGTTAATACAATATGTAGACATCATTTGTTTGATGCATCTCCCAGATTAGAGACTGCCGGAATAAAAAGATTAATTAAAAGAATAGGTAAAGATCACATCTTCGATTTGCTAGACATGAGGATAGCAGACAGGTATGGGACAGGTCGCCCCGACATCTCTATGAAAAAGATAGAGGTTTTAAGAAGAAAAGTCGACAATATTTTAAAATCTTCTTGATTAATCACACAAAATGTATTACATTAAAATATGATAGAAATTTTAATAGCAATACTTGCCGTACTAGGCATGATAAGTGGCACGATGTATTACGCATTCCAAATGAAGAAGCAGCGTGACCAGAAAGTAAAAGATTACTCAAAACTGCTATCTCAAAAGAAGTCCTCAGAGATAGTTCTTGGACAAGTAGCTGAAAAGCTAGTCCCGTTCACAGAACTATTTGATCATGACCCACAGAAAGCGAGTTTCCTTGGAAACCCAATTGACTTTGTTGTGTTCAATGAAGATGAGATAGTATTCATAGAAGTTAAGTCTGGCAACAGCAAGCTTACTTCTAAGCAGCGCAAGATCAAAAAGCTTGTTGAGAGCAAGAAAGTGCGTTGGGAAGAAATCAAAATTAAACCAAACTAAACAGAATGGCGATTACACTACCATTAGATGTAGACGTTTTTAAGAAGCTATTTGTAAATAGGGAAGATATTTATAGTGTCCAGGACCACAATGGTGCCGGATACCATAAAGTCAGTCGCCCTCTTACAAAGCAGCTACTAAAAGACCATATGCTTGGGAAGCAAACCATAGGCCTATACCAGCTAAAAAATAACATGGTTAAGTGGGCCCTTATTGATATAGATATTAATAAAGAGGTGTGGAGTAAACCTGGGTTTAAAATAGAAGATTGGGCTGACAGGGTTAAGAAGCAGGCCGATATTGTAAAAGGGATATTAAGCGATAGGGACATAGTTGGCTATCGTGAGAATTCAGGATTTAAAGGTGAGCATGTTTGGGTATTTTTTGACCAACCAATCTCAGCTGAAAAAGTCAAAAACGTGTTTGATTCATTATTCAAACCAATGGAGATGGTAGATGAGGGTATGCATATTGAGATTTTTCCAAAGCAATCGCATGCTACTGATACTGGACCAGGTAGCCTAGTAAAGGCACCACTAGGGAAGCACCAACGTAGTGGCAAGTTCTCAAAGTTTATAGATGATGTAAGTGACATTAAGTTCTGCTCAGCTGATAAGCTTAAAGGGGCTGCTAACGAGTTCGATGCTATCTTTCAAGGGTGTAGTGCTCTCAGGGAGCTAAGAGATGAGAGTATACATTCAGAACACTTGGGAAACGAGGAGAGACTGTGGTTAGGATATATATTTGCTAACCTAGGAGAAGAGGGACTGGACTATATTGATAAACAGGTATTTTCCAAATTGAGTGACTACGACCCGGTGAAAACTAAATACCACCTTAAGACGATACAATCAAAATACAAGCCTGTTACTTGTAAAACATTGCAAGAGCGCGGCGTATGCCCAGCTCAGTGCCAAGCTATTGGAAACAGTAAGAGCCCAATAGCGTTTTACTTTAAGCAAAAAGGCCAACAGACGGAAGACGAGATAAAGTTCATAAATAAATTAGATGATTTAGTTATGAAAGGTAACAAGTACTATGAGTATAAAGGGGACAGTCAGATTCCAGAACTGCTCGCCAACTTCACGTTGAATCTATACGAGCAGATACACATAGACAATGGTAAAGAGGAAAGGACTGTTTACCGTGGGGAGATACTAACTGACGAGGGTAAGCACGATATTGAAATGAAGAACGAGCATTACTCGGATAATCAGAAATTTGCAGCAGCCTTATATGGCGTACTAGGTAACAGCGGTACATATATAGGTGACCCTGCTAAAATAAGACACGTATCAAACAAATACTCCAAAACAAATAGAATTACTATTAAGAAAATATTCGGTTATAACGACGAACATACTAAATACTATTCCCCGTCAGTGCTTGTCACGGCAGACGGCGTAGTTCCTAATGATGAACTTATAATTGATTTAGAGGGTGAAGGTCAGTCAGAGCTATTAGATTTACAAATAATGACCGACAAGAAGTTTGAAGATCTTAAAGAACATATTAAGAATGACTTACTCGGCTTAGCTGACGCTACTGTAACACATACGTCACTAGGTCATGCCCTGCTTCCTATAATTGAGCCTTTTGTTGATAAGGATGATAAGAGTAAGTATGCCTACTTCCTTAGAGGGCAGTCAGGAACTGGGAAATCATTCTTGATGAAAGCTTTGCAGAATTTCTACGGGTTCTTCCCAGAGGATGTAGCAACTTGGGGATCAACCCCATTCGCCCTGCAGAGGTTAGGATACTTCTTTAAAGATACCATGTATTTAGTTGATGATTTCAAGTTAGCTAATATTACAAACCACACAGCCATGCTACAGATTCTTCAGAATTACTCAGATACTACTGCAAGAGCTAGACTTCAATCGTCTGGTGATGCAATGGGGGCATCATGGGTTATTAGAGGTACCCTAGCCATCACTGGTGAGGATACAATCTCAGGGGAAGCATCTAACATTGCTCGTATGATTACAGTTGAGTATCCATCATCTAAGAGAGATTTAGATAAGGGTGACAGAGTTAAAAGAGCGAGGGAATATTATAGTGGTTTCACTGCTAGATATATTCAGTACATCTTGAATAAAGACAAAGATGAAATATCTGACAAACGTCAGGCGTATCTGAAGGAATTTTTCAAGGTAGTTGAGGGTCAAGCTAACGATGTTCGTATTGCTAGAAACATAGCAATACTAATGACTAGCTACGATTATGTAGCACATTTCTTATGGAATAAGAAAGAAGCTGAGGCGAATATAGCTATGATTAAAGAGTTCTTAAATGGGCTTTTGGTAGACGTGATGGATAGTACTAAGTCCGAGAAGTCTTCACATAGGTTCTGGGAATATATGCAGGAGTTCATTGCTGCAGATAAGCTACAGATAGCACCAGATGCAAGTGCAAACGTGTATGAACCCAACAGCAATAAAAGAGGCGCTATAATTGGATTTAAGTCAGGGTCAACCACATGGCTTATAAAGAACATAGCATATAATGAAGTACAGAAATTATTAAGACAAAGTGGCGAACCACTGAAACACGGACTGAAATCTATTATGCATGATCTAGAAATGGATGGCATGATTGATAGTGCTGCTACTGTTTCCCGGAGATTTAATGGGAAGAATGTAAGGGTAATCCGTGTTGAATTTGATGAGCTAGATTTAGTTGAGTAGAACTTAGGAGAATCATGTGATAAAAACAAATATCTTAGCTAGCAGTAGCGAAGGAAATTGCACTCACGTCTCTACAGACAAGGCCAGTATTATAATAGATGCTGGCCTTTCTGCAAAGAAGGTCTTCGAACTATCTGGAGAAAACGAGTTTGACGCTATATTTATAAGTCATGAACATGGAGACCATGTAAAGGGATTGGGGCCGTTAGGGCGCAAGACTGGAGCTACAATCTATGTTCACGAGCTAGTATATGATAAGTTAGAGTCAAAGCTTAATGATTGTGAAGTAAAATTGTGGATGCCCGGAGAGGAGATTGCCATAGGCGATCTTAAAATAAATAACTTTAGCACTAGACATGACTCTGTATATTCTTATGGATTTACAGTAGCTCAGGAAGGTGGAAAGAAGTTAGGGTATCTTACAGACACAGGGAGTTGGACTAAATTAATGGGTAATCATCTTAAAGGTTGCGATGGGTATATTATCGAAGCTGATTATGACCACGACACATTAATGAATTACGACGACTACGATGAGTATCTAAGAGAGAGGATATCATCTAATTGGGGACACTTGAGTAATGACCAAACTATGGAGCTACTGGAATATTTAAGTCCAGCTGCACCTGACTTTATAGTCTTTGCACACTTAAGCCCTAGAACAAATACACACAAGCTAGTATTAGATGCTGCTAAGAAGAAATTCCCTACGTGGGATGAAGCAGTATTTGACATAGCGCCCACAGGAAGAATACTGGAACTATAATGGAGATTTACGTAAGCGTAAAATCTAAAGTGTTTATTATAACGAATGATGGGCAAATCAGAAAGCCAGATATCAGCGAAGTAGAACTTTCCGACAGTAATGTTGGGAGTGAGTTATATTTTGAAGGCACAATTACTGATGAGAAAATCACAAAGTGCCGATGCAACGATGATGAGATTATTCTGGAAAAGACGAAAGACGACGTAATGAAAATTAGTACAGCGTACAATGTTAATACGAGTACGTATAGCTCTGTATTGGGGCTGGCGCTGCAAGGAAACTATAAATTATTGATTAACAGATGTGAAGGATTGAGCGATATGTACGAACTAGATAAAATAGTTGAGTCTTATATGCAATCTTTTAAAAAAAGTACTTGATTATCACCTCAAAACATACTATATTAAAGTAACATAACCAATTAACAAAGTATGAAAATTATAGGGTATGACATTGAGACTGTACCACAAGAAAACCTATCCAAATCACAAGCAGAGTTCTTAGAAACTAAACTTATAGCGGCTAGGTCAAAAGCAACGGAATCATATTCGGAAGAGGAAACTCGCAGTAAGATCATGGGTACTAGCCCTTACCTAGGCAAGATTGTTTGTATAAGTCTTGGCGAAGTAACAGGTAGTAAAATCCAGGCCGAGTCTTATACTGGTGATGAGAAAGAATTACTTAGAAACTTTTGGAACATGGTAGGACAAATACCACAAGCAACGACTTGGGTCTCGTTTAACGGACTTAAATTCGATGTGAACTTTATTCTAATGAGAAGTTTGCACCACAAGCTAGTTCCAACTAATAGATCATTTGTAAATACAATAAGATATAGAAAGCACCCACACTTCGATGTAATGCAGTGGATGTCTGATTGGGGATATCCTTCTCCAAATTTAGATATCGCATGTGACTTATGCGGTGTAGAGACCTCTAAGGCAGGGGCAATAAAAGCTAAGGATGTCGCGAAGGCTTTTAAAGACGGAAGAATAGAAGAGATAGCAGAATACTGTGAACAAGATGTTCGCGCTACTATTGAAGTCTATCTTCAAGTTAAAAATTACGTAAGAGATTAACCAAATAAAAAAAATGACAGAAACAACGTTGTTTAAGAAAGCAACTAAAAGCGCAAGACGCCTGAAGATGTATATCTACGGAGATACTGGAACTGGCAAGACGGTAAATTGTTGCCGCTCATAAAGGAAACTTTATGATGACAATCGCGGAATTAAGCAGGAAACCTAACGCGCAAGCTAAGGCAACCCGAACCGAAGAGGATCAAAATGATTCCCAGGGGCAGAGCATAGACATTGAAAAAATATAATATGTCCACGAGGCCGCGACACCTTTTAAATGGTGAAAAGATATGCCGATACTCCAGAGAAATTTGGAGAGCTGAGATAAAAAGCTCAGCACTAACACTTGAACAGCGCTACATTTTCCAAAGCCTGCTGTGATTGATACAGAGCGTGGGACTAACCATTATGGTAAAATCTTCGACTTTGATGTTTCATACACAGCTAATTTCGGAGATGTCGATAAAGCAGTAGATGCATTATTACAAGATTCAATGGGGTACAAAACACTTGTTATAGACCCCTTTTCAAATATATGGGATAGAATGATTGAAGCACATCAAACATTCTTAAGAAAGAAAAAAGGTAATCCCACCTATGAGATAACTGGTTTAGATTACAGACCATTAAAATCTGCCTTGAAGAAATTCGTTGGTAAGCTTAATGACCTTGATATGAATGTAGTTATGACAGCTAAATCTAAAACACTATACTCCAATGAAGCCGGAGATTTTATGAAGGCAATTGGTACAGTTCCTGATGGTCATAAAGATCTTCCAGGAATGTTTGATGTTGTTTTAGAAATAATTGTAGATCAAGCAACAGGTAAAAGAACAGCTAGGGTTTATAAGGATAGAACTAATACCTTACCTAGAGAATTTGATTTTAGTTATGAAAAGATGGCAGAGCACTTCGGTATTGAAGATCTTGAAAGAGAGCCTGTAAGTTTCGACCCAGCATATAAAAACCTATCTGGAAGAAACACACTAGTTTCTCATAACAAAGAAGAAATTCAGACAGCTGGGGTAGACTCAGACCAGTTAGCAAAACTAGAAATAATTATGAGTAAAGAGGATCAGGTAAGTGTAATGGAAAAATTACAAGGTGACTTCGGAGTCGCAAGTTTCCTAGATCTTAGAAATGATGAAGCAGCATTGTTCATCGCAGAAATAACAACCAAGAAAAAATAATGAGTGAAATGTTAGATTTTGGGAATCTCCCATCAAATGATTTCGAGGCTATGCCCGATGATAGATATAACGTAGAATTGATTGAAGCCAAAATGGGCCTGTCCAAAGCAAACAACAAAAAAATCATTTGTCAGTTTGCAGTAACTGACGGTGAGTTCGCAAAACGCAGACTCTGGAATGATTTCTCATTAGTACCTTCAGCACAATTTATGCTTAAGATTTATTTTGAAGCAGCTGGACTGGAGACCGATAAGAAACTAGAGCTGGATGATATCCCAGAACTTATTCAAGGAAGTAAGTGTAGCGTATTCCTTAAGAACGGCAACTATAATGGCAAGCCTAGTACTAACCTGGAGAACTGGGCAGAAACCCAATCCGAAGGTGGAGAAACAAGCTACTTCGACGCAAAATAAGCTTTAAAGCAGGCAATCCAACTAGGCCTCGGGAGACCGGGGCCTTTGTTGTCTCAACCAGGATAAATATGGAACAGATAGTAATTACAGTCATAGAGAACCCACAAAATATTGACCTAGTTAAGCTAGATATGATTAAGAGTATTAAGAACAAGATGTTAGACCTTGGTATCTTTGTCACCGTGGATATTAAGAAAGCATAATGAGTACTCAGGCTAACAGAGGTAAGAAGCTAGAGAAGATGTTAAACGCTCAAAACCTTATCTATAGAAAGAGGGGGTTAGCAGTTATATATAATCTTCCCTTGCCAGTAGCCATAACCAATATGGGGCCTATACCAATAAGTACTCCAACAGATTATATTGGCAGCATAGGTCCTTATGGACAAGCTGTCGCATTCGACGCTAAAGAAACTAAGAATAAAACTAGCTTTCCATTAGCCAACATACACGATCACCAGCTTAATTTTTTAACTTTGTTTGAGAAAACTGGTGGCAGGTCTGGGTTTTTAATATGGTT
>Ga0307989_1000869_pt1 | contig 17764 bp, 10 predicted proteins | sample EllFjometagen185_FD_203164 | JGI IMG/M metagenome (GOLD analysis project Ga0307989, IMG submission 203164) | Marine microbial communities from Ellis Fjord, Antarctic Ocean - #185 | ecosystem: Environmental > Aquatic > Marine > Unclassified | place: Southern Ocean | collected 2014-10-08
CGTTAAAAATGCCTGTGATAAAAAATTGGTAAAAATTAATGGAAAGATTGCAAAAGCAAGTGCAATGATAGTAGATAACGACATAATAGACTTCGAACTTTACGGTTATTTTAATAAAATAAAAATTACAGAAGTACCTAAAGGAAATGTTTCTAAAGCAAAAGCACCAGAATTTTATGAGATATTAGAAAGAGAAAAATTGGAATTATTATAAATCCTCGTAAATGAATTCGAATAAAAAAAGCGTCCGAATTCATTCGGACGCTTTTTAAGATTAACAAATATTACTCGTCGTAATTTTCCATCTCACTTTGCAAATCACCAAAAGCTTGAGAAGCTTTAAATTGATTGTATAAGGCTTCTTCATTTTTGATCTGACCCATAAGATTTTTATTAACTGCTTCTTTAGGAACGCTTACACGTACAAATGTTTGGAAACGATTATCATCAGTAATAATAGTTTCCTGCTTAGATACCAATACCTTTGCAAATTTTGCTTTAGCAACAGCTTTTACAACTTTACTGGTAAGAGCAAGAACCTGAGGATTTTCTACACCAGCTTCTTCTTCATAGTTTTTAACCATACCCTTTACATAAGTTTCTACATATTGAGCTGCTTGCAACATTGCATTTGCATAAGCTGCATCGTAAGATGAATTTTGTGAAACTTTAGTTGCCATTCCGTAAGTTTGAACGTACTCGGCATTACCTTGATCTTGCCACCATTCTGGATAGTAAAGTTTCTTAACACCTTTACCTCCACCTTTTCCACAAGCAGTAACAAGAAGCATTACAACAACTAATACTGCTAAGATCTTTAATAATTTCATATTCCCTCCTCCATTTTTTTATTTTTCAGTGGATGCTTTCTGCATCCTTCACAAATTTAATTTTATTTATAGGAATAATCTCATGTTTTTCATTAATTTTGAAAACGTGCCAACAATTGCCCCGAAAATTTATAGGAACTTCAAAACTGGCAAGTAATTTATTTTGACCATATACAAAAACCTGCGAATTACTTCTTGAAAGCTTTTTGCTTCGTTTACTATCTCTATTTGTATAATCATGTACTGAGTAACTATAGCTACCAACTGCAGGTTTATAAATGGTAACTGTCTCAGGACCATATCTATCCATATCATCTCTATCTAAAAAATCTTTTCCACCAATTGGATATTTGTTCCTATACCATATATGGAAGTCTCCACCATCTGGGTTGGGACCAGAAAGATGCGCATCGAGATCCCTTGGTCTACTTCCCCAGGTTAGTACGATACGAAACTCTTTGATCTGTGGTGAAAGAGCACATACGATCTCTCTTGGAGTTTCATCTGCTCCCATCCGGACATTTGCATTAGTGCTAATGTATCCCTCTCTTGATATATTGAGTTTGTACTGTCCAATCTCAGATTCGAATATAAAAATTCCAGTTTCATCTGTTAAAGCTTTTCTGGTTTGTTTCATATAATCTGTAATACTTATTAATGCATCTTTTAGTGGTTCACCTGTTACAGCATCAACTATTCTTCCAACAATAATTCTTGATTTTGGATAATATTTAATCTCACGATCAACTGCACCGCTTGATGCATCTAGTGTAAAGATCTTACAAGCCAAGCCTGCACCTTGTGGAACTTTGATAAGATCTAATAGGGTTCCGTCCTTAAAAACAGATATCATTGGTTTGCTCATGCTTATCAAATTAGGATCATCATTCATATCATCATCGGCAAATTTGTCTTTTATCCAGAATGTAAAAAAGCCTTCATTACTTTTTATCTTAAATACTTGCTGCGCATCTGTAGACATACCTTCTCCCACAGATACCAATTTGCCTTCCAAAGCTTCTGCTGCTCCACCCCCACTCAAAAAGGCATGATCTTCACCAATTGAACCACTGAGAAACCCGTTACATTCACCTTCGAATTCATCCCAACTTAGATTTATTTGATATTCAACAGCAACAAGAATGCAATTAATTAGTATTAAAAACAATATAAATTTTAATTTCATTTTTTCTCCTGCACAGAAAAAGGTATTTTGAAACAACCTCGTCAAGATAAAATTGTTAAACACTTTAGGTAAATCCTACAGATCAATATCCTCTTCATAATTACCAATCACATTTTCTACTCTAATAATTTGAATGAAACCAACACCCTTTTTATCAAGATCAATTCCATTTTCCTTTAAAAGTTCAGCCAATATATTAGCGGTATTTTTATTTTCTACATGAGCTAAAATAACATTTGATTCCTTACTTTTACCTTGAGCCATATAACTTAATCCAGCAAAAACAGGCATTTCATATGCCAACTTTCTAGCCATCGAAGTAGTATCTAAAATTGATGCATTCGTAATTCCGATTTCTATCATTGAATTCATAACTTCATCTGTATTGTTGATATTGTTTAAAGTTAAAATCAACAAATATTTCTCTTTTTCTTCTGAACTTACAACTTCGTCATCATACTTATTTAAAATTGAAATCACTTCATCTTGTGTTTTACAAATTAAAAGAGCTTCTCTGAATTTCTTCTTCTTCAATAATCTATTTGATTGAGCTAAAAGCTGCAAATATTCTTTATTCTGGTTCTCTGTACATCCAAAGAAAAAGATTATCTTGGCAGGTCCCATTTCCTCATTTTGGTAATCAATCCCATTTGTAAAAATTATTATGGACATAAATAATTTTTCAACTGAGTTACTTCTAGCATGAGGAAGTGCAATACCTGGGATAAGTTCTGTATTCGCCATCTCTTCTCTGGCATTTAAAGCTTTAAGAAATTGCTTTTGATTAATTATATAATCATGGTTATATACATGATTAGCCATTGCCTCAAACAACTCTTTTTTGTTGTTGACTTCAGGATTTATAATAATCAAATTCTTATCAATAATATTTTTCCACATAAACCTACTCCCTTATAAAATTAATACTAAGCTTCCATTAAAATGAACTTTTCTGTAACTTAACAAAACCAAATTTCAATAGAAGCGGCGTTATCAATGCACTCACAATCACCAATAATATTGTTGCCGATAGTATATCAGTTGAAATCACACCCTTTACGAGAGCCATATTCGCAACAATCAATGCTACTTCCCCACGGGGGATCATTCCTGTTCCAATACGAAACGAACGTACAATATCAAATTTAGTTAATCTTGCACCCAAACCACTACCAATCATTTTACCCAAGACAGCGAATAAGATGAAAAGAATTAGAAATCCCGGTGCTGCTTCAATTTCAAACAGATCGAATTGTAAACCTATACTAACAAAAAAGACATCAACAAAAAAAGATTTTCCAATATTTGAAATACCAGCATGAACCGCATTTTTGTGATGTGTTTGTCCCAGAAAGAGACCTGCAAAATATGCTCCGGTAATAGCCGCAAGTCCTGCCATCTCTGCTAACCAAGAATAAAGCAAGACTACAGCTATCGCTAATGATATTACTACATTTTCCAATAAAATTTTCTTAAGGTTCAAGAAAAACGGCTGAAGTATGAAAATACTAATTAAAAATACTGCAACGAAAAAACCAATTATTTTGATTATTGAAATAGTAAAACCCGGTCCTGATTCTCCCGCACCTGATGTAAGACCAAAAATAAAAGTTAAAAGTAAAATTCCTACAATATCATCAATAATTGCTGAGTTAACAATGCATCTACCTTCGATACCCTTAAGCTTTCCAAGATCCAAAAGCGTAATAACACTAACACTTACGCTTGTTGCAGTAAAAATTACTCCAACTATCAATGCCTGCGATACATTATGATTTACAAAATAGATGAGTCCAAATCCTAATGCGAATGGTAATAATATACCGCCAAGTGCAGGTAAGAATGCCTGTTTAGAATCTTGCTTTATCTGTTTGATATTCGTTTCTAATCCAGCTTCAAAAAGTAGGAAAAGAACACCTACTTTTGCTATCCAGTTTATTACTTCGTCTGGCTCAATAAAATGAAATAATGTAGGTCCTAAAATTATTCCAAGTAATAGCATGCCAACAACCGGTGGTTGTTTGAGTTTCCTAGCAATTGCTCCAAGTATTTTAGAGAAGAATATAATAATCGCCAAATGAAGCAGTATATGATTTTCCATTATTTATTTAAGGTATTCTGTTGATCAAGATGCTGTTTGTAAGTTTGATTGAATTCATGCCTTCCACTACCGTTAGCAAAGAAAAAAAAATAATCGGTTTCAGCAGGTTCAAGTACAGCTTGTATTGCACTAATAGCTGGGCTACAAATTGGTGATGGTGGCAAACCAAAATTCTTATATGTATTATATGGTGAATCAATTTTAAGATCTCTATAATATATTTTTTTCCTAATTTTACCTTGTAACTCAAGAGCATACGCGACAGTTGGATCTGCTTGGAGTTTATATTTATATTTTATCCTATTTAGGTACACACTTGCAATTTTTGTTTGTTCATCTCTAAATCTTGCTTCACGTTCCACAATAGATGCAAGCACAAGTGTTTCGTAAAAATCCAGACCTCTATTGGGAACGAAATCGAAGTTTTGTGTTTGTGAAAAAAATTCTTGAACTAATATCCTTATAATATATTGTTCACTAACTTCATATGGAAAATGATATGTCTCAGGGTAGAGGAAACCTTCTAGAGAATGAATGGGAAATCCTGTCAATTTTCTAGCAAATAGAGAATCATTACAAAGGGTTACAAATTTATCTTGATCTACAAAGCCATATTGTGATAGAATATTGGCTGTTTTCTTTACTGTTAAACCTTCTGGTATAGTTACTTTACGAAGAACAACTTTACCCAACTCTAAAACTTTCACAACATCGGGAATTGATAATTTTCCGGAAAAATGGTACTTTCCAAAACTTAAAGTCTTATCGATATCAAATAACTTTACATACAGGTAGAATATTTGCTCACCGCGAATTATGTTCTTATTATATAGTACTTTCGCTATATTTTTTGCTGATTCACCTTTAGGGATATCAATAATAACTTCATTAACTTTTTTGGGCAAAAATGTTAGTGTTACAGTAATAGAAACAGCAATCACTACCACTATCAAGAATACAATAATTATTTTAGGAGTCGTATTCATTCTTGCTCTTCCATATAACTTTTTAATATAATTGAGGCGGCCACTTTATCTATAACTTTCCTGCTCTCTGCTATTGTATATCCCATTTGTTTAAGCTCTTCATTTGCTTCAACAGATGTATATCTTTCATCCCAGAATATTATCGGAATTTGGATTTTACTCTTTAGTATTTCGAAAAATTCACGTACTTCCAAAGTCTTTTTTGTATCCTCTCCAGAAAGGTTTTGAGGTAAACCTAAGATAATCTTTTCGACTTCTTCATTTTTTATTATTCTACTAATTTCAGAGAATGTGTCTTCATTATTAGGGATCACCTTATATGGTTGAGCAATTATTTGAAGTGGATCACTAAGTGCTATTCCAATTCTCACATCACCAAAGTCTATTCCCATCAATCTAAATAAAGCCATAATATATAATTACAAAGTAAACAAAGTAGACAAAGTAAATAAAGTAGACAAAACTATTTACCTTGGGAATGTATCCTCAGCTTCATAAGTTTTTATCTATAACTTCTACTTTACTCTGAAGTAGGTTAATTTTATCTATTTTTAATTGTATCTCTTGAAATTTGGAAAATTTTTGTATATTGGAAGTTGCAAAATCACCAATCTCTAATTTATTATCTCTTATTTGACCTCTTAAGTTGCTGATTTGTAGTTTTATTGTAGAAACCTTGCTAATCTCTTCTATATTGCTAAAAACTTTTAATATAGCTGTTTTTGTTTCTTTTTTTACATCTTCAAAAAAAGATTTATTGTCCAAATTTTCCTCCTATCGAGTTTTGAATTTTCAATTAATTGATTTTTTGTCAATTGTTAAATAATATATCAAAATGGCTAATTTCAAAAATTCAAATATTAATAACTTTTTTACAGTATTGGCTTCATTATTGCTGTGTTATTTATTAAATAAATTAAAATCGAGGAGATAAAGATGAAGAAAAGACTATTAATATTTATTTTTGCTTTAATGGGAATTGCATTATTTGCGAATATAAACTCAATCGACCTATCGTCTTCAAGCACACAATTAGAGCTTCTTAGGAGCAATGATAATGGCTTGCAGATGAAACTGAACATGGATGAAATATCATCTTTTGATGTAGCAACAGATGAAGGTAATTTTTCTCAAATCAGTATCCAGAGTTTTACTCACTCAAACATTATTGGGTCACCAAAACTTCCAATAATCAGAAAGATAATCTCTGTTCCTTATGGAGCTGAAGTTGTAGCTCAAGCTTTAAATTATGAGACTGAACTGATTAAACTGCAAGATTTTGGGATTAACAATCTACTAATGCCTGCTCAGTTACCTGTTTCCAAAAGTGCAGATCCATCTGATGCAATTTTTAGTTTTAAACAAGAAGCCTATTCCAAAGATCAATTCATTTCTAACGATCTTGTTTCCGTAGAAGAGTTAGGCATAATGCGCGGAGTAAGATTATTTGTTATAGAAATTGCTCCAATTCAATATAATCCAGTTGAAGGAACTATTCTAGTTTGTAACAATATTGATATCAAAGTTGATTTCATTGGTGGGGATTATGCAACAACTCAATGGGAAAGAGCCAGAACTCAATCACCATATTTTGAAGCAACTTTTGCGAACTCTGTTATTAATTATTCTCCAACACTTAATAGAGACCAAATTACTCAATATCCAATAAAGTATGTAGTTATTTCTGATCCGATGTTTGAAGCACAACTTCAACCTTTTATAGAGTGGAAAACAGAAAAAGGATTTGATGTTATTGAAGCATACACTGATGATCCAAACGTTGGGAACACAATGAATTCCATAAAAAGTTATCTACAAGGTCTTTATGATGCTGGAACTCCAGAAGATCCTGCACCCTCTTTTGTGCTCTTTGTGGGTGACGTTGCACAAATTCCAGCTTGGGCAGGAAATACAGGTGGGCATGTAACTGACTTGGATTATGTTAAGTTAGACGGAGCTGATTACGTTGCAGATATGTATTATGGCCGTTTCTCTGCAAATAATGCAGTTGAATTACAGCCACAAATAGACAAAACTCTGGAATATGAAAAGTATGAAATGCCTGATCCTAGTTATTTGGAAGAGGTAGTAATGATAGCCGGAATGGATCCAAGCTTTGGAGCTTCACATGGAAACGGACAGGTCAACTATGGAACTACAAATTATTTTAATGCTGCTCATGGCATTTTGTCACATACTTATTTATACCCTCAGTCTGGAAGCAATTCAGCTAATATAATTCAAAATGTTAGTGATGGAGTCGGTTATATTAATTATACTGCTCACGGTAGCTCTACAAGCTGGGCAGATCCTTCCTTTACTATACCCAACATTAACGGTTTGCAGAATGAACATAAATATGGACTCGCTGTTGGAAACTGCTGCCTCACAAATAAATTTGAAGTACAGACTTGCTTTGGCGAAGCCTGGCTTCGTGCTGAAAACAAAGGCTCTATTGGCTATATAGGTGGCACAAACAGTACATATTGGGATGAAGATTATTGGTGGGGAGTTGGTGCAGGAACTGTAACCGCAAATCCTACTTATGAAAGTACGGGGCAAGGAGTTTATGATGGACTATTCCACGATCATGGTGAAGATTTCACAGACTGGTATACAACCGCAGCAGGAATGATCTTTGCTGGTAACCTAGCTGTAACCGAAGGTGGAAGTGGAATGATAAATTACTACTGGGAAATTTATTCAATTATGGGTGACCCCTCTCTTACACCTTATCTTGGTGTTCCTGCAGAGAATTTAGCCACTTATCCCAGCGTGATATTTCTTGGTTTGGATAATATACAGATCACTGCAGAGCCTTATTCTTATGTTTCATTAACGATGGATGGCGTTATCCATGGTAATGGATTTATTGATGAGACTGGTGTGATAATCCTTGACTTTGAAGCATTTGTAACTCCAGGAATAGCAAAACTTGTTATTACAAGACAAAATTACGAACCATTAATTACCGATATTGAAGTTATTCCTAACGCTGGTCCTTATGTGATCGTAAATTCATTCGAAGTTCAAGATAATAATAATAATATACCAGAATTCAATGAAACAATAACTTTAGATATCGAACTTGAAAATGTGGGAACAGATGATGCAACCGGTATTGATATTACACTTAGCACAACAAACAGTTATATTACAATCACAGATGCTGATGAGACACTTGCTCTCATTGAAGATGGAGAGATAGTTTCACTTACTGATGCATTTGTTATGGAAGTTGCTAACAATATTCCAGATCAAAGTATTGTTACCTTCACATTAGAAATGGTTGGTAATGAAGGTACATGGGATTCTCAGTTTAATATAGTTTTCAATGCGCCGTTATTTGAAGCTGGTATCATGGAAATTGTAGATTCAGGTGGAGATGGTGTACTTGATCCGGGTGAAACTGCAACAATTTCAATTCCAATTATCAACAGTGGAAATGCAACTTCAGAAGATATTGTAGCAGAACTAACTTCTTCTTCTCCAAACCTGATCACAGTTACTAATGGCACATATAATGCTGATGGACTTGATGCTGCTGAACAGACAATTGCAACTTTTGATATCGAGGTAGATGATAATGCCACAATGGGTATGATAGCAAATCTCGGTTTGATGATAAACAGTGGTGGATACTCCAGCGCTTTTCCATATTATCCTTCTATTGGACTAATTATGGAGAACTTTGAAACTGGTGATTTTTCACTCTTCGATTGGCAAATGGGTTCATTTGGCTTTGAGATAGATAATACAAATGCTTATGAAGGAACTTATTGTGCAACATCTTCTACTATTAATCATAGTCAGTCAGCTTCAATTAGTGTAACGATGGATGTACCAACTGATGGTGAGATCTCATTCTATAAAAGAGTATCATCTGAGAGTAATTGGGATTATCTGAAATTCTATATAAATAATGTAGAACAAGATGAATGGAGTGGTACCGTAGCCTGGTCACAGGAAACATATCCAGTAACAGCAGGAACTGATATTGAGTTCAAGTGGGCTTACGAGAAAGATGGTTCTGTTAGTAGTGGAAGTGATTGTGGTTGGATAGATGAGATAGTTTTTCCGGCAGCAGGTGGTGGAGATGCTCCAATTATCAGTTTGAGTACAGAAGAGATTGAATTTGGTAATGTAAACCTCAATGAAACAGCGACAGAACAGCTTACTATTTTCAATATGGGAACAGTAGAGTTGAATGGATCAATCACAGCACCAGATGGTTTTTCATCTGAGCTTACAAGTTATATAGTAGAAGCAGGTGGAAATATTGTGATAGATCTTGAGTTTACACCAACAGAAGCAATAACCTATTCAGGAAACTTGGTTATCACCAGCAACGATCCTAATCAGGCTGAAGTAATGGTTGCACTTAGTGGAACTGGAGTAGGTACAGGAAGCGGAATTGATCTTCTTCCTACAGTTACCGAACTTAATGGTAACTATCCAAATCCATTCAATCCTACAACCAAGATCAAATTCAGTTTGAAAGCTGACTCCAAAGTATTACTGAATATCTACAATGTTCGTGGTCAGAAAGTGAAGACTCTGATAAATGATAGAATGCAAGCTGGATATCATTCAATAGTTTGGGACGGACGAGATGATTCTGGTAAGAGTGTATCTAGTGGAGTATACTTCAATAATTTTGGTTCAGCTGATGAGAGTGGTGACTATACCAGTGTTAAGAAGATGATCTTATTGAAATAAGCTCACTAGCTCCCTATGTATAAACTAAAGGAGCAACTTATTTCAATAGAGTGAAATAAAAATAATTAAGGCCCGATTCAGCAATTACTGAATCGGGCTTGTTTATTGTAGAATAATATTTCTTTTTGGAACCTTTATTGCATTTATAACATAAATTAAAAATATATTAAGGAGTATTATAATGAAGAGAAGATTTATAATTATTTTAGTAAGTTTGTTTATCATGAATACGGTTCTTACGGCAACTGTTATCCAACAAGAGTTCACATTTAATGAGCCTTCCGTGAAGCAAATTGATGGATACGGTAGAATAACTATTGAGGGGTTATCCTACAATTATGAACCGGGACATCCGGAAGTTCCAATGTTACCTGTACAGATGGTTATCCCTGCAGGTGAAGAAGCTGTAAGAGTTCAAGTAAGCTATAAAACAGCTGAGGTTATTGAGGGTACATATAACATTTATCCAAATCAGACACCTTATCCAATTAGTTATAAAGGTGAAATCTCACTCGATGAACCTGCATATGAAATCTATTCTAAAAATGAATTTTATCCTACAAAATTAGTTTCTGAAGTTACAACACAATATCTTCGTGGACATTCAATTGCTATTATAAATCTCTTTCCAGTGCAATATAATCCAGTAATGCAAGAATTACTTTATCATAGTTCAATTACTGTTTCTATTGAAACACAGCAAACTGAACAGGCAATTTCTTCTTTTCAGAAATTCTATCGTGATGATATCTCAACCAAAAACAGAGTTAAGCAACTCGTTTGTAATCCGGAAGAAATATCTTCATATCCTGCCTCAAATAGAGATCGTGAAATAACTTATGATTATATCATTATCACAAGCTCTACCTATGAATCAGATTTTGCGGATTTCGTTGATTTTAAACTCAGTCAAGGCTATAATGTGTTTTTAAAAACAACTAACGACATATATTCTGAATATAGTGGATCGGATAATGCCGATAAAGTTAGAAATTTTATTATTGATGCTTATGAAACTATGGGAGCAGAATATATCCTTCTTGGTGGGGACACCGCTATAGTTCCTTATAGAGGTTTCTGGGTTAATTCTTATGGTACAGAAGATTACAATATCCCATCAGATCTATATTTCTCTGGTTTAGATAGAGTAGGAACAGGTACCGGACCTGATTGGAATACTGACGGTGACAACAAATGGGGTGAGCATGTTGAAGCTGATTATCTCAGTGAAGTTTATCTTGGTAGGATTTCCGCAGATAATTCTACAGAACTTGCTGCTGCAATCAATAAGCAAATAATGTATCAAAATAGCCCTGTTGTAGCTGACTTGGAAAAATCGCTGATGGTTGGTGAAGAGCTGAATAACTCTCCTCAAACTAATGGTGGAGACTATAAAGATGAGATCGTTAATGGTGGATATTACAATGGATATACAACTGCCGGTATTCCAAATAACTTTGAAATTGATACACTTTATGATAGAGACGGATATTGGGGCGCAAATCAACTTTTCGATAAAATGAATAGCGGATTAAACTTTTTAAATCATTTGGGACATTCAAATGTAGATTACAACATGAAACTTTATAATTATTCTGTAACTAACAACAACATTACTGTAAACGGTGTAAACCACAACTATTTCATTATTTACAGTCAAGGTTGCTTACCGGCAGCTTTTGAGCAGGACTGTATAGCAGAAAAATTTACAACTATTGAAAACGGATGTGCCGTTTTTGTTGGGAACTCACGTTATGGCTGGTATATGCCGGGTGGGACAAATTCCAGTTCTCAATTAATGGATAGAGAATTTTTTGATGCTTTATTCGGAGAAGATATTACACAAGTTGGACCAATGAATGCAGATTCTAAAGAAGATAACGTAGCTCAATGCGTAGATGATAATATAAGATGGGTATATTATGAGCTTATCTTATTGGGAGATCCATCACTAGATGTTTGGACAGAGGTACCAGAGGATATCACAGCCACATTCCCATCCAGTATTCCGGTAGGAACTTCCCAGATCGATTTCCAAACTGATGCACCTTATGCACGTTTTGGACTCATCCAAAATGGTGAGATCATTGGAAATGGAATAGCTGACGAGAATGGAAATACTTCTGTTGAACTCTATGAACCTGTAGTAACTCCAGAGACAATTTCTGTTTCTATTATTGCTCACAATAAAAATCGATTTGATTCTGAAATGCTAATTATTTCTAATGAACCATATGTTGTTTTTGAATCATATAATGTAAATGACCCATCCGGAAATAATAATTCATTTCCTGATTTTGATGAAAGCATTACTTTTGACATATCTCTTCAAAATATTGGGAATGTAACCGCTACAGATGTTTCTGCAGTTCTTTCATCTGATGATGACTATGTTACTATTACTTCTGACAATAATAATTTTGGTGATTTAGCTTCTCAACAAACAATCACTCTTTCAGATGCATTTGCTTTGGATATTGCAGATGATGTACCAGATCAACATAATGTAATGTTCACAATTGTCGCTTCCGGTGTAGGACAGAGTGATTGGACATCAAATTTTGATATAACCATTAATGCTCCTGAATTATTTACAGATTCATTTATTATTAGCGATGTAGCTGGTAATAATAATGGAATTATTGATCCAGATGAAGATGTGAACATAATAGTGAATGCAGAAAATATCGGTCATGCAAATTCTCCAATAACTTTTGTTCACCTAACTTGTGATAACGATGATGTAGTTATTGAGAATGACTTCATTGATGTAGGACAAATTGCTGCTCAAAATAATACAAACGCAGTGTTCGAAATTTCTACAGGTGCAAACATTCCAATAGGGACAAACGTAACTTTCGGGGTTTCTCTCATTTCAGGTTCTTATGATTACAGTACTTCTTTCTCAAAATCTATTGGAATAATTGTAGAAGATTTTGAAAGCGGAGACTTCAATGCGCTTCCATGGGAATTTGCTGGTAGCATGGACTGGACAATATCAGTAGGAGCTTATGAGGGAACATATTGTGCTAAATCAGGATCAATAGGAAATAATTCTACAACAAATCTTGTTTTAGAAATTGATGTTTTGTCAGATGGGGATATCAGCTTTTACAGAACAGTATCTTCTGAAGCAAATTATGACTATTTGAGATTCTATATTGACGGTAACCAATTAGATCAGTGGAGTGGTGACGTTGGATGGGAAGAAGAAACATATCCTATATCTGCTGGAACTCACACTGTTGAGTGGAGTTATTATAAGGATACAGCCGTAACCGGCGGAACTGACTGCGCTCGCATTGATAATATTACATTCCCACCACTTGAAATAGTTTTACCTCCTATTGTTAATGTGAACCCTACATTAGTTAATAAGGAATTAGGAATGAACCAGATTGGTAATGAGATAGTTGAACTTTCTAATATTGGTGGAGAGATATTGAATTATTCAATAACTCTTTCCAATTCACCGGAATGGTTAGATGCGGATCCAGTTAGCGGTAGTATAAATGCTGGAGAAATGGATGAGATAACATTAAGTTTTGACACTAACGGGCTTGAGTCTGGACAATACACATGCTCGATGGTCATTGAAAATGGAATTGGTGGTCAAACGGTTGTACCTGTTACTCTAACAGTAAATACGACGGGTGTAAATGATAATCTGCCAACAGTAACAGAACTAACTGGTAATTATCCAAATCCATTTAATCCGATAACAAATATTAAATTCAGTCTGAAAACTGAATCACAAGTATCTCTTATGATCTATAATGTTCGTGGTCAAAGAGTTAAAGCACTTATTCAAGATGAGATGCCGGCTGGATATCATTCTGTTATTTGGAATGGAACAGATGACTCTGGTAAAAATGTATCAAGTGGAGTTTATTTCTCCAAATTTGATTCTGATGATAGAAATATTGGTGGCAGATACACCAGCGTTAAAAAAGTAATCTTATTAAAATAATTCATGGAGGATATTATGAAAAATAGTAAATTAATCATTACCATATTGTTTATATTGGCTCTTAGTAGCACATCTTTATTCGCTTCAAGCGGATATATTGTAAGCTATTCTCAGCCATTGAGTGATCAGATCAATTTAGATTTTGATCTTGAAGATTATGGAATAGGGCAAACTATTAAAAATGGTGTTACTTATTCTACAATCAATTTTGAAAACAGTGTAACAACAAAGAAGAATGGATTTGCTGAACTTCCTTTCATTCATGCAGCTGTTCAGCTATCAAACACAAAAAATGTTTCTTTGGAAATTATTGCAAATGATTATGTTGAGTATCAATTAGATCATCCCTTGTTACCATCTAGGGGAACAATCTACCGTAATCAGGATCCTTCTTCAATACCTTATGAGATTTCAGAAGCGTCGATAACTGATGAGTTTTATCCTGGTAATATTGTTGAAACGATGGAACCTTTTATAATCCGCGATGTTAGAGGTAGCTTAGTTTATGTATATCCTTTCCAATATAATGCACAGAGTAATATTTTAAGAGTATATGAAAATGTAACTGTAAAACTTACTGATAACGGTTCAATTCCGATTAACCCAATTAATAATGAACCTCAAAGAATTACCAGAGCGATGAATTCACTTTATAAAACTGTTTTTGTGAACTATTCAGAAACAAGATTTGATAATGAGCTAGATGAATTCGGTTCTATTCTTGTTATTCATACACCACGTGATGCAGATGCAATAGCGCCATATATTGAGTGGAAAAGAGAAAAAGGAATTACCGTTTATGTTGAAGAAGTATCTACAGGTACAAATGTTACATCTCTTGTTAGTTCACAATATTCTAGCCATAATGATATTCTGTATGTACAACTTGTTGGTGATTGGGCAGACATCTCCGGTACAACTATAGGTGGAACTGCAACTGACCCGACATTAGGCTGTGTTGTTGGTGGTGATGTTTATCCTGATCTTATTGTTGGAAGATTTTCCGCAAGTTATGCCGATCAGGTTACTACTCAAGTAGAAAAAACGATCACTTATGAAAAGACACCTGAAATTGGTGGAGATTGGTATAGTAAGGGCTTAGGTATTGGCTCAAGTGAAGGCTCAGGAATTGGTGATGATGGCGAAGCAGATTATACTCATATTGACATAATTAAAGACGATAAACTGTTGCCATTTACTTATACTGAAGTTGCAGAAGCATATGGGAATCCTTCCATGGCTCTGGTTTCCGGCCCTGTAAATGATGGACTAACAATTATAAATTATTGTGGTCATGGTTCTACAACAAGCTGGGTAACATCCGGATTTAATAATACTTCCGTAAATAATCTTTCAAATGGAGATAAACTTCCATTTATTATTTCTGTTGCCTGCGTGAACGGAGCATTTCAAAGCGCAGAATGTTTTGCAGAAGCATGGCTGCATAAATCCGGTGGCGGCGCAGTAGGCATGTTAGCGTCTACCATTAATATGAGCTGGGATCCTCCCATGAGAGGTCAAGATTATATCAACGATCTTCTAATTGGTGGTTATGATTACAGTGCACACGCAGGACAAAATGGAATAAATACTGATGTCCAAAAAACAACATTTGGAGCTGTTTGTTTGAATGGATCTATTTTAATGGTTACAGAGGATTATAGTGGCGGTTTAAATGAAATGCAGCATTGGACAATTTTTGGCGATGCCTCACTTCAAGTAAGAACAGATACACCTGAGATACTTTCACTTTCCAATTCTGCTGTTTTAATGGGTGTAGATTTTTCTACAAATATAACAGCTGGTGGAATGCCTGCTGAGAATGCTACGGTTACATTATCACAAGACGGTGAAGCATTTTCTGGAGTTGCTAATAGTAATGGGGATGTAACTATTGTCCATGGTCTTGAAGCTGGAATTTGCACAATGGTGGTTACCGGTTTTAATACAGAAACAATTTATGATGATGCTGTTGCAGTAATTCCTCCTGGTGGTCCGTATGTATTACTTAATTCTTTTGAAACTTTCGATAATAATAATAATATACCAGAATTCAATGAAACAATAACTTTAGATATCGAACTTGAAAATGTGGGAACAGATGATGCAACCGGTATTGATATTACACTTAGCACAACAAACAGTTATATTACAATCACAGATGCTGATGAGACACTTGCTCTCATTGAAGATGGAGAGATAGTTTCACTTACTGATGCATTTGTTATGGAAGTTGCTAACAATATTCCAGATCAAAGTATTGTTACCTTCACATTAGAAATGGTTGGTAATGAAGGTACATGGGATTCTCAGTTTAATATAGTTTTCAATGCGCCGTTATTTGAAGCTGGTATCATGGAAATTGTAGATTCAGGTGGAGATGGTGTACTTGATCCGGGTGAAACTGCAACAATTTCAATTCCAATTATCAACAGTGGAAATGCAACTTCAGAAGATATTGTAGCAGAACTAACTTCTTCTTCTCCAAACCTGATCACAGTTACTAATGGCACATATAATGCTGATGGACTTGATGCTGCTGAACAGACAATTGCAACTTTTGATATCGAGGTAGATGATAATGCCACAATGGGTATGATAGCAAATCTCGGTTTGATGATAAACAGTGGTGGATACTCCAGCGCTTTTCCATATTATCCTTCTATTGGACTAATTATGGAGAACTTTGAAACTGGTGATTTTTCACTCTTCGATTGGCAAATGGGTTCATTTGGCTTTGAGATAGATAATACAAATGCTTATGAAGGAACTTATTGTGCAACATCTTCTACTATTAATCATAGTCAGTCAGCTTCAATTAGTGTAACGATGGATGTACCAACTGATGGTGAGATCTCATTCTATAAAAGAGTATCATCTGAGAGTAATTGGGATTATCTGAAATTCTATATAAATAATGTAGAACAAGATGAATGGAGTGGTACCGTAGCCTGGTCACAGGAAACATATCCAGTAACAGCAGGAACTGATATTGAGTTCAAGTGGGCTTACGAGAAAGATGGTTCTGTTAGTAGTGGAAGTGATTGTGGTTGGATAGATGAGATAGTTTTTCCGGCAGCAGGTGGTGGAGATGCTCCAATTATCAGTTTGAGTACAGAAGAGATTGAATTTGGTAATGTAAACCTCAATGAAACAGCGACAGAACAGCTTACTATTTTCAATATGGGAACAGTAGAGTTGAATGGATCAATCACAGCACCAGATGGTTTTTCATCTGAGCTTACAAGTTATATAGTAGAAGCAGGTGGAAATATTGTGATAGATCTTGAGTTTACACCAACAGAAGCAATAACCTATTCAGGAAACTTGGTTATCACCAGCAACGATCCTAATCAGGCTGAAGTAATGGTTGCACTTAGTGGAACTGGAGTAGGTACAGGAAGCGGAATTGATCTTCTTCCTACAGTTACCGAACTTAATGGTAACTATCCAAATCCATTCAATCCTACAACCAAGATCAAATTCAGTTTGAAAGCTGACTCCAAAGTATTACTGAATATCTACAATGTTCGTGGTCAGAAAGTGAAGACTCTGATAAATGATAGAATGCAAGCTGGATATCATTCAATAGTTTGGGACGGACGAGATGATTCTGGTAAGAGTGTATCTAGTGGAGTATACTTCAATAATTTTGGTTCAGCTGATGAGAGTGGTGACTATACCAGTGTTAAGAAGATGATCTTATTGAAATAAGCTCACTAGCTCCCTATGTATAAACTAAAGGAGCAACTTATTTCAATAGAGTGAAATAAAAATAATTAAGGCCCGATTCAGCAATTACTGAATCGGGCTTGTTTATTGTAGAATAATATAAAATGGGGAGCGTTAACTTAAAATTGATAGAAGATCTTCTATACTATTTTTGGTAAATTCAAGATCCGCACATTCGTTATAAAATTCTTTTCGGTAATCCCATAATTTATATAGTTCATCTTCACTTCTATCAAGAAC
>Ga0307989_1000870_pt1 | contig 17755 bp, 15 predicted proteins | sample EllFjometagen185_FD_203164 | JGI IMG/M metagenome (GOLD analysis project Ga0307989, IMG submission 203164) | Marine microbial communities from Ellis Fjord, Antarctic Ocean - #185 | ecosystem: Environmental > Aquatic > Marine > Unclassified | place: Southern Ocean | collected 2014-10-08
ATCGGGGAATAGCCTAATGGGTATATCTATAGACTAAGCTCACATTGGCGCCCATGTGCTCTTCTACTATCGAGGTCCACCAAGCTTGGAGCTCAATAGCTGCATGCAGAGCCTCTAGCTCAAATTGATAGCCAGCTACTATACGTGAGTCTTGCTGGTCAGTAAGCCCTTGTAGGGCCGTTTTTTGATTACGCAATTCTGGGGACAAGCTGGCAATATTAACCCACTGCTCTTTATGAAACGAAATACTAACCCGGCTTCTATCATTCAGCAAAATGTCCGATTTAATGTAAAAAAGACGCTTCTGCCCTGGACTGTACTCAAAGAGAGGATAATGGGCACTTGTTGTTGTTGTAAAAGGACCGGGGTGCTGTCCAAAATTCGGATTGGCCAACGATAAGGTACTTTCCAAACTCCACGGTAGATTAAAACCTGCGAAAGATTCAAACACCTTTACTACATTAAGGTTCAATAGAATTGCATCATTATTGTACTCACGATCCGCAGCATCCATTTGGAATTCATCGATATACAGATTCAAATAAAGGGACGATGTTCTGGTCGACCAGTTCAGAAAAAGCTTAATCAAGGCATTATCTGAGTCTCCTGTATAACCAGGATAATTATCAGATTGACTGTCATGAGAATTCAAAGAGAAGGGTAGAAAAGGATTAAGCCTTTTAAATTCAAGCCCAATGTTATTTCCTGTTAAAATGAAATATTCACCCGCGCCAATAGCCATTCTCCCGAATTGATATTCCAGGTGATGATATGAAAATAATCTTCTGAACACCACATCTTCTGATTTTTCTGCAGGTAATGATTCAAGGACATGCTTAAAGGCAAACCCTCTACTCGCATATTTCCATGAAAAACCATCGCCATTTACTGGTTGGGCAAAAATAGCGGGTCTAAAATTCTCATCAAAGAAATTAGCACGACCAAAGGAAGCGGAAAAAGATTTCCCGTCATAGCTTATATAGCTTTCCTGGAATCGGCCAGTGGATAGAATAAAATCAGGTCGTGAAAACTTGGTCCCAATCATCTGATGAGGTTGATCCGTTAGTTCAAGCGCACAGGTGTATTGAATATTTGAGTTTAGCTCTATCTTCCAATCAACCCAAAGATCGGAGTAAGGTTTGGAGTGTTCGTATTGGAGCGCAGAATTAGCTATTAGGCTCGGTAGTGCCCATACTTTCCCGTAGGAATAACGAAGGGCTAAATTTTCAAGTATGGGAGATGATGACTGTGTTGAATGAGTATTTCCGCTGGCTTTTGCCGAAACAATAAAAAAAACAAGTACTAGAGGTAATAACTTAGATAAATACTTAATAAGCTTAGGCAGTAAATGTTTGATTACTGCTAGACTCGGCAGGTAATATAACCTCGCTATCAGTCGGTTTATATTCGGGAATAATCTGGACCAGCATCTGCTTAAGGCGTGAAGCGTCAAAGGTTGAACAGAGTAAGCCTAATTTATTGATATCAAATTGGAGGTTCTCCCAATCCCCATACAATGAGCCGCCATTGTTCAGAGTCATAATTTTTTCATGATCGGTTTTCGAGAAAACCTCACCATCAAAGGCCAATTCCTCATAAAGTTTCTCTCCAGGTCGAACCCCAGTATAAACGATGGGAATATCACTCTCTGGCTCCAAACCAGAAAGCCGAATAAGATCATAAGCCATATCCTTGATTTTAACAGGATGACCCATCTCAAGCACATAAATTTTCCCCCGTCCTTTAAGCATTGAGCTTGCCTGGAGAATTAATTGAGCCGCTTCAGGAATTGACATAAAATAACGGATCATATCAGGGTGGGTAATCTTGACGGGTCCGCCAGCCTTGATCTGCTTCTCGAAAATAGGAATCACACTCCCGGAACTCCCGAGTACGTTTCCAAACCTAACTGCCATAAAGGATGTCTTCTTAGTTCGGTTAGCAACTTGAATCATAATCTCTGCCAAGCGTTTGGTTGCTCCCATCACATTCACGGGATGGACTGCTTTATCCGTACTCACGAGGACAAATTTTTCGACTTCATGCTCAATAGATGAATTAATCATATTCATCGTACCCATTACATTTGTGTTGATCGCCTCCCAGGGATGGTCCTCCTGTAACGGAACATGCTTATAAGCAGCCGCATGAATTACAACGTGGGGCTTGTAATCTTGAAGTAGTTTATCCAGTGTATTTTTATTTCTGACACTTCCGAGGACGCAACGAATAAATGGTTTCTTCTCGAGGGAGACGAGTTCTTGTTGCAATGAAAATAAATTGAACTCACTATTATCAAATAAAATGACCATGGCAGGCTCAAATTGAAAACACTGGCGCACAAGTTCAGAACCAATTGATCCTCCCGCTCCAGTAACAACCACTCGCTTACCCCTAATAAAATTTTTAATGGCCTTCGTATCAAGCTTCACTTCATCCCGACCTAAGAGATCAACATAGGACACCTCTCGAATCATTTTGACGCTGACCTGATCATCAATAATTTCAGATAAATCAGGGACTGTTTTATAGGGTTTCCCAGCTTTTTTACAGGCCTCAACTATATTCCTCATTTCACTTCCAGTTGCCGAGGGAGCAGTAATCAGAAATTCATCAAAATGTATATTAAAATTAGCTATATCAGCCACTGTACCCAGGACTTTTACCCCATGCAGAGTGGCCCCTCTCTTTCGCTGTTCATCATCCAGGAAACCAACAATTTTATAGCCGATACTAGGGGTTGTTAGAATCTCTCTGGCAATTTTTTCGCCTGTCCGCCCTGCCCCAATTAATATGAGTCGAGTTTTATCAGCTCCTGAGGTATAGCCATTTCTTTCCACTTTTAGGGGTGTCTTCAAGTGAGTATAATAAATTCGTACCATTACGCGACTCATCCCCACAATAAAGGTCGTCAAAAACAGGTCAATTATGAATAAGGAGCGGGGAAACCCATTAAAACTCCGAAAGAGCCCAAATGCAAGAACAATCACCGCGGTTGCGGCAGCATTTGCTTTAATGATGTTACCTATATCCCAGAGACTGGTAAAGCGATACATACCTTTGTAAAGTCTAAAAACCATAAAACTACTCACCTTAATTACCAGGATAAGTGGTAGCCAAGAGAGAAGCACTTGCACTGGGTCATTGGGAAAGGAAAAGTCATAGCGAAGTAGAATTGCCCCAACTAAACTAACTAGTATAGCACCGACATCAGCTAGCAGAAATTGTAGAAGGTTTTTATTATTTTTTATTGTGTTGCGCATTCTCTTTTCCCCAAATCGCATTTATCTTTCTGAAGCATTTTGAATACCTCACAATACACGCATTTATTAATAAATCAAAAACAAAAATGACTTACTCTAATACAATCTGCATAATTGTGATTTACGTCAATTAATCTAGACTGGGAGTAATAATCTGGATTAATGCTCGATGAATGTGCGAACGAGCACTTCCTCGATTCGAGCCTTCTGAACTGCGGTTAGGTTGGAACCCGATGGCAAACAGAGCCCCTGTAAGAACAATTTGTCCGATACACCACTCCCAAAATAGGGTGAGCTTTCGAAAACTGGTTGGAGATGCATGGGTTTCCAAAGGGGACGTGCTTCGATATCCTCTTCCAACAGTTTAAGTCTCAACTCTTCCCTCGTTATTCCAATCTTTTCAGGGTTAATAGTGATTGCCGTTAACCAAAAATTTGAATAGTAATCTGAATCCGGTTCAGCTTGAAATTCAAGCCCTTCAATCCCTTCTAGAATAGATCGATACCATCGATTAATTTCACGTCGCTGTTCCACCCGTTCTGATAGAACTTCCATTTGACCACGGCCAATTCCCGCTAGAATATTACTCATCCTATAATTATACCCTATTTCTGAATGCTGATAATGAGGGGCTATATCCCTGGCTTGGGTGGCAAGAAATCGTGCTTTGTCAATATGCTCTGCATTTTCAGAAATGAGGGCCCCACCACTTGATGTGGTAATGATTTTATTGCCATTGAAGGAGAGAATTCCCATGGACCCAAATGTTCCGGTGGCTTTTCCTTGATATGTTGAACCAAGAGATTCTGCTGCATCCTCAATAATGGGGATATCATATTTTTGTGCAACGGCCATTATCTCATCAATTTTCGCAGGCATCCCATAGAGGTAAACAGGAATAATTGCTTTAGGCTTTTTACCCTCTGAAATGCAAAAACGAATAGCTTCATCAAGGTATTCGGGTGACATATTCCATGTTTCAGGCTCTGAATCCACAAAAACTGGAATAGCCCCAAGATAAGCAATGGGGTTTGCTGAGGCCGAAAATGTCATGGACTGACAAATAACATAATCACCAGGTTTCACATCTGCCAATATAAGGGCTAGGTGCAATGCTGCTGTTCCGGAGTTAAGCACAGCAGCATGGTTGGCCTTAGTGAAATATTCGATATCTTTTTCAAATCCATCTATATTGGGACCCAATGGTGCGACCCAATTCGATCGATATGCTTCATTTACGTAACCGAGTTCGCTGCCTCCCATGTGAGGTGAGGATAACCAGATTTTATTTTTCAGAAAATACCCGCACTAAAGACCGTTTTCATAATATTTCAATTATCCTTGACAATGTACGGACCAGATCGTACCCATCCCAAATTATTGAAATATCTAATGCTGATCCAATTGGTACGATTCTATCTATACCGGATATTTTGTTTCTCTTTACAAAATCAACCAGGATCTTCTTTTCAACTCCATAATATGTCATTGTCTGATAACTTTGGTTAATAAATTGGGATAATATGTTAATATTAGTTGTTCTATATTGATAAAAATGGCCATATAAGCCCCTTAAAGTATCAAGGTTCTCAGAAATAGAGGATAAGCTTAATACATACAGGGCATTGCCATACTGGTCCACATTATTTATCTCATCCTGATCGATTACACTTTGATACAGTAATGTAAGTTTATCTACTGCCATGACCGGCTCCATTTCATATTTTTCCTGAACTAATGCAGCAAGTTTAGACCAGAATAATGATGAAACGTCTGAGATAATTTTTTCCTCGCTAATCCAAAGTACAAAGTGTGGAGAAGAACATGCATTTTGATCCATTAAATAGGTGTCATTATAAAATCTAGAAACGATTCGATCAAAACTGGTATCGTCACACTGCATCAATTCAGAAGCGTTTATCACGCAAAACGAATATCTATCTGCAAAAGTGACCTCAATAGATCTTTCTGGAATTTTAAGTTTTCTGATACTATTTATGGTCTGTGATCCGCCCCAGACAATTCTACCGTCACATTCCTTGGAATAATGAGCGGTAATGGCATCATCACGCTCATATGAAATAAAAAGATTAGATTCTGCAAGTGAATTATATTTTGCCTGTAAAATGACCTCTGTTATTATTCGACAAATAATCTCAACCTGTGGGAACGCTTTAGAAGGGATTCGAACAATGTTTGAATTGCCGGAGAGTAGAGAGAAGGCAAATGAAAAAGCAAAATTCACAGGTACATTAGATGGTGCTATATGAAAGATAATGCCTCGTCCCAACCGAATATTTTTTTCGTTATATTTCTTGCGCAGCGAATCAACATTTCCTCTACGGCACCAATATCCAAATGAGACTACATCGGGATATTGTTTCGCTTCAATATCATGTAAAATTGTTTTGGAAAGCGCATGTAGGAAATCACAGGCTAATATGGAGTATGGTTCCATCACATGTTTCTGAAATTTATCCAAATTGCCAACCACATATTTAACTTGATTGGTATATTTAGGAAAACGTATCACTACATCCTCTGATTTCAGCGTTTTTAACTCTGCCATGTACTATAAAATATTTGCCCAATCTTCCACACCCACAATCATCCTCACCCAATATCTCACCAATATCTTCAGTCAAAATTGAGTGACCTGGATAACTAGTAGGAAGCATAGATATCAATTGAATCAAGCCCCTATTTTGATATTTCAGACTTGCAAAATTCTTATGTGACCGAACAATAATATCAGAATATATTGAGGCGTGCAAATATCCTTTCTCACACTCCATATATATTGAACCCGTTTGCTCGACCATTCCGTAGTAATTGTATACCTTTGGCACCCCTATTCGCTCGAATACTATCCTTTTAAAAGTCGGATTATCGACTTCTTGATCTAATAATTTTTTCCAACCACCACCATGTATCATGATACCATTATTGAGGTTTAATCGAGGATGTTTCTTCAATGCTTCTAAAAAATATTGCCAAATCATGAATGTGAATCCAAATATTAAGACCGGACCATCACCGTGTTTCTCAATAAAGCTAAAAAGGGCATGTTCATTGAGGCTCATATCCTCATTTAATGCATAAGTTAAGTCATACCCCAGCATAGAGAATCCGATAATTCCTGCGCCTCGTGCTGAGTGTATGTTTCTATTCTTCAAGACTGCTTTAGTATCAGCAACTAGCATCGGTAGTCGTTTTGTACCAAGAAATGATGATAGGATTTTAGTCAAAACCTTTGTCTGATTTATAGCAGTATACTTATCTAAAAATATTTTTGAAACCCTTTGACCTGAGGTACCAGAAGATGTCATTGTTTTTATGATCTGCTCTTCATCCAGACTCATCAAATCATACTCCTTAAATAACCTCACCGGGAGCATAGGGTAATCTTCAATCTCCATATTGGAATTAACTGGATTCCATGTTGCATCAATAATTCGCCTATATTCAAGACTCCCTTCATAGTGAATCTCATGTAAGTGTGCCATTACTTCCAAAAAGAGTTCCCTCTTCTTGGCGTTTGCAATTGAATAGGGTGGAATATTGAAATAATCTGCGATATTAAACATACTAAATACTTTAATTGTTTAGTCTAGAATATTGAATTTTACCTGAACTGTTCCTAGGAATTGATTCAATGTACGAAATTTTAAGTGCTGTGCTATGGATGTGAAAATTTTTCTTTACGTACCGAGTAATTTCTTGCAGTTTATTTTTATCGGTCGTAAATATTAATAATTGATCATCGGATCCGGTGCAAACTACTTCATAACCAGTTTGATTGAGTTGATTCTCAATTTCATCGAGGTTTATTCGATTCCCAAATATTTTGAGAAATCTTTTTATCCTCCCAACAATATAATAAAACCCATCTTTATCCCTGAGGGCGAGGTCGCCTGTAGCCAAAACTCCATTATTTTCATCACCATTCTTCAAATCACTTCGAAATTCGGCATAACCCAGGCTTACATTCAATCCACTATAAAACAGTTCTCCTGAAACATCAGAATCTTCAATAACTTTTCCAGATTCATTAACCAACCAAAACTCACCACCAGGGATTGGGATTCCGATACTGCCCGCCTTATTTATGGCATATTTCGGAGGCAAATATGACATTCTAGCTGTTGCCTCAGTCTGACCATACATCACAATGAAATTTCTTCCTGTGCCTTGACAGATCTTTGCAAACTTCAAAGAAAGCTTTTTACCCAGTTTTCCGCCTGCCTGGGTGAGAGTTCGCAGCGATTGGGGTAAAGTTTCAGCTACTTTAATTTTATCGAGCATCTTATATGTGTAAGGAACACCTCCAAATGAATCGATATCATTGTGTCCTAGTATTTCCCAAAATCTTTTTTCCATCAGGCTGTATTCAGTCAAATGGATGGTTGCCCCTTTCAGTAAATGACTATTAATAATAGACAATCCATATGAGTAGCTTGAAGGAAGAGTTGTGATTGTTTTCTCCTCACTTTGAATGTCAAGATATTTTGCGATAGACTTTGCATTAGAGGATAAATTTCCATGTGAAAGCCTAACATATTTAGGCGAGCCAGTACTACCTGAAGTCGGCAATAGAAGTGACAATTCGGGATGCAGGTCATCCTGAAAATCATTCTGAGTCCGTAAAAGCACATAATCCCCAAATTCGTAAACTTTAGTAGGGGCCCTAAATTCTATTATTCTACTCTTTTCAACCCATATATATTCTGGAGAATAGCGTTTATTTAATTGTTCTAATAACTCGATTGAAATGTTTCCGTTAATCATAATTGATACACATTGAGAATTCAATATGCCTAAATACCCAACAATCGTTTCAGCGTTATTGCGACAGAAACAAAAAACCAGGGCTCTTTTGGTTAAACATACAGTAACTAGTTTTACATACTCATGGAGCTGCTCGTAGCTGATCTCTCCGTTTTTTTCTGAAGAAATGGCAATATTAGATCCAAACTTTTCCAGATTTAAAACATAGTTAGGTGGCTCAATTTCACTCTGTACCATCAAAGTTAGTCCTATCAATCATGAAGTAAATTCAGGGTAAAACAATTAGCTTTTTATTGCAAACCTTTTCGCTGGATTTCCCCATACTTTTGTATCAGGCTTTATGTTATTCATAACAATACTGCCCGCACCAATGAATGAATTCTCCCCAATACTAATTCTAGGGACAAATGCCGAACTGCTTCCGACAAATGTCCCTCTACCAATATTCACTGATCCGGTAATGTCACAATGAGAGCTGATAGTTGAAAATTCACCGATTAAGGCATCATGACCAATACAAGTCGATATATTCAGGTTTACATGATCTAATACTTTTGCATTATCTGAAATAACTACAAAGGGAGCAAATATTACACCATTACCAATAGAAGAGGTTTTTGCCAAAATAGCAGACTTATGAATGACATTGCCAAAGATAGCACCTTTTTCCTCTAAGGTTTTAACAATTTCTTTGCGTATTTTTGGTGCGCCGATGGTAACAACAAACCTTTCATCAGGCCTGGGCAGCCATTCCTTTATTGTCCCCAATATTGGGTATCCCACCGCAAAGCCATTCAATGCGTTCGGATTATCATCTAAAAATCCTAAGATTTCCCAAAGAGTATTATTTGCTTCGCTATGGATTGCCCACTCAAGAGTTTCCCTTCCGGATCCGCCTGCTCCTACGATAATTAGCTTATCCAATTGCGGTATCTATTTCCCCAGTTTTTCCATAATTGTCTTAGCTATTTGTGGGGCAGTCAAACCATGCTGTTTTAACATGTATTGGTAATTACCCGCTGCGATATACTTGTCATCCACGCCTATGAATACTTGCCGAGGCGTAGATGATTTCCCACTAAGGCATTCGCTCACGGCACTACCCAAGCCACCAATAACATTATGTTCCTCAACAGTAACTATTAAAGGGCTCTTTGAGGCCTTGATTATGGCGTCTTTGTCCAAGGGCTTTATCGTATGAATATTAAGAACTCCAGCAGAGATTGAATATTCTTCTAAAATTCTGGCTGCCTCTAGAGACTCATAAACCATGCTTCCCGTGGCTATGATGGAAACATCTGAACCTGATTTCAACTCAATGGCTTTTCCGATTTCAAATGAGTAATCTTGTTTATAGACCATAGGATTATTCATACCACCTGTCAATCTTAGATAGACAGGACCATCGAGTATCGCTGCAGCCTCAACACACTTTGCGACCTCATATGTATCTGCTGGCGACAATACTGTTATGTTCGGTATTGTTCGAAATATTGACATGTCCTCGATTGCATAATGAGTGTTACCAAATTGGCCCATCGCAAAGCCGCTCGCCAAGCCAACAAGCTTGACATTCAACCTCATATAGCCCATGTGCACACGAGCTTGCTCTAGACTTCTCATTGAGGCAAAAGTTGCAAAGGTTGAAGCGAAGGGTATGAAATGCTCACTCGCCAATCCTGCAGCCACGCCCACCATATTCTGCTCCGCAATCCCAATATTGAAGAATCTATCTGCATATTTAGCACTAAATCGATCAAGCCCAGAGGTGTTGGATAAATCACCAGTTAAAACAACTACGTTTTCTAGTGCTTCTCCAATATCCATCATGACGGTACCAAAGGTACCACGTTGACCAAGTTTAGACCACATTCTAGACCTATGTGGTTTTAATATGCTTTTATTAACTTCAGTTGTCATGATAATTCTTCCATTGCTGCATGATATAGCGTTTCATTTAAAATCCCGTGATGCCAGCCAGGATTACCTTCCATGAATGAGACCCCTTTACCCTTTGTGGTATTTGCAATGATAGCGGTAGGAACTCCTGCATTATTATTGGTGGCCTTCTGAAATGCTTCAAAGAGACCTGCCATATCATGTCCTTCAACTTTCAGAACTTGGAATCCAAAACTTTCCCACTTTTGCCCTAAATTGTCCATGTCAATAACATTTGCACACCGTCCATCACTTTGTAAACCATTCGCATCAATTATAGTCACCAAATTCTCTAATCCGTAATGACTGGCAGACATTGCTGCCTCCCAAACGCTTCCTTCATTGCACTCACCATCACCCATTAGAACAAATACTTTATTCATCTCACCTCTTAGCCTATGAGCTAATGAAACACCCACCCCCAAGGAAAGCCCCATCCCAAGACTCCCACTTGAAAACTCAATCCCTTTTTCAATATTTCTAGAGGGTTGACCAGAAAGAGAACCGCCATTTACCTCAAAAGTAAACAATTCATCCTTGCTAATAATGCCGACTTCTGCCAATGCCGTGTAATACCCCAGTGATCCATGCCCCTTACTTAAAATAAATTTGTCACGTCCAGACCAAAATGGGCTCTTAGTATCAAATTTCATAATTGCACCATATAGGGTAGCCATAATTTCTATTATTGACAAACCTGGACCGAAATGTGCCCCATTATTCCCTGCGGCAAATCCAATTTCAATAGCATTTTTTCGCATATTAGAAGACATTTTTTCAAGCTTCTTAATATCCAAGTTGGAGATATTTTTCATCCAAGACCTCCATCAACCCTAATTACTTGCCCAGTGATGTATTCAGATAGTGGTGAAGCTAAGAATAGGCAGGCTGCAGCAATTTCAGATGGTTTCGCAACACGCTTTAAGTGAGTTTCCTGGCTGGTGAGCTCAATAATTTCATCACTCATACTCGTCAACATATCGGTTTGTGTGATACCCGGCGCTATGGAATTAACCCTAATTCCCGATTCTCCAAGTTCTTCTGCCATGGATTTAGCTGCACAAATAATTGCAGCTTTGCTTGCTCCATAAATCGATCGTCCTGAATTACCATCCAATGCAGCAGTTGAGGCTATATTAATGATACTCCCTTTCTTTTGCCGGAGCATTAACTTTACTAAATATTGAGAAATTATTATTTGGGAGAAAAAATTCACCTCAAAGACTTCACGCATCTTCTCGATGCTAGACATTTGAAATAAAGCATTATATGTGATACCCGCGTTATTCACAGCGACATCAATGGTTTTCTTCGAAGACATGATTTTTTTAATGCCATCTCGAATTTGCTCTTTATTCATCATATCAAAATATACAGGCCATATTTCCACATTATTTTGTTGAGCACACTCTTCAATAAATTTTTCAAAGGCATCACTCGGAGTTCTTGCACACGCCCAGACATTTGCACCATTTAGGGCAAATAGCCTTACTACTTCTTTACCAATCCCCCTATTCGAGCCTGTAACTACCGTATTCATATTATGCAATAACATCGAACTATTCATCTTATCCCACCATCTACCCTCAAAACTTGCCCAGTGATATATGAGGAATGATCAGAAGCCAAAAAAAGGATAGCTTTGGCAACATCACTTGGCCGACCAATTTTCTTAAGCGCGCTTGAATTTATTAATTCTTGTAACGAAGTACCTGACACCCCACTTGTCATCTCAGTATCAATAACTCCGGGTGCAATAGCATTTACCCTAATACCCCTAGGAGATAATTCAGCAGAAAGTGTTTTTGTCACTCCGACAAGCGCTGCCTTTGAAGCAGAATAGGATAACTGTCCTACATTCCCATCTAATGCGGAAATAGAGCTAATATATATCACACTCCCCCGTTTGTTCTTTAGCATCATTTTGGTGATGTATTGGGAAAACGTAATCTGTGCAAATAGATTCACCTCAAAAATAGTTTTCATATCTTTCATGGAAACCATATGAAAAAGTGCGTCCTTCGTAATACCGGCAATATTAATCAATGCGTCAATTGAATCCTTATCTTGGTGAATCTGTTTAACAGCCACCTTTACTGTACTTTCATCAAGAAAATCAAAGTATACTGGCCGCACCCAAATATTGTATTCTGAACTAAGTCCCAATATATGCTCTTCGAATTCAGTTGTTTTTTTCTCACAACAAGCCCAAATATTTGCACCATTTTCAGCAAAGATATCTAACGTAGACCTTCCAATACCTTTTAAGCAGCCAGTAATGACTACATTTTTTCCTTTAACAAGCATTTTTGTACCCTCTCGCAAGATTCAGAGTTATGCTAAATTTCTATACCATAGTTCTCACGTAGAATTTCTTTGCCCTTTAAGTAAGTACTTAAATTAAGTATATCATCGGTTTCCATCATGATATCAAAAGCTTCTTCGAGCGCAGCGATTATCCCCATATGCCCAATAGAATCCCATTCAGGGATACTATCATAAGCGAATGCATCATTCAATACCTGCACATCTATATCAAGACTTTCAGCAAAAGCAGCAGCATACTTTTTTTCATTTTCCATTGTTAAATTTCTACCTTCTATTTATCATTTCCATAGTTCCACAACCTAATCTCGAATTAGAAAACAACAATCTAATTGTTTTCACTGACCCTTAAAAGCCTCTACAGTTCCGCCTGTCTTCGAATTAATTCCCTCTCTTCTAATAACCTTGACAATAGTTGTTAGAAATATTCTTATATCCAGCCAAAGCGAATGGTTATCAACATACCACACATCTAATTGAAATTTCTCCTCCCAAGTCAATCCATTTCTACCATTTATTTGTGCCCATCCTGTTATCCCTGGCTTCACTTCATGTCTGCGCGCTTGTTCTCTTGAATATAGCGGAACATACTCAGCCAATAGCGGTCGAGGTCCTACCAAACTCATATCCCCTTTCAACACATTCCAAAAGCTAGGGAGTTCATCAAGAGAAGTCTGTCTCAATATTTTGCCTAGGCTTGTCATTCGTAAATTATCTGAAAGCAATTTTCCATTTTTGTCAGATATATTAGTCATTGTTCGGAATTTGTAAAACGAGAAAAGTTTTCCATTTTTTCCTGGACGTTGCTGTACAAATATTTCTGGCCGCCCTATCTTCCAGTGAATTAATATACCTAAGATTAAGATCACTGGGAACACAGTCAAGAGAGCTAAAAATGCTCCACAAGTATCAATTATACGCTTCAGCATTCTTGAACCAAAAAGTTAACGAAATCTCTAGCTAATAGGGTCCGGTCAAATTTACTTCGAGCTAATTCCACCCCATTGTGTGACATTATTTTATTCTCCGACGGATCCTTCTTCATTTGAATGATTGCTTCGGCAAAAGTGTTTGACTCACCAGGAGGAACGGCAATGCCACAGTTATGCGTCTCAATCATATTTGCAAGCCAGCCGGGATAATTATTAATTACCGGCAAACCTAATGAGATATAGTCAAAAAATTTATTCGGAGAAGTTCCATCATAAAAAGCGGGGATATTCTCTAGCACCATTAGTCCAATATCAGCATGATCATGCAAATGCTGGAATAATGCATATTTTGGCATTGGGTCAAGGAAAATGCAATTATCTAACTCTTCATTTACAGCTCTCTTAATGAGTGATGGTTTCATTTTTCCATCGCCGATAAATTGAAATTCAACATCAACAATTCCACGCTGTTTTAACAAGTAGGCAACATCTAATACTGCGTTAAGGCCATTTGCTTGGCCATGTGCACCTGTAAATACAGTAACAAATTTATTAGATGCTTTTTGGCTACTTTTTTGGGGAATAAATATATCAGAACCGTTCGGAATTATCGCAACTTTTTTAAATGGATATTTTTTTTTAATCCCCTGAGCTATACCAGGAGCAAGAGCGATACACTTTTCAGAATATTTGTAAGATATGCTTTCAAGTACATCCATTGCCATCAATATGACTGGATTCGAAATCACCCCCATGGCTTTTGGTAATTCTGGCCACAAATCTCTGACTTCAAAAATAAATCTTTTGTTTCGCAAAAGTTTCGAAATAATGCCTGGGATTGAAGCTGTTAAAGGGGTTGAAGTCCCGAAAACTATATCATAATTTAATTTCATGGAAATTACGACACCACGTATCGAATATTTCATAAAAAGAATAGATCGCTTTAAATAGCCTTGTGAATTTGAATACGGCAATTCAAATTCAATAATATTTATTCCATCTACTACTCCAGTTCGATATCCTGACTGAAATTTGCCTTTCAAGCCGCTGACAGCCAACGCATTTGAACCACATACTAAGGTCACTGCATGCCCAGCACGAATGAGGGCTCTGGAGAATTCATAGGACCTAGTACCCCCAGAACCTTGAGGGGTTGTGAAATGCTGATGGAAGTAAAGAATTTTCATTATTTTAACTCAATTATTGTTGTATATCGGCCTGGTTTTCTCACTATAACCTCCATACGATTTATTTCTTCTAACTCTAGATAATATAATGATCTATTAGACTTTTTTACCTGTATTATACATTCAGAATTAACCGTTATTTGCACTGCTTTTGTATTGAGAATATTTTGCTCTTTATGTATATAGTTGGGATCACTAAAGTTAAACCCAATCGTTGCTGACTGGAAGCTCCCCTCCAATTCATCATCTATCCACCATACATTTTCAACGACTTTTATTGATCGTTGATGCGTATAGCCAGAGGGTGTTTTATATCGACCGATCCAAAGTAGGGTTCCTTCTGCTTGGGAAACCTCCGAAATTTCGTCAGCTTGTAACCATTCGCTCAGGAGGAATCGTGAGATCTGTGGCATTTGTTCATCACCATTAAAGCTAATAGTATTATGGGAATGTACGGATTTTAAATTAAGTGGGGGTTCGCCTCTATCATTAGCGTAAGAATAGGTTCCAGAATCGGAAAGCACATTTTCACCTCTATACCATAAATCAAAATGAAATACATCATTGTGAGAGGGTCGAAATCTAAATATGGGCGTCCTAATTAGAGCCCAGGAGGACTCACCTGATATTTTCACATACCCACTTTTAAAAACACGATTATTACTACCAAGGCCATGCTCAGATAGATCAGGTACCTTAATACCCAACCAGAACAAAGGTTCATTCCAAGAACCTGGCCCAAATAAACAATTACCTCTAAAAATCACATTTGCAGTTTGAAGTACAGGTCTAAAATCTCGATAATCACAATTGTGAAGATTAAGGAGCATTGCCCCATCATTAGCACCCAGGTTGGGGGCGTGACCTGATTTTGCATCTGTAAAACAACATAACCAATCAATTGCTTTCTCCACTTTGAAATAAAAATGTGGGGAGAATTTTAATTGATCGAGCTTTTGTCTCCAAAATTCAACCAAGATCATTGTATCAAGGAAGACGCGGTGATAATTGATCGAGTACTGACTAAACCCACCGTCCTCCGCAATTAGTTTATTTATCCTTTTCTCAAGCCAGAATCTACCACGCAATGCATACTTCCTGGCTTGGGGATACTGTCCCGGGGCAATAGAATTCAACCATATTCCACCGATAAATAAAGCTGCTGCTTCACTCGTTCCATGATTGTTGTTTTGAGCAAAAGCATATCTAATGTTGCCCTGAATCCTCTTCAAATGGTCACTAACAATACTTGCTAGGGCTTCATTTTCCAGGGCAGTCTGATCCGAAATAAGAGATGTTGTTAGTAAATTAAAAACACGAATTGATGCCTCTTGCCCACACTTCCAATTTGGACCTTGATTTAGTGGGTTCTGAATTAGCCACTCTCTTGCATAATTGTTTAAGATTTCAGGAAACGAAGAATCACCAGTAATTCGAGAAGCTCTAGCAAGTGTTGGCATCCATCCGAATCTTGATACCTCCCACAAATTTTTAATATCACCGAAATCAGGATTAAAATCCGATATTTTCGTCCAATGATCCTCCGGTTTAGGATATTCTCTCCCATTGAAAGGGTTTAGGAACCAATTCACGGGGGTACCAATGTTTTTTTTATGTTTGGAATAATATAAGACCCCCCCCTTTTTCAAATCCTCAGCTTCTGCTAATAGAAGCGATTTATCGAATAAATATGGGGTTGCCTCTGTGGCCGAATTCGCAAAAAGGTCCTCTCCTAAATCGAACTTTTCTATGGGAAAGAATAATTCTCGAATTCCAAATTTAAGTGAAAACCGATACCAAACGACATACAGGACTTCAGAGATACCCAGTTGAGAAATAGTGCGTAAGGTTCCTAACCATTTTTTCATAGAAGCATCAAAACTGAAATTCTGCTATACATTTTTTACTGACTCAACCAAGATCCATTGTTTCTTCTTCATACTTTCTACAGCTGCGAAGGAGGCGTTTGTCACATTTACAATTTCAGATATTGGAATCAGCGCTGGCCCCCCTGACTTGATGCGATTGATGTATTCAGAAAACTGAGTCCTATGTCCCTTATCAATCTTCGTTTTTATATTTTTAAACTTTTTATCCCCAAATGCTTTCGTTGTTCTAAAGTTATCAATGACATAAACTCGTTCTTCGCTAAATACCTCGATTCGCTCCTTGCTATATGACTTGGCTCCATTAGAAAAATAGTTGATAGTAGCATTACTTCCATTGGCAAACTTTAAAAGTAGACTCGCATTATCGGTATTTTCATCTGGTGATACACCTAAAGCATTCATACATACTGCCTCAACTTTAGATCCTGCAAGGAAAACGCATAAATCTATAAAATGGCAGGCTTCACCAATGATGCGCCCTCCTCCCACATTAAGGTCATGTATCCAAACATTCTGCGGAATATATCCTGCATTCATTGTGGCAACAATATTGACAGGATTAGGAGATTCTCCAATGGCCTGCTTGATAGCAAAAGTATGGGGAGAAAACCTTCGATTAAACCCCACCGTGAGTGTCAACCCTTTTTGTCGTACCTGGTTTGATTCATATGTCTTGAGGATTGAATCTAATTCATGCTTTGAAAGGGCGAGTGGTTTTTCCACAAAAACATGTTTGCCGGCTTCAAGCGATTCTGTAACCAATTTCGCATGTGAATTGTGACGAGTTGTTATAAGAATCGTGTCTACTGTTGAATCGTGCAGAATCTCGTGATAATCACTTGTGCTGTTTGCGATCTGATGTTTTTTTGCAAGCGCGGTCCCAGTAATACCGCCTGATGAAGCAATATATTTTAATCCTGCTCCAGTCTTGATTAAGTTAGGGAGCAGGGTCATCTTAGTGAAATTTCCAGCTCCTATTATTCCAAGAACAGCTTTTGATCCCAGGAACTCTCCATCATTTAGCTTGATAGTTCTTTCAATTGAATCCTGATCTGCAAAAGAAGGATATTTTAGGATGGAGGCAATAGAATCACTACTACCAATCTCATCATAAATCTCGTGAAACTTCACTAATTCAACAATCTCGCTAACCAGAGATTTCACCTTCAGTTGTCCTGTACTCAATGCGTGCAATACTGATTCAAAGTTTCGTTTCTCTGTCCAACGAACAAAGGCCTGAGGGTAATCAATGCCACCTTGTTCATATTGCTCATCATAACGTCCGGGGCCATACGAACATGAAACCTGGAAAGAGAGTTCCTTCTCATAAAACTCTGCCCGGTTTATGTTTAATCCCACAACACCCACCAAAATAATGCGACCTCGTTTTCGAGACATTTGGGCGGCCTGAGATATAATGTCATTATTTTTAG
>Ga0307989_1000871_pt1 | contig 17755 bp, 16 predicted proteins | sample EllFjometagen185_FD_203164 | JGI IMG/M metagenome (GOLD analysis project Ga0307989, IMG submission 203164) | Marine microbial communities from Ellis Fjord, Antarctic Ocean - #185 | ecosystem: Environmental > Aquatic > Marine > Unclassified | place: Southern Ocean | collected 2014-10-08
CCAACGAAATGGAGAAGACTGGTCCACTATAGATCGCCGAGATAACTATTACTTGATCCCAAGAACTTTTTTGATGAAAATGATCAAGCAAAACTCAACATCTGACTTTTATATCGGAATCTGGGAAGTATCTATCATGACATTGTGACTTGCGATGGGTTCATAATATTTCTAACTTCTAGTATATTATCTTTAGAAATAATTCTGTATTTTATTCCAATATATATATAGCTAGCCAAAGTGGTAATTTTTATATTTAATGATAATATATATGGGTAATCTTGTGTGATAGTAAATGCTGTCAAAATAGACCCGAAAATAAATAAGCCAATTATCCAACCAACTTTTTCCCATTCGTAATTAATTCTATAGTAATGCTGAGCAACGATAAAACTAATAGTCCCTGATATTGTACCTGCTAGCATTGTGGCCCAAGCCGCCCCTATTGCCCCATATTTAATAATTAATGGAATATTCAAACTCACATTAACTACAACACTTAAAATCGTCAAAATGGAGGTGAGGCCTGTTTTTTTCATATAAATAAGCTGTACGCTTGTGATTTTTCCAAAAAACATTAGGCCATAATACATCGATAATATCGTAATGATTGGAATCGCAGCATGGTAATCTACTGGCATAAGGATTGTAACTATTTCTCTTGAAAACAACGATATGCATAATGTTATGAATATTGAAACATATAGAAACGGTGTTAGATATTTTCCAACTGAATCACCACCTTTTGCTTTCTCTTCGAAAAGTATGCTATAAACCTTAGGGTTAAATACATTTTGTAGCGCTGTCATAAAAATGAACGCAAGTTCTGAAACACTTTTTCCTATTTGGTATACTCCTACGCCGCTAACCGTGGAAAGTAAATTTATCATGTACTTGTCAAACTGCGTATTAATCACACCAATGAATACCCTTGGTGTTAGGAGGTAACTAATTTTCAGTGATTCTAAAAGAATTTTATGATTGAATGAAATAGGTAATCTCTTCAACAAACTGAAGGATAAATACAAAAACATTGTTGCACCGCTCATAAGTTGAGCTATAGCTATTCCTAAGATACCAATTTTAATATACGCAACAAGAATAAGAGATAAAATGAAGTATAAAATTGTAACCGACATCTTATATTTTGTATACGCCTTCGCCAATCTTTCGTTTTTAAGATAAATAAAGTAATAATTATTTGCAGTACCTAAAATAAATTGCGAGGCAAATGTCGTTAGTATCAATATTCCATTGTTAGGTGAATTCGTCATTATTTGTGATATATTTGTTCTAAATATAAAGGTAAATACAGCCAATATAATAAAGTTGGTGATTATAAATATGAGACTTGAAAACAGTAGCTGAGCCTGTTTCTCTGAGCTTTTACTATACTGAAAGTGGTTTCTCTCATAAGCTAGCGACAACCCAAAATTTGCCAGTCCACTCATAAAAATTGCGTAAATCATTGATAGACCATATATACCATAATCTTCTGGCCTTAAAATTCGAGTGAATATTGGTATAGTGATAATGGGAAGGATGGCACTCAAACTCGTGGAAATCAAATACAATAAAGAGTCACTAATTTCTTGTCTTTTATTTATCATCCAGTGAAATCATCTCTTAACTTCAGATTAAGTAACCATTTATGCAAATCATCTTTAGTCTTAACAACAGGGATATCACGACTCTCATCCTTATCAATTAATCCTAAAGCATCATAATATATAGATGGCTTTCCAAGTTCTTTGCCAATGAGTGAGGTTGAAGTGAAAGGCATTGAAATTACAATATCACACTTCTCAATTAATTTTCGTGCCGATATTCCTGGGTCTACTGAGATAATTTGTCTCTCTTTAATCAATTTAGTCAGTTCCTTCGTAAAACCCATATTTATGAAAGCTCGCCCTACATTTCTTTTATTTTTCAACATTATGACAATATTAGCTATGCCCTGTAGCTTAGAAATATCTTCAATAAATTTAACATATAAATCAATAGAATAGTACGGCGGAATGGCACATCCCAGCTTTGTGTAAAGAGATGGTCTAGTAGGTGTTACGTCAAATACTGCAACCTTAATCTTATTGGCGGGTGTGGTAATTTTGATATCACAATCACTGAAATCAATTGGACCAACAACGAAATATTCTGCTTCTGGACAAAATTGCATTAAAAAGTCTTTTTGCCGTTCATCCCAAACAATAATATTTCTCCACTGCATTGTTTCCAAACCATATGTCTGTTTTCTCACATAGCCCGCAAAATTGATTGGCTCTATGTTCGTGGAATAAAAATATAGTCTTACTTTAGAACCCTTCTGCTCAGCTTCATAGGCCCACAAGGGTTTATGGAACCAGTTCGAGTTAGGGAAATAATATTCTTCAGCTACATCTGCCTTCCTCAGGGACCTTAGATAGTGCAAGCGGACTGATTCGTCAAACAATATGCCATTCCACCAACGTCCACACAGAAGGCCAAAACAAGCGATTAAGGAAGACCCAATTGAGAACATTAAAAACTTCAAATAGCCAGATAAATAATTTAGGCGTGGAAATATGTTTTTAATTGCAACAATATTTGGTGATGCAATATTGCCAATGTTACCATTGACTTGTGCCCATATTTCTGCATCCTTGTGAATTGCAAGGTCAGATTTTTTGTACCATGAAATGACGTCATATGAGGTACGATTTGAAGATGCAGGTAAATTATTATTGGTCAGATTCATAAATACAACATACGGGGCCTGAGGGGCTTTTCGTATTTGATATCGACTAGCAAGCAATATTATTTTTGCAAAACCAGCAATTAACCGGATAATCGAATACTTATATAGGGCGTATTGGCATCCCCAATGATTTATTCGTAATCCCTTAGATTCTAAAGATTCAACCCATGATCTGGGAATTGGCATGCTTGCTGGCTTTCCAGAACCAACACTTGCCAGTAACTCAGAACATATATTTGAATGATTCTTTAGTAGGTTTTGACGTATGAGGATTTCGACATGTTTGCTAAACTTTCCGGCCATTACTTTACTTATTTTGTGTCGGTCAATATCCAAATGTACACCGGTTAAATCACTAACAACTGACTCGACCAAAAATGGCCGCCCTTCATCCCTGAAAATACGAGCACCCTTTAGTCGATTATGGACTTTTCTAATAAACCTCCTTTTGATTATCGATTTAATCATCATGATTAATTGGGTTGTGATGTTATTTCTTATCGGGCGTTTTTTGAGAAATGTTCAATCGATTGCTCAAAGTCAGGAGCTTTAATTCCTAAACTTTGCAGTTTCTCTATGTCCAACGATAAATGTTTGACTCTTGGTGCTTCAAAATGATGGTCTTCAATAGAACCTATCTTGATATTTGATTTACTAAATCCGCACTTTTCTGCTAGCAGATTGCCAAACTCATATTTTGTGCAAGGACTAGGAGATCCGACATTAATGACTCCCTTATAATCAAGGTCTAATAGTTTGACGATTATGAGTCCCAAATCTTCCGCAAAAATCGGATGAAAAGTATAGTCATTAAATAATGTAATTAATTCCTTGTTTCTCAGGGTATTGTAGATCCACTCTGCTGAACTAACCTTGCCAGGTTTTTTATTCCACCCAAAAATATTCGTACGAATTATAATATTATCTTGACTGCTCTCTAACACTCTCTGCTCTCCAAGATATTTGCTTTTACCATACTGATTGATAGGTTCAAGTTTTAGATTATTTTCTGAGCAGTCCTTAACATCACCATATACTTGGTCAGTCGATATGTATATGAGTTTGGTTTTACTTCCACATAAATGAGCTAATTGTTCTGTAACGATTACATTGTTCCTGTATGCGAAATCTGGTTTTTTCTCGCATTCTTCAACATTTGTAGCGCCAGCAGCATGAATAACAATATCTGGATTAAGTTTCTTGAAAAGTGATTCCAAATTTGGGAGATCATCCAATTCTAGTGAATAATTAGTTGCCGAACTCGAGTAACAATCTGCATCTCTATGAAGCGCAATCACCTCATAATTCTGATGGAAAAGATCGCAAAGAGTACTTCCAAGCATGCCATTTGCACCAGTAATTAGCACTTTTTTCATGGGTAACTATATTGCTTTCATATTTCGACCACTATTATCCGCATGCATGTCTTCTGCACTTGTATCCTTTACTCCCATATTCGTCCATGCCCCCAATCAATACCAATTGTTTCGAGGGGTTTACGCAAATCAGGGTTATTATCCCAGAAATCAATAATATCCTTAATCGAGATTGGACCTTGAGATCCTTTCAAATATTGAAATACTTGACGGCAGAATATCAAATCTTCAGGATAATCCACAGTGATTCTGACTTCAGCTCGTTTCAAATTTTCCTTCGGTTCAATTTGCAGGATTTCAAACTGGTCTTGGTGTTCAAATATAAATGAGGAAACAAGTTCACTCCTATGCTTATCCTCACCCCTTTCATGCGATATTCTCAAGGCATCCGTTTTGAAAATTGAATATCCAGATCCCTCAGGTAGATTTGGTATCTGAGTATAATCATAGCCACCTTCAATGTGCTGGCGAATAACATCATCCAAACCCTCGCCATATAAAAATGGTGATTCCGTTGATCCCTGAACAATGACATCTGTACCGTGCTGAGTAGCAGTATCTAGTATACGTCCAAGCATATCATTTTCATCACCAAAAGTAATTTCCCAGTTATTTTTTTTTGCTACTTCCTTGAAAACATAATTCTCAACATTATCTGGTACAGCAAGTATTATTCTATCTATCATATTTGCTGCTTTTAAATATGAAACTAAATACTCAAGAATGGTGACTTTATTTTCCATATCGATGTACTGCATAGGTTTGCCGTATAAACGAGTGCTACTAACTCGGCACGCTAGAATAGCATCAACTTTTTGATTGATTTTACTATCTCCTTTTATTTTTAATGTGGTATTTCTTTAGTGGTGTTCCCATTTTGATATCCTGTGCAAAGGCTTGACCCAAAATAAGCTGGAGATCACTGGGTGGAAGCCCCTGTCCTGGCCTGATTGAACGCACATTGTCATCAGTTATTTTATCTCCAGCTTTCACGTCCTTCACTACAAATAGGGATCTCGCCATAGCTCTCGCAGCAAGAACATTCGGAGGCAAATCATATGAAACCTCACCAAGTGCGATCTCGACTTCTCTAATACGTCTTACCATCTTTGTGAATTGCTTCGCCGTAAGAGAAAAATGCGCATCAGGCCCACCAACACTTCCATTTAGAATAATATGTTTTTCAATGATATTTGCGCCAAGGACTACAGCTGAAATTGTAGCAATGTCTCCAACGCTATGATCACTCAATCCAGACACTACATTAAACCGGGAAGCAATATCTGGTATAGTACGCAAATTTGACTGCTCAAGGGGACTGGGATAGGCTGAGGTACATTTAAGAACAGCTATCTGATTATTGCCTGCTTTTCTACAAGCAAAAACAGCCTTTTCAATATCCTTCAATCTGGCAACCCCGGATGAGAGGATCACCGGTTTACCTTTTGAAGCAACATATTCAATTAATGGAATATCAGTTATTTCAAGTGATGCTATTTTATAGGCGGGGACATTAATATCTTCTAAAAAATCAACTGCTGTTTTATCAAAAGGAGAGGAAAAACATACCAGATCAAGACTTTCAGCTAACTCTTTTAATTCTTCTTGCCATTCCCACGGGGTGAAAGCTCTTGAGTATAATTCATACAAAGTTTGGCCATCCCACACACCACCTTGGTTTATGCGAAAATATTTCTCATCACTATTGATGGTTATGGAGTCAGCTGTATATGTTTGCAGCTTAATTGCATCGACGCCTGCTTTTTTTGCCGCATGAATTGTATCTTTCGCGATCTGCAGATTTTGGTTGTGGTTTGCAGATAACTCGGCAATAATGAATGTCGGATGACCAGCACCAATGTTTACACCACCAATATTCATGATAATATTTTGCCCATTTTGCGCTATCACCTTCTAATTCAGGTCTTAATCCATTTATGAAAAGTGTAGGTAGCTGAATATATTTCAAAACCCAGCCTCTGCCATACTCGCTGAACAGCATAATTGTCCAGCAATGGACCCAATTCCATTACTTTGATATCTTGTTCGACACTCCAATGCATTGCATATTCAATCAACTTCCTGTATATACCCTTTCCTTGAGACTCAGGTGAAACGCATGCCAACACGCCATCACTGGTATGCTCATTAAGTTTCTTTACGGTAATAAATCCTTCTGGACCTTTGCCTTCATCGTAAACATACACACCATCTGCTAGTGAATCATCCAACACTGAATTCACTGCCCAATTGGCATAAATGGCAGTACAAAGCTCATTAGGTAGTCTTGGATCACTATGGAAGTGGCCATTATACGTCTCAAATGAAAGCCGTGTCAATTCTTTCACTTTAGATACGTCAGAAGGTATTGCTGGGCGAATATTTTGATCAATTTTTGTCTTGATGGCCCCCTTTTTGGTGAAGTCATAATTGTACCTTACTAATGTATCCATAAGTAAGTGGCTCTTTTTCATGAGTGCATGGACGAGTGGAATGCTACTTGCATTACATCGAGTAATAGCTAAAGCCACCTCATGTTTTCTAGCGAATTCATCTATTTCAAGAACATGATTGATTAAAGATGGATATGCTTTGGCTATTTTAACCCCGAAATGAGATGAATCCCAGGTTGAAACAAATATTGTATCTTCACTCATTGACATATTAAATACCTCAAAACATATATATTGATAGCGGAATTCAAATTAATGGATACCTCCGTTGACATCAATTGATGTCCCGTTTAAATAAGGTGTATTAATGATATATTTTACGCTTTCGTAGATGTCATCTGGACTTCCAAATTCACCTGTTGGAATTCGACCTTTGATGGCATTTTGGAATTCTAGAGGTACTTCATTGATCATCCCTATGTTAAAATACCCAAGATTTAGATTGTTTGCAGTAATTCCTAGCTTTGCGTTTTCTACTGCCACACTTCTCGTCATCCCCCAGAGTCCTGCCTTTGAAGCTGCATAGGCGCTTGTTCCAGGCACACCTACCTGAGCAACCACTGATGACATATTGATGATCCGGCCCCATTGATTCGCTCTCATTGCTGGGAGGATGGCCATGATTATGTTCGCTAGACCTATCAGGTTTAAATCAATTACCTTCTTCCAAGCATCAATATCAGCTTTATGGGCAAAAGCGTTATAATTAACACCTGCACAATTGATTAGCGTCAGGTTTTGATGACCTTGAATAATATCACCAATCCAATCTCGTACTGCCTTGAAGTTATTAAGGTCTATCTTAAAATATTTTGCCTTCCTATCATCGCTGGGCAGGGTTGAGTTATATGTTCCTATTACTTCCTCACCTGCTGAATCAAATTGTTCTAGGAGGAATTGACCTATTCCACGTGAGGCACCGGTAATGATAATCATAAGAGATTTCCTTTCCCATTATCAATCTTTTGTTTTATGTCCATTTTAACACTGCAGCACCATAGGTCCAACCTGCCCCTACCGCAGCAAATAGAATTGTTGAGCCTCTAGTCAATTTTCCAGCCCTATGTACTTCATCGAGCATAATGGGAATTGTCCCTCCTGAGGTATTGGCATATTTGTCCATATTTGTCATTACTTTTTCGAATGGCAATCCAATTCTTTTGGCGGTTTCTTTCAATATTCCAATACTTGGCTGGTGTGGAATGAGAAAGTCGACCTCTTCAATATCAATTTTTGTATCGCTTAAAACCTGCTTTATCGCCTTTGGCAAAGCTTGTATCCCAGTATTAAATACTGCCTTACCGTCCATTTTAAAAAAGTGTTTTCCAGCTTTCAGAGTCTCCTTACTGCTTGGCATCTCTGATCCTCCGGCAGGAACGGTGAAGCAATTTTTTCCCCTGCCATCTGAATAAAGTCTAAAAGCTAGGAATCCTTCATCTGTGCTTGCGTGGGAAAGGATTGCCGCACCAGCCCCATCACCAAAAAAAACACAACTCCTATCACTCCAATCAGTGATATATGAAAACTTATCTGCTCCAATCACCAAAACATTATCATAAACATGGCTGCGAATAAATTGAGCCGCTACGGACATTCCATAGAGGAAGCCCGAACATACAGCGGCAATATCGAAAGCAACCGAATTATAGGCACGCAATTTATCTTGGACAATGCACGCCGTTGAAGGACTTATCCTATCAGGGGTAGATGTTGCAAGAATAATCAAATCAATATCTTCAATATTCAATCCTGAATTTAATATGGCATTTCTACCAGCCTCCACCGCTAAATCACTAGTTGCCTCTTCCGGAGAAGCAATACGACGCTCTTTTATCCCTAAGGTATTTTCAATCCACTTAGCGCTTGTATCGACTTTTTGTTCGATTTCCTGGTTTGTAAGTATAGTTTTGGGGAGATATGATCCTGTCCCTATTATGTTTACACCCCTGACAAGTTGTTTCATATTCTATCTTTCATGAATTCAAAATATCTTGTGGTCATAGCGTACCCTTCTTACCCTTGCAGCTCAAATTGACCTACTATCGCCTCTACAACATTTGCTGCACCATTGCCAGAGAACAATGCTGTTGCTCTACGACTCTGATTAAGTCTCATAGATTGCTCATTGTATTTCGATAATAACCGGCTAATCCTGCCAATCAGATCTTTCTCGTTAATACTAAAAGTGTCCATAATCAGTCTGTTTTCATATAGTTTATTAATATTCTTTTTTTGATTGTCAGCCGTAGTGATTGCGATATACGGGGTGCCACACTTACTCAGTTCATAGGTGATCTGACCCCCTGACGAAATTGCCAAATCTGCAGCTTCAATCACTCTCTTCATATCTTTAGATGCTAGTTGATGATGATAATGAACTCTCTCTGCTTGCGAATCTAAGGAGTCAAAATCCTCATGGTTGCTGATAACATCAATTTCAGATTCAGGATAACATTTCTTAATCTCAAATAGAATTTTCTGAGTAATTTCGATAAAGCTTCCTGTTCCCAATGTAACTAAAACCCGTTGAATGTGTTCCTGAACTTCTTTAACTGCCACGTTCCAGAAAGCTTTCCTCAGAACCAGATATTTAGGACCTAGCAAATGTCTATATTCCTTGAATTTTTTATATCTAAGATCACTGCCATATGAATTCCCATTTAGAACTATACCAGCCGGGTATTCAAGCCTATTGAAATCATCAATAAATACAGGTGTTCTCACATATCTAGATATAATTTCTAGAAATTCTATTTCACAATAATAAGAATCGACTATAACCACATCTTTTCCTTCTAAAATTTCAAATAGCAAGTGCTTATCACGATACCAGCCTCTCGCCAAAATAGCTTCATTATTGAAATTTTCAGGTAAATGATGATCGGAATGCACTTTTATTTGACACCCTATATTGTAGCTTTCGAAAGCTTCTCGAATAGCAATACATCTTGTCAGGTGACCAAACCCAAAACCTGGTCCAGATTCTGTTAATATGAGTACATCCATTGGGCAAATGGATCAAGCCAACCGTTGAAAACCAGAATGACACACTGGTCCATCAAGCAGTTTTTCTAGACCATCGTTAACAATCGCCTGTTTTAAGATTGAAAACACCTCATTAACAATATTTCTGTACAGATCGATATGGTGCTCTTTATGTGCGAATGAAGCATAGAAGGCTGTTGAAGCTAAAAACCCTCGCTCTAACATTAGCTGGGTAAACAAAGTTTTTAAAACAAGTGGCTTAGAATGCTGAAATCCAAAATGTGCCACCGGATCCATCCCACCGATATGAATATCTAACCCATATTTCATGGCCAAATCAGTCCAGATAGTTTTAACAGTCTGACCGGCATGTATCAGGTGTTGATTCACATTTTCTGATTTCATTTTTTTTATGGTAGCAAGTGCTGCTGTGGGACCCATCCGATCGGTCCAATAAGTGCTACTAATAAAAGATTTCTGAGCACTCGCCATTATCTCGCGTTTTCCGATAACTGCTGCCATGGGATACCCATTACTCATTCCCTTTGCAAAAACTGCTATATCAGGCTTTATCCCATATATCAAGTGCGCACCACCTAAAGTGGATCGAAAACCCGAACTTACTTCATCCGTAATAAATGGAATATTATATTCGTCAGTCAACTCATTTAGGCATCGCACAAACTCCGGGGAAGGGTCTTCACTCCTTAGAGATTCAATGATTACCGCCCCTACTCGTTCACCATACTTTTCAATTAGCTTAACAAAGCTGTCCACATCATTATAGAAAAATGGATAAGATGTACCCTTAAGCGCTTTGGGCACTCCAGCAGGTTCGAGCCCAGATAAGTGCACTCGATCAAGATTTGATTCATCTGCCAGGTTGGATGCGAGATACCAATCATGCCAGCCGTGATATCCAGAGAAGAGGACGATATCTCTTCCAGAATGAGCCCTAGCTATACGAATTGCAATCGCAATAGCCTCACCGCCCGTTCTAGCAAACCGCGCCATGTCAGCCCATGGATGAAGAGTACAGAGTAATTCTGCCAGCTCCACCTCTTCAGGAACATTAAGGGTGGACATATTTCCATTACGTAAGCTCTGAATTACAGCATCATCAATTTCATCATCTGCGTAGCCAATGGTACAACTCCCAATACCCATATAACTCATATCGATATAGTGGTTATCATCTAAGTCCCAGATTTCACAACCTTTTGCCTTTTTATAATAGGCAGGCCATTGATCTGGTAAAAACATTTCAGGACGTTTTGATAGGAGCTGGGTTCCTCCCGGGATTAAATATTTTGCCTTAAGGTACAGGTCTTGGGTTTTCATAGCTAATCCTTGTCTTCAATGCTCAAGATTAAAACTAAATAATATTTTCTTCAGACACCAATGAGTCAGCTGCCACTGGCTTGGCAAGAATTTTCCCGACAACTTCATCAAGTCTTTTCAGCCGTGTACCAACCGCCTCTTCAGGTACTCTCTTTAGAGAAACATGCTCTTCGCGAATGGCTGCTCCCGCTTTTAAATCGCATAATGCAACGACTACTTTTCCTGCTTTTTTCTGATAAAGAATTTCTGCTTCTGTAAGTGAAAGATCAGAAGAGCCAAGAGAGGGTTCATATTCATGTATTTGTGTTACGAAGTTTTTAAAGTTCGTTGCGTCAAGGGCGGAAATATAATCTTCAATTTTAAGCTCTCTATCTAATGTGATATGCTTTTCAATAGTATTAACTCCAATACCTAGGACAACTAGTGATAGGCAAAAAGCTTCATTTAGAGATCCATCGGAGTGGTCCATAAAACCTATCCGGAAAGTTGGATACCGCTCTTTGTAGGTGTTGAGTTTCAAGAGATTATTTTGCTCCAGAGGAGTTGGTTCAGCTTGAAAACCATACATCAAGCATACTTTTTTTTGATCCTCATTTGAAATACTACTCAAAAGTTCGTCTAATTCAGAAATAGGAATTCCTGCAATGGAAATGATCACATGATCAAAAGTCGCTAGAGCCTGTAGAATTAGAGAGCGATTAAAAAATTCTGTGGTTGATAGCTTTACCCCGTCGGCTTTGGCAGTTTTAGCCACGAAAAGACTATGAATCCCGAATATGTCAAAATATAGTTTTTGGCCATTTTCATGAATCCTATCACTAATCTGTATCCACTTGTCTTCATCCATTTCAAGCGACTTAAATAAATCATAATATGCATACTGAGGAGTTGCCAACTCGTCCGCGTATACTAATTGATATTTTATGGCATCCGCACCTGAAAGAATTGCACCAGTGGTAAGCAAATCAGTTAATTTCGAGTTTCCCTCATATCCCTGGGCAACTTCTGCTATTATTTCAACTCTTTTCTGATTTGATTTCATATTCTCTTATCCTGTGATTTATGATTTGTGTGGGCATAATTATATCTGATACGTTCAGTATAACTCTATAGTACACATCGTCTTGACTATCTATGAGGTAGCCACATGAAATAAATGATTGCAGAGAGGGGATATTTTCCTTTTCCATACCTGCACCAAACCATTTAATTTGAGTACATTCATTGAACAGATATGTGGATGCCCAAACAAGCGATTTACCCAATCCTTCTCCTCGAAACGTATTATCATAAATAAAAACCCCCACAGTTGCTATCTCATTTAAATCAGCGACTGTCTTGGCTAGAAATAGATCGGACAATGATAGCTGAATGCCTGCACTCGCTACCAGCCCACCATCTATAAATAGCCCAAGGAGTGTGTCCTGCTTACTTAACACCATTCTAGCGACATACTCTTTCTGGCTTGACTTATTAATCTTCTTCGGTATATTTTTTAAATATTTTTTTTGATTTCTCAATCCGTTAACATAAGCATTATTGACATCGTTTTCGTGAATCGTGCGCACTTCACATTCATGGTCACCACTAATGAAACACAACTTTCTGCTTAGAACCATTGACGAGGATCCGTAATTTTTTGATCAATATCTCTGACTAATAGATCAATTTGAGGTGGCACTGCTGATTCAGAGAAAGAGCTATTAATTATTTCGCGCAGCTGTGCGACGGATTCAACCCCGAATAGGAAATAATCAACAGCGTTAGAATTTGCAACAAAGGATGTCGCAAATTGGATAGGATTTATTTTATTTTCCAACAGCAGGGAGTGGTATTTTCTCCATAGGTTTTCCACAATGGGCAAAACACCCGATCTTAAACCAGTAGTAGACGCGAGTAGCCCTTGCAAATATATTGACCGAGCATATCTTTTACCTTTATTCATTTTAACGCCCTCAAAGCGCCTATCTAGAATATTAAATGGGAATTGATAATTCAGATCGAACTCACCGACGGTTAAAGACGTAACCTCCTCTGGCTCATAAACTGAAACACCTAAATTGTTAATAGAATATCTCTCTCGCAGGCCAGAAAAATAATTTTTGTTTTGGTCAATCAATTTTGAATCAGTTGATTTATGAAGAAAAGCTACTTCAATATTACAGCCTATATTTTCAAGTGATTTTTGAATAGTATTCTCAATATGTGGAAAGAAGTTGTTGTGGTCGGAAACTGCAGGGATTTTTGTCAATACTTTAATTTGATTCTGGATACCATTCTTTTTAACAAACTCTCCAATCAATTTCTCAGATCCATAAGCCGGAGCGGTGTCAAAGTAGCGAATTCCACTTTCCCAGGCATATGATAAAATATTCAGTGCTTCTTTTCGACTTGGCCTCCCTGAGGCATTAGTGATACCATAATCCGTCCCCAGCTGAACTGTTCCAAGAACCATCTTTTGGGTAAATTGATCACTCTTCATAGTCTAAATTGCTTGCAAGAGCGATTAGTTAACAAACTTCAGGATGTCATTAACAACCTTTTCTACCATTACATCTGACAGACTTGGATATAGGGGGATAGAAATGGTTCGCTCATAGTAATTTTCTGCTACAGGAAAATCCCCAGGCTTAAACCCAAAGGCTTGTCTATAATAAGACAAGAGGTGAACGGGGATATAATGTACCATAGGGGCATAGTTATTTTTTTGAAGAAATGAAAACAGATCATATCTATCGAATCTTTGATTATCACGAACCTGCAAGGTATATAAATGAAAATTACTATCGACATTCTCACCTTCATAAGGAAGAATCAATTCAGCAATATTCTTGAAGTTTTCATTATAAAAATTTACGATTTCTCTACGTCGCTTTTTAAACCTACCAATCTTTGCTAATTGACTTATTCCCAGAGCCGCCTGGAAATCTGTAATTCTATAATTAAATCCCAACTCTAACATATCGTAAATCCAAGAGCCTTTTCGGCTAGCCTCATCGAACATATTCTCGCTTCGGTCTATCCCATGCTTCCGTAGGAGAGATAATTTTTCATAGAGATCTCGATTGTCAGTAAAAACAACACCGCCCTCACCTGTAGTGATGTGCTTGACAGGATGGAAGCTTGAAATAGCCAAGTCTGAATGCGCGCCATTCCCACAGAAATATTCTTTTCCGCCATCACAATATGAGGATCCCAGTGATTGCGCACCGTCTTCGATAATTTTTAAATTGTACTTATTTGCGATGGCTTTTATTGCAGGCATATTTGCAGGATGCCCTCTAAAATCCACGGGCATGATCGCTTTTGTCTTTGAGGTAATTTTATCTTCGATTAACTGGGGATCAATATTGAGTGTCTTCTCATCGATATCCACAAATTTGATTTTACCCCCCTGGTACAAAACACTATTTGAAGTTGCACAAAATGTCATGGGTGTGGTGATGACTTCATCACCTGATCCTATATTCAATGCTGCCACTGAGAGATGAAGTGCTGCCGTCCCATTTGACACCGCCACACCATATTTTGCACCGACATAATCTGCTAATGCTTGACCAAAATCCTCGACGGCCTGCCCTTGTGTAATTGTTCCACTTCTAAGAATATCCACAACTGCCTGAATATCACCTTCATCTATCTCATGCAGTCCATAAGGAATTATAGCATTCGTTTTCATTTATGCATTCAACTTCTGCAGTTCAGTATAATCAGTGGAGCTCAGGAAAGACTGAAGCTGCTCAATTGTCATCCATTCAGGATTCTCACCGCTTGAATAGGCGAACCCCTTAGATACTATCTTCCCGTCTTTAATTCTTGCCTCATCCAGATGCCACTGGTTAATTGTGGGCAATATTTTATAGTTCCATTCATATTCATAGGTAGTGAATGCATCATCTTCACTGACCATCAACTCATGGATTTTCTCACCCGGACGAATGCCAATAACTTTTTGCTCAGCATGAGGCGAAACTGCGGCTGCTATATCAGTTATTTTCATCGAAGGGATTTTTCGCACATATATTTCGCCGCCCACCATATCACCAAAAGCGTGCCAGACCAACTCAACGCCCTGCTCAAGCGTTATCATAAACCGTGTCATTCTTACATCTGTTATCGGCAGAGATCCCGACTCAGCAAGTGACTGGAAAAATGGTATTACAGAGCCCCGACTTCCCATCACATTACCATATCTAACCACAGAGAAACGCGTATCCTTGTTACCCACATCCAGATTCGCTGAAACAAATAGTTTGTCTGAGGCTAATTTTGTCGCTCCATATAGATTGATTGGGTTACATGCCTTATCTGTACTCAGAGCGACAACACCCTTGACATTATGCTCGATAGCAACTTCAACCACATTCATCGCTCCGTGAATATTTGTTTTGATACATTCAAAAGGATTGTATTCTGCTGTGGGAACAATTTTTGTAGCAGCAGCATGCACAATAAAATCTACATTTTGCGTGGCTCGATGTAAGCGTTCCTTATCTCGGACATCTCCTATAAAATATTTAATTTTATTTTCAGGATCATACTCTTTAAATTTAATGGCCATATTCCACTGTTTCATCTCATCACGAGAGTAGACAATAATACGCTTTGGAGAATATTTCTGGAGTGTCATTTTAATAAATTTTTTACCGAATGATCCTGTGCCGCCCGTTACTAATATTGTTTTATTGTCAAACACTTTTCCCTCAATGGTTAAGGATTATACATTATCTGTTTACACACCTACCGAACATATTCAATCTCTCCATCTATCACAGAGTCCAGACTATTGAGAATTATTCCAGATGGGAAGCGCGTGATCCATATCCAAACATTTTGCTAGCTTTTTCAATTCAGTTTTAGTTAGTACTATATAACGAATTTTCCGATCTATTAGAGTACTTGTTTTTCTGATCGCATCCAGGAATTCATCATAATTTACTTCCCCCATAATAGCTACATCAATTAGCCCCGAATCGACACCTCTTGCATAATCTCCAACTATCCAGGCAGCTTCAATATCGCCACAGCGTTTAATTATTAATTCAACCACGCTGTCGATGCCTAAGTTTTTTCTGAGAGCATCTTGAATTGTGTCAAATAGTCCATGGTTTTTATTAGCTTGATATACAACGGTCCTGCCTCTTGCCTTGGAAGTAAGCAATTTTGCTTGAGTGAGATGATTAAGTTCTAAACGAATACCATTGCTTGATTCACCAAATTCAGTGGCTAATTCCTGCAGATATGCTTGAGTTTCACCATTCAAAAAGAATTTTGTCAACAATCTTAAACGTGTTTTTGATGTTATAAGTGCTTCTAGCAAAATCATCCCATTTGTTCATTGATCACTTTATGACCAATTAAGTTACTTGTTTCTCAACTATATTCAAGTGGATTTTATGCCCCCGTTGTATACTCGTAATAGACACAACCTTTTGATGGATCAAACAATTACGGCCTAGCAAACTTATGTGCATCTTCAAAGAGGCATTTTTAAGAAGCTTTACCCTTCTTGTCATCTGAATTATAATAGTAGTTATAGTATGAATAATAGTAGGAGTATTTGCCTGCTAAAGTTTCTGGATTAGCACCATTTAGGATCACTCCAATTAGGGGTGATTTGACATTGACAATTGTATCCAATGCTCGATCTACGGCAGCTCTATCAGTTTGACCTGCTTTTACTACCATGATGAGTGCATCAATTTCAGCTGAGATCATTGAAGAATCTGTTACAGCTACAATAGGCGGCGAATCAAATAGAACCATATCCCATTCCTGTTCAAGTTGATCAATTAACTCACCCATTCTCAGAGAGCCCAGAAGTTCTGATGGGTTGGGAGGCAAGGCACCTGCCGTTATAATCGAAAGGTTTTCAATCTTCGTACTCCGAATGATTGAGTGAAGATCTTCAACTTCGCCGACAAGGTATTCAGAGAGTCCTGGCCCCCTTGAATGTTCAAAAACGTTATGTTGAACTGGCTTTCTCATATCAGCATCAATCAGAAGTGTACGTTTTCGAAGTTGAGCAAAAGCGATAGCCAGATTTGCCACAGTCGTCGATTTACCTTCACCCGGTTGCGGACTGGATACAAGCAAGCTTTTAATTTTTTTATCTGACGATGCGTATGAAATATTAGTTCTGAGAGATCTATAGCTTTCTGAGATAGGAGATTTTGGATCTTCGTAGGTAATAAGACGTCTTTGAAAGTCCATACCACCTTTTGAGGGGCGTATCGCTTTATTCTGAATATTGGCAGTCGACTGATGGTGCATATCCGGAATAATGCCCAATACCGTGAGACCTTTTCTTTCTAGCTGCTCAACTGCCTTAACGGTGTTGTCAAGAAACTCACGAAGAAAGGCATATCCTAATCCTAATCCCATCCCAAGAAATATTCCAAGAAGGAGGTTAACTTTTTTACTAGGCTTCACTTTCATTGCAACCATCGCAGGATCAAGTATGCGAACTTTACCCATCTGTCCAGCCTCGGTAATGCGAGATTCCTCATATTTTTGCTTCATTGTTATGTAAAGATTCTCATTGAGCTTTAGTTCTCTCTCAAGCCTGGCATATTGCAATGTTTGAGCAGGTAAGCTGACTAAACGGGCAGACATTTTGTCAACCAATTTCTTATATTCTGTAGCTCGTGATCTCGCGGAATGAACTTCAACTTGTTGCTCAACAATCTTATTGAATATTTCTTGCGAAGCAGCGAATGGATCTTCTTCACTCCAACCTGACAGGATGAGAGACTCTGTAATATTGGTCAACTTATTTTTCATCTCTAAGATTCGTCGATTAAAGTCTCGAGCCTGCAATGATTCCTCAGTCCAACCTTCATCCACCATCTGTTGTACCTTTTGGG